>Ga0080003_1000060_pt1 | contig 76298 bp, 83 predicted proteins | sample JossMetagenome_FD_69206 | JGI IMG/M metagenome (GOLD analysis project Ga0080003, IMG submission 69206) | Hot spring microbial communities from Joseph's Coat, Yellowstone National Park, USA - JC2_E (SPADES assembly) (version 2) | ecosystem: Environmental > Aquatic > Thermal springs > Hot (42-90C)... | reverse complement strand
GGCGGTCTTGTCCCTAGACGGGAAACTGCTCTTCTCCAAGACGTATAAGACGAGCAAAGACATAATAACCGACCTCTTGTCCGTCGGGACCCCCGTGATCGTCGCCACCGATGTCCCCAGGATACCGAGGGCGGTCAAGAAGCTCGCCAGTTCTTTCGGTTGTCCCGTGTTCAGGCCTTGGCGTTTCTTCTTTTCTGAGGAGAAAAGCGAGTACTTGAAGAAAAACGGTTGGGAAGGCCTCGAAATAGGGATTCACGAGTCCGACGCCCTTTTCGCCGCCCAGCTCTGCCTATCGACCAAGAAGAGGAAAGTGGAGCAGATAGCCAACAACCCCGACTTGCCGGCCCAGAAATTGGAAGAAGCGGTGAGTCTGCTGCTTTCTGGAGAAAACGTGAAAGAGGTCGTGAGGAAGGTCCAGCTCGAGCGCCTTTCCGCAAAAGGCCAAGCGCCTTCTCCCCGCGGGGAGACGGCTGACCCCCTCGCCGCCTCGGCTTCGCCCGCCTCGGATGGGGGCAGGAAGACGGGACAAACCGGGAACCTTCCCGAGGGCCGCCGCGTGAAGGATAGGTTAGAAGCCCTGTCCCGCGAGATCGACCAGCTGTCCGCCGAAAAGAATTCCTTGGAGTTAGAAGTGGAAAGGTTGAACGACCTGGTTTCAGAGTTGCGCGAAAACAGGAGGCTTGAGATCCAAAGGGATAGAGAGGTGGCCAAGCTTGGGCACAGGCTGGACGAGTTGCGGACGGAGCTCTCGGAGAGGGATCGCGAGATAACGCGCTTGCGCGACGAGAGAAGCGAGACGAGGGCGTATCTTTTGGACGCGGCCAGGGGTAAGGTCTTCGTGGTCCCCAAATTCAAGGGCACGGGCGATCCGAAGTTAGACCAGTGGATTGCGGAGGGCAGCCAGGTTAGAACGGTCAGTTTTGAGGAAGCTGGCCCGGTGGGCGAGGCCTCGCTGGAAAAGCTCAGGTCGTTAAACGTCGAGTTCGTCATATTTTTGAAGGGGAGCGGTGGAAAGGCCGAGGCGCTAGTCGAGAGGGGGATCTTCCCCATAGACGCCTCTTGGCTAGACTTCAAGGAGTTCGATGAACTGCTGATAGTCGAACAAAAGGCGTTGAAGGCGGCCCAGGCCCGGGCCAAGGCGTACTGGTCCGAAAGGGAAATGGAGAAGAAGAGGGGCTTACTGCGCGCCATGCTCAGCAAGCGAAGAGGCGTGAATTAAGTCAAAACGCTGAGAAAGGAGTAGCGTTCCAGCGCACGGCTGGGGCCCTTCCTTTCATTCGTCGATAGACGATTTGAGCGAAGAGCGCGGAACCGCGCGGCGACGGCGAAGCGCCGTTATCGCGCCCACCTAAACGAGAGTTTGGGGCGGAGTGCGGCCCTGGCCCGCTTTAAGCGTGAAGGGAAGGATACCGCGGCGTCGATCGACGTGCTCCCCGACTCGTGGGTAGGCCCTACTCTAGAATGAGGAGAGGACCTACAAGGGGGCTCCAAGGGTGCGGAAGACCTGCCCCTCGCGGCGGGGAGGAGAGGGAAGAGGGGAGGGGAGGTCAGGGCCTGAGGACAGAAGCCCTTTAATCTTTGGGTTTTAATTAAAAAAGGATGGAGCTGAGTCAAGGGGATGGAGAATTCCTCGTGAGGTTGGCGAGGAGCACCGTCGAGTATTACCTCGCTAACGACGCTGCCGCTAAGCCGCGTCCCCCCTCTTCTACGCCGAAAAAACTTTGGGAGAGGAGAGGGGTTTTCGTGACGATTAATTCAAAAGGGGAAAAGGGTGAATACGATCAGCTGAGGGGCTGCATAGGCTTCCCTTACCCGATAATGCCGATAGTTGAGGCCACCATCGAAGCTGCCATCGCCGCGGCCACCGAGGACCCTCGCTTTTACCCGTTGTCCCTTGACGAGCTGCCACAGGTGACCTTCGAGGTGTCGGTGCTCAGCGAGCCCAGGGAGATCCAAGTCGCCTCTCGGTCGGAGCTTCCGTCGAAAGTCGTTGTGGGGAGAGACGGGCTAATAGTCGAAAGGTTCACCAGGAGCGGGTTGTTGCTGCCCCAGGTAGCCGTTGAGTATCGCTGGGGGCCCGAGGAGTTCCTCGACGAGGCCTGCGTCAAGGCGGGGTTGCCGCCGGGGGCGTGGAAAGAGGAGGGAACTAAGGTCCTCAGTTTCACGGCGGACGTTTTTGGAGAAGTGGAACCGAGAGGGCCCGTCGTTCGGAAACCCTTGGCCGACCGATGGGGTTATGCATGAAGCTCCACGTGGGGGCGTGCGGCATTGGGTATGGGCACGTCGGCCGCGACCTACCAACCGCAACGGCGCTTCGGAAAGAGGGGTGGAGCGTCTACTTCACCACTTACGGGGAGGCCGTGAACTTCGCCCTGAGTTTCGGATTTCCCGTCTACGAGGAGCCAGCGGTTGGCTACGTGACGAAGAAAGGGGAAGTGACCATGAAGGGCACGATCCTGTCGTTCCCTTGGCAGCTGGACGCCTTTTTCAAGCAGCTGGTCCAAGAGTACAAGATAATCAAGGCTGAAAAGCCGGACGTGGTGCTCAGCGACTCCCGGCTTTCAACGGTTTTGGCCGCCAAACTGGCCCGCAAGAAGACCGTTTTGCTGATTCACGAATTGAGGGTGCTCACACCGATAAGGAATCCCTCCTTCAAGGGTTTCGCGGACGCGTTGGCCTATCGTTTTTTGAGCTCTTTTTGGTCTTTGGCGGATAGGGTGGTGGTTTCGGACTTCCCCCCGAAGCTCACCATAGCTGAGGATAACGTCAGGCTGTGGTGGCCGCTCAGGCGTCGCGGCAAGACCGTCTACTCGGGCCCCTGCGGCCGGGTGAAGGGCTTTAAAGGAGATCGCGGAGGGGTGGTTTACATGAGGGTCAGCGGCCTCCAATCGGAGAGAGACGTGTTGAAGAGGGTTTATCTCGAGGCTGGTCTTTTGCTCGCGAAGCAGGGAATAAAAGTAGTCGTGAGCAACGGGGACGTTTTGGACAAGACGGTGCGCAGCTACGAAGGGGGGAACCTCAAGGTCTACGGGTGGATAGACGACGTAGCGGCTTTGCGCGTGGCGCTTTTGGTCTCCGTCGCCGGGCAGACGAGCATGTCCGAGTTCGTTGACGCGGGCATACCGTTCATCTTGACCCCGCCAAGGTCTCACACCGAGCACTGGGGCATAGCCCAGTCTTTAGCTAGAAAGGGGATCGCGGTGGTGTTACCGTTGGGTTCCCTTACCGGGGGGGAACTGGCCGACGCAATTAAAAGCGCGTTGGCAAACGATGGGCTTTACAGGGCCGCCGCCTCCTACGCGGAAGCGGCTCAAAAGTATCCGGGTGACCCGGTGTTAATGGATTCGGTAAAGAGGCTCACGCCGGGCCCGAGCCGCTGACCGCTGAAAACGTCTCCAATATCTCTACGCTGTGACTGGCCCCTATGCGCGAAGCCCCCGCGGCTATGAGCTCCAGCGCCTGAGCCGCCGTGTGGATGCCGCCGGCGGCCTTCACCTGCGCCCTACCTCCGACGGCCTCCTTCATCAGCTTGACGTCGTGGGCGTTAGCCCCGCCTGGCCCGTACCCAGTGCTCGTCTTGACGAAGTCGGCGCCGGCGCCCACGGCCAGTTCGCAAGCGATCACCTTTTCGTCGTCGCTGAGGTAGCCCGTCTCCAAAATGACTTTTAGGAGCGCGTGGCTCGCCTTGGCCACGGATGCCACCGCGGAGATATCGGAACGCACGGTCTCGAGGTCTCCAGATTTAAAGGCTCCGACGTTCATGACCATGTCTAATTCATCGGCGCCGTCTTCGATGGCCGCCTTGGCCTCAGCCACCTTTATTTCCGTTTTATTGGCCCCGAAGGGAAAACCTATGACCGAAACGATTTTTACCTCTGAGCCCCTCAATTGATCCTTACACCGCTTTACGTTGACTGGGTTGACGCACACGGCGTGGAAGCCGTAACTCTTGGCTTCATGGCAGAGCTTGTCCACGTCGGCGTACGTGGCCGACGGCGAGAGCAGCGTGTGGTCGATGAAGCTGGCCAGTTCGGCCCTCGTTTTGGGTAACTGCATAAGGGCTTGGGCCGTTACTGTAAAAGCTTTCCACCGCGAACTGGTGGCTTGCCTTAAATGGACGTGGAGCTACAGCGCGTTCGAGTTGAAACGGCGCAACAGACTTTAATAGCCCATCAGTTAATCAGCGTGCGGGAGTGCCCGAGCTTGGTCAAAGGGGCTGGACTCAGGATCCGAGAGATGGGAGCTCCAGTGCCGTTGGCTGCGTGGGTTCAAACCCCACCTCCCGCACCTGGGTTGACCGCTTGGCGATAGCTGTCTTGCGATGGCGGGGGGAGCAGGAGGACGCTTATCCGATCGGTTAGCTGCAACGGCTACTTCGGTTTCTCGCTCATCATCATAGGCCTCAAGGCGTCGGAAGTCCCCATCCGCAAGGGTGTGGTAGCTTGCGAAAGGCTGTTCCATGGGATGGCTAGGGCGCTCACATTTGCGCTTTACCGCAAACCGCAACCCAGTAGCGCCCGCAAAGGGGCGTAGAACCTAGGCCTCGGTGAACCTCGCCCCTCGCGGCGGGAGGGAGAGCGGTTGTTTGCGGTTGGGCCTTTGAGAATTCATTGGGGCCGTGGGCAGGCCCGTAACGCCCGGTATGCAGAAGTCTCAAGCCTTTGCCAACGACTCCCCGAAAGCAGAAAGCGAATCAGCTGATGCCGAGGGCCGGGCTCGAACCGGCGACAACCCGGTCTTCAGCCTCACCCCCGCTACTCGCGGGTCGGGTGCTCTCCCAGACTGAGCTACCTCGGCATGCCATTTCTCCGGTTCGCGATAAAGGTTTTGCGGTCTTTGACGGGCGCCAGTGGTAGCGTCTGTCGATGAGGATTTCTAGGCCTTCTCTCGGCAGTTTTCGTTTTTCTGCAACGGGGACCCCGTTTGGGATGGCGTGAGTCAGGTACAAAAACTCCTATTGAAATCTTGGTGCGTTCCCTTTTCCTGGAGGCCGAGGTCGAGTCTGCTGCTCAACGCGTCCACGAACGCGTATAGATAGATAGGTGGTAGATAGATGGGTAGATAGATGGCCCGTGCCTTAGCGGTAGGTACGGGTAGGGGGTTATCCGCGCGCTGCGGGGATGAAGCCCTCCCGCGAAGGGGCTGGAAATCCAAAAGCCCCGCCCGCGAGATCGGGGTAATTTACTTTTCTCCAAACCACCATTTCCATTAAGTTTAAGGGCGTTCCCGAGGATCACGACGGTTGTCACCTTGGTCATAGGCGGTGCCGGCAGAGTGTTGGTATTGAGGCTAGGGCAGGGAGAGGACGTCGAGGTCTCCATAAAGGAGGCCCTCAGGGCGGCGTCTTTCAGCTCGGCGTTGATCTCCGGCATCGGGGCTTTTTCGCGCGCTAGGATCGGCTGGTTTGACCCCAGTACGAGGGCTTACGCGTTCGAAGACGTAGAAGGGCCAGTCGAGGTCGCCTCGTTAAGCGGCAATTACGTGAGGGACAAAGAGGGAAAGGAGTTCTTGCACCTTCACGCAGTTTTGGGTACCTCCTCGGCTTGCAAATCAGGGCACCTCCTGTCGGGTACGATTGGGGCCAACCTCGAGGTTTTCGCGTTGGAGGTAGCGGGCGTCGAGATCTCCAGGGCGAGGGATGATGCAGCTGGAATTGATGTTTTGGACGTTTGATCGCGGCGACGGGCTGATGTGATGTGATGTGCATCTTTTGCCTTTTCCAGTGGTCTCCATTATCGGCTCTTCGGTAATGGAAAATCCTATAAGGGGACCCCATATACCATTGGCGACGGGTAGTTGTCCGGTCGCGAACAGTTTATAACGGTCTTAAACTTGGCTAAAAAGGAAGGAAGGAATTTCCTGTTAGAGCCAGAGTGCGATGAAATATTACGCGCTTATGGCATACCCGTAATAGATTCTTTTTTTGTTAAAACTCAAGAGGAAGCCGCTGAGGTAGCTCGGAAGCTTGGTTCTCCGCTTGTGGAAAAGGTGGTTTCTCCAGATGTGGTTCATAAGTCAGATGTGGGCGGAGTCAAGGTGAACATAAACGGGGAGAAAGAGGCAGCTGATGCCTTTGCCCAGATAAGGGATTCGTTGAAGGAAAAAATGCCCGGCGCCCGTTTTTACGGAGTCTACATTCAAAAGATGCTTAGCGGGGGAGTAGAGACGATCGTAGGTGCCACCAGAGACCCGCAGTTTGGCCCGGTTGTCGTTTTTGGTCTCGGTGGTATTTTTGTTGAAGTCCTTAAGGACGTGAGTTTTAGGGTGGCGCCGATTGGTTTGGAAGAAGGTTTGGATATGATCGATGAGATAAGGGCGGCGCCGATACTCAACGGCGTAAGGGGTATGAAGCCGGTCGATAAAAAGTCGCTGGCGGCGGTTTTGGTCGCCGTCGGAGAACTCCTCATCGAAAATCAGGAGATATCTTCTCTTGATTTGAATCCAGTCATGGCTTTGCCGGAAAAAGCCGTGGCCGTAGACTCGAGGATCATATTGGGGTGATTGCAAGTGGACGTAGCTGACGAGACTTTTGAACTAAGGCAGAACTTAGAGGTTCTCGAGGAGAAGATAAACGAGGCCAGCAAAGTGGCCAGGGAGGCCAAGAAAACCAGAGATGACCTTCACGCAAAGATAAAGGAGTTGGCGGAGGTCGCCAAGGCTGAGAGAGAAAGCAGGGACAAGGTTAACGAGGAGGTCAAAAAGATAAAGGGAATGAAGGATGCGTTGATCAAGGATTACAATAAGAAGAAAGAGGAGTTCGAGAAGCTACAAGCGCAGGTAACCCCACCCAGCAAGAGGGAGGAGAGGCTGGAAAAGGAGCTCAAAAGGCTGGAGTGGGAATATCAAACTAGCGCCATACCCCCATCGAAGGCCAGGGAGATGGAGGAGAGGATATTGCAGCTGGAGGCGCAACTCAAGAGCGTCAAGCAGTATAATGAAAACAGGGAAAAGCTCGAAAAAATGCGCGCCGAGCTCCGCGAAACGGAAGCGGAGTTCAAGGCCTTCAGAGATAAGCTGGACGAGTTGGCGAACGAAGCTCACTCGCATCACAAGAAAATGCTTGAGGCGGTAGAGCAGATAAAGGCGCTGAGGGCTCAAGCTGACGAGGCTCACATGAGGTATTTAGCGTCGAATACCCAGTTGACTTTCATGAGGGCTCAGAAAATAGCTATTTTGAAGAGGTTGAATGAGGTAAATGCCGATAGGAACATCAGGGCTCAGCTCCAATTTTACCAGAAGGCAAAAGAGAAAATGGAGGAGCTCAACGAGAAGGCCAAGGAGAAAGTGTCAAAGGGCAAGAGGTTATCCTTCCAGGAGTTCCAGGCTTACGTGAGCGGCGCAGAGCCGCTAAGCCTGGATCAGCAGGCTAAGCAACCGAACAAAGAAGGTCAGAGCGAAAGCGCTCGCGCCCGAAGCGGAACGGTCGTGCGCCTAGCCTTCACGATGCCGAGTATTACGTCTGGTAGCTTTTCTTCTTTATCGCAGACCTCATAGCTGAGCTTGCTGTTTTTTAAAAATTGTAACGCGTTTTTATCGGCAGTAGGCGTTATTACGATGGCTTCTGTATCGTATAAGTTGCTTTTCGTCGTGTCGATGGCGCTTTTGAGGTCCAGTTCGGTGATCTTGGAGTTGGCCTTCAGCACCAGCACCTGGTGGGGCTTGTGGGCGTATTCGAAGAACACCTCGACCTCTTCCGCGTGGCTGATTGAGCCGTAAAAACTTCCGACGAAAAAGATGCTTTCCCTTTGGTAAAGGCCCTTCTTGAGCGCTTCCCTCAACTGGGAAGGCGGTGCGGCAAGGGCGCTTATCCCTCTGGGAGTCAGCGCGTAGCTTTTCTTATAAACGACTTTCTCCGTCCCCAGCTCGGCTTTGTCTTCACCCCGGTTGAACCTGACCATGGGAAATTGAAACCTTGACCCGCAGGAGTGACAAATGTACCAAGTCCCGAGGTCGATGAGTTCTTCCTGCTTTATCTCGGCGTTGCAGGCGGGGCAGAATAGATGGCCTTCCCTTTCAAAAAGGGCAACCGGGAGGACCGTGCCGCAGCGATCATGCTGGGCCAGCGTCTCGTGGGACACAAAAGGGGAGCCGCACTCGGGGCAGGTCAGTGTCTCGTAAATCGGCAGCTTCTCGTTCACGAGTACGTTATTGTCTTCGACTGCCATTTGGAGAAGGCCTATCGAGGCCAATTCGTCCAGGAATTCGTCTATCCCCTTCAGTTCGGAGTTATCGACGAAATAGAGATATCCCCTTTCTTGGTCGAAGACGACCCTTAACCTTCCCTCCTTTACGATGCTCAGTCCGAAATAGGGGTCGTCTGGCCAGTACATCGCTCTTAGAGAATAGGCGGCTTTAAATTTATCTTTTTCTCTCGCGCGTTTAAGTGTTATTTGCCGCTCTCTTCTTTTTTCCTCTCTTCTTCTGACATGGGAGCTGGCGAGTTAATCGGCCGGCCGCTTTTCGGTGGGTTAACTCATTCGGCTTGGAGACCTGGGGTCGAACAAAACCTATAAGCGGCGGTCATGTATGGCGCGTGGCGGAAAGAAAAGCAATTGCCAGGCTCCTGCTAGACGGTAAGATAACCGTGGAAGAGGGTCACCCGGCGTTAGAAGGCAAAAGAGAATTGCTGCCATACGAAGCCTTATACCTCATGAGGCGCGACCTGCTATCCTTATTCAAGGAGGACGGAACTGAGGTGACCCAAGAGGAGCTCATATCTTCTTCGCCTGAGAAGTTCTTCTGGCAGAAGTACGTGGTATACGAGGACCTGAGGAGAAAAGGGTACGAGGTTGGGCCGTCGCCTTTCCCGTTGGCCTTTTACGTCAGGAGGAAGGGCGAGGAAGTCTCTCCGACGTTGCTTTACGTAATGGTGGAAGGAAATAAGGAGGCGTTCGGTTCCCTACTTTCCGTGCTTCAGGCCGCTCGCAGCACAAAAAAGGATGCCATATTGGCGATCGTTGACGCCACGGGAGGTATATCCTACTATGGTGCGGCTCTCTCAAGGCTCGACAAGAAAGCGCGAGTTACTGGGCCTGCTGCGCATGTTTAGGCCCGCCAACTCGGTGCTGATGGGCCTCGCCGTGGTAGCCAGCGAATGGGTGGCGGAGAGAGGTCTTCCCCCCGTTGCGCGGGCCCTCGCCGGCTTTTACGTGGCCTTTTCTCTTACGGCAGGGGTCATGATCGTTAACGATTACTTTGATCGGGAAGTTGATAGGATTAACAGGCCGGATAGGCCTTTACCCTCAGGTCTGGTGAGCTCTCGGCTGGCTTTGTCGACGGCGGCCGGCTTATTCATCACTGGCTTACTGGTTTCCGCCATCGGCCCTTGGTCGGTTTTGGCCTTTTCGTTGGCGGCGCTCTCTTTCGTAGTGTCGATGGCTTATGATGCTAAGCTGAAGGCCAGCGGCCTGTTGGGTAACGCGATAGTCTCGTATAACGTCGCCTTACCTTTTCTTTATGGTTCGGTCATGATCGGGAAGCTGATGCCCATCAACATCCTTTTCTTCGGTTACGCTTTTGCCGCCAACATGGCCAGGGAGGTGATCAAGGGGGTGCCTGACCTAGAGGGAGACAGGGCGAGAGGTATCAAGACCGTAGCCGTGACGTGGGGGGAGAGGGCTGCCGCAAAACTAGGGGCCTTACTCATGGTGGCTGACGTGGCGGCGAGCCCGCTCCCTTTCTTCATGGGGTATGCCGGTCTACCCTATTTAGTGGTCCTGGCGGTTGGCGATGTCCTTCTACTGCATTCCACTTTCTACGCCCTTTTCGGCAGGGGAGCGCGTTCAGCGTGGAGGGGGAAGAACGAAATGCTCTTGGGAATGGCTGTGGTGGTTCTGGCGTTTTTCGTTTCTCCGCTTCGAGGGTCGGCAGCGGGACGAAGGAAGGGGTGAAGGAACGAAGGGATACCCCTTGCCGAGGCTTGTAGTCGCGCTTTTAAGTAAAGATCGCAGTAACGCATGAAGCTGGAACTGGTTAGGGGCATGCGTGACGTAGTCGGCGATGAAGCGGTCGCCCAGAGGGTTTTCAAGGAGAGAGCGGCTTCTCTTCTAGATTCGGCGGGTTATCAGGAGGTGATACTTCCGTCCATTGAGTATTATGACCTCATAGCTGCCAAGGCGGGCCAGGAACTGTTGGACAGTCTCTACGAGTTCATGGATAGGGGTGGGAGGAAGGTCGCGCTAACACCTGAGTTGACGGCCAGCGCGACCAGGCTTTACGTCACTAGGTTTCGCGACGCGCCAAAACCGGTCAAGCTGTGGTACGTGGGTCCGTGTTTCAGGTACGATGAGCCGCAAAGGGGGAGGTATCGGCAGTTCACTCAACTGGGCGTCGAGGTTTTCGGTTCCTCATCTCCGTTGGCCGACGCCGAGGTGGTCTTCATCGCGGCTAGCTTGCTGAAATCTATAGGGATCGATACGTGGCTTAAGGTTGGCAACATATCTTTCCTCCGGGCTCTTTTGCAAGACTCAGGTCTCGAGGGGAGCGGGATGCTATCAGCCATTAGGTCTCTTGACCACGGTCGCTACGAGGAAGTAGAGGGTTCTTTGAACGCCCGCGGGAAAAAAATAATGGAAGAGTTGATGGGATCCAGGAAGGGGGACCTCGATTATTGGGAGGGAATAGCTGAGAGCGAGCTACCCTCTGCCGTTCACGGGTTGCGGCGCCTAAAAAAAGTAGTGGAGCTGATCAGGGCGATGCTTCCTGCTGTGGAGATCAATGTTGACGTTTCATTTGCAAGGGGGCTGGCGTACTACACCGACTTCATATTCGAAGCTTACTCGCATTCCATGGGGGAGGCGCTGCTAGGGGGCGGGAGGTACGACAACCTAGTGGAGGAATTGGGGGGTCCTCCGACGCCTGCCGTAGGTTTTGCAACGGGTGTTGATAGGGTTGCTTTGCTAGTTAAGGCGCCTGAAGTGGAGAAGGTAGCGCTAGTCGTCCCTCTTGATGAGGACTCCCTGGGCAAGGCGGGTAAGGCTTTCTCCGCGGTGAGCGGACGCCCGGGAAGGCATGAAATGGTGCCGGGGCCCATGTCCGCAAGGGACGCAATAGAGAGGGCGCTCAAGGGCTCTTTCCATTACGTGGTCTTGGCTGGTAACAGGGAAGGGCCTGAGGAGGTCGTTCTGAGGGACCTATCTAGTAGAACCCAAAAAACCGTCAAGCTAAAAGAGCTAGCGCAGGCTTTATGAGGGGATTCAAAGGGGAAACCTCACCTTTCATGGGCGGGGACGAGGTCAGCGGTTGATGCTGGTGGTCAAGGGCGCGAGCGGCAACCGATAGTTGCCCAAGGGCATAGCAGGGTTTTACGATATGGTATTCGTAGATTAGCCCGCCCTCACGGGTGGCGCTTTTGGATTTCTAGCCCCTTCGCGGGAGGGCTTCATCCCCGCAGGGCGTTCGCGTACTCCCGACCTGTACCTCTCGCTAAGGCACGGGCCATCTATCTATCTATCTATCTTTCCGCCTTCGTGATGCGTCGAACCGCCAGCTCGGCCCCGACTTTCATGGAAAGGTAGCATCCCCCACTTTTAGCTACCGAGAAGCATTCATACGCGAAACCCCACCTTTATAGACGGGTCTCCGGTGAAGAGATATGGATCGCTATGGGAAATCCTTTTCTACGTTCGACGTATAGAAGCGGGCCCATAGCTCAGCATGGATAAGAGCAACGGCCTCCGGAGCCGTTGGTCCAGGGTTCAAATCCCTGTGGGCCCGCCTTTTGACTTGTGGTTTAAGGCTGGCGTCCGCAGCCAAGGCCACCCATCAGCGAATCCCTCAGCCTCGCGGTTTGGGCTTCTCGGTTTACCGGTGCGCTTGCCCTCAGGTGGGGAATACTAGCCGTCTCCATCGTGGTCAGCGTGATGAATGCTGTTCAGATCGTTTCGTCTAGGGAACTCCGTCGTAATGGGTCATCCATCCTCTGGGGAAGCGGTCTCTCTCCCCCTTAACCCCAACCGAGGTTAAATCGACCGTCTCCTTTGTCTTCGGTTGCGTGCGTGCAGGTTGCCTTGGTTTTCTCTTTTTATATCTCATAATCATGATTTTGAATATAATCGGCAAGAAATCAGATTTCGGACGATATTTTTAAATAAGCGCGGAGGATGATTTTGTAATTGAAGTTTATTCTGGGTTGCAAACCAGGCACCGCTAGGTCCAATGGCAAGCGCGTGGCCATAGTTGGAGCGGGGGTCGCTGGCCTGGGAGCGGCGGGGTACCTTTACTGCAGGGGCTACGACGTTGACGTGTACGATGCCATGCCCGAAGCGGGTGGGTTGCTGATGTTCGGCATCCCTGAGGAGCGCATACCAAAGAAGGGGGTATTGGAGGGGATAAACGAGCTAAGGGCAGCCGGCGTGCGTTTTACGCTTAATACGAAGGTGGGTGACGAGCTATTGGAAAAAATAATAGAATCGCACGACGCCACGCTGCTGGCCACAGGTACCTGGAAAGCGAGGCGCATGGAGGTGCCGGGTTCAGACCTCGAAGGGGTTATGAGCGCTTTAGACGTGCTCGTGACAAATTCGCTTTATAGGTTGGGGTTCTCGGCGGAGCGGGTGGTACTGGGAGGTAAGATCGCGATCATAGGGGGCGGCTTCACGGCCGTGGACGCGGCCGTGGAATCGCTGAAGTGGAGCGAAGACGTTTCAATTTTCTATAGGAGGACTGTGCCGGAGTCGGAAGCGCACGTCGAATTGCAGAGGATAAGGGATAGAGGTGTTAAAGTTACCGAGCGCGTGCTACCGCGTTCTTTTCTGGGGACGAAACGCGTGGAGAGAATGGAGCTGTGGGACGTAGATATGAAGGGAAATTCGCTCAGTTTTATCCAGGGATCTGCTCGTGAGGTACCCGTGGATTTCGTGCTCCTCGCGATAGGGGAAGAGAGGACCCCACCTTTTTCCGATTCGGGGCTTGGTATAAAGGCCGTTTCGGGAAAACCGATCGTGGACGCCGCTTTCATGACCACGAGGCCTTCGGTATTTGCCGCTGGAGATCTTGTGGACGGTCCATCGTCCATAGGTAATGCCCTTTCCAGCGGGCTGAAGGCCGCTAGGTCGATTGATTCGTATTTGCAGCACGCCTAAGCCAGCGCACTATTTAGAGGCGTAAGGGGGGGTTATGCGGAGTTGCGGATAAAAACCGCTATACGTATGAACAAAAATTGTATAAAGGCGAAGCAAGCTTGAGTTCGCGTTTGAATTGGGGGTCACTTTTTGGCGTAGCCGAGAGCAGAGCGGTCGCGTTTTCCATGGGGCTTGTCGTTCTACTAAGGTTGAGCAGCATTCAACGCCGTTTTTCGGCAGAAACAAAAACAGTCTAGAAGGGGGCTATCCATCGCCTCCCTAACAAAGGGCCTCCGCCCATAAGGTTAAATGATACCGCTTGGGTAACATATGTCCGAGAGCTTACCTATAGGGGCTACGGCCGTCGGCTTGGTGTTTAAGGACGGCGTCGTTTTGGCTGCCGATAAGAGGGTTTCTTACGGGTATTATTTGATGAGCAAGTCGGGCAAAAAAGTGTTTGCGCTGGACAAGAAGATAGGGATGGCGAGCGCCGGCCTAGTGGGTGATATGCAGGGATTGGCCAAATCCTTGACCGCTGAGATAAAGATTTACGAGCTTGAAAACGGTAGGCCGATAAGCGTCAAGGGAGCAGCTAAGTTGCTCGCTAACGTCCTTTACGCCTCCCGCATGTTTCCCTATTACGCGGAAATCCTCATAGGTGGTCTAGATGAGACGGGACCACACCTGTACGTCATGGACGCCATAGGGTCTATACTCGAAGATTACTACGCGGGGGTAGGCAACGGTTCCCCCGTCTCCACGGGCGTTCTTGACCAGGAGTACAGACAGGAAATGTCCAAAGAGGAGGCAGAGGTGCTGGCCGTTAAGGCGATAAGGGCCGCTATTGCAAGGGACATAACGAGCGGCGACGGGGTCGATGTGATGACCATAACGGCCTCCACGACCGAGTTCAAGCAGTTTCCGGTAAAGGAACAGCAAAGCGCGCAGCGGGCTTGAGCGCGCAAGCGTAACCTTGCGGCTTTTTCTTCGGTATCAGAGTTCATGAGGGTGATGTGGTTTGAAGTTACTGGGAGAGGATTGGCTTAGAGAAGCCGAAACAAGGCTTGAGCAAAGGGAGTTAAAAAGACGCGAGCTCAGCGACCTTTCTTACGATTTAATAAGGAAGTGCGGGCTCTTGGTGTCGAGCTTGCACAGGGGTAGCCCGGATGCAGAGGCCATCGCCTCTCAGGCGAAGTCCCTTCACCAGAAGCTGCTAGAAGAGGTCAGGCGCGATCCCTCTTTCTTGCTGAGCGAGGAGGAGGCGGCGTTTTCAGAGTACGCCGAGGCCAGCTCACTTTTTAGCCTGCTGAAAAATGGTGAGCTTTCGTCCCCGGGAGATTTTTACAACGAGGAGGTCTTCTTATTGGGTTTGGCTGATTTGATAGGCGAGCTCAAGCGCTTGCTGATAAATTCCATAATAATTGGGGAAAGGGATCGCGCGATGGTCGCTTTCGAGTGGATGCAGGAGCTGTTCGACGACCTTGTGCGCTTCGAATACCCCCGTTCGGTGGTAAGAGGGCTTAAGAGAAAGTTGGATGTGGATAGGGCTCTCATAGAGGACGCCAGGGAAGTTCTGGCGAGGTCCAAGCGAAAAACTGTTAAACGGTGGCCGGGTTTACCGGAAATGGAAGAAGTAGTTCCCATAACTTACGATGGGGATGTGCTTTCCCTGCTTGACCAGCGCTTGCTGCCATTTCAGGAGAGTTGGGTTGTATGTAGAAATGCCACGGATACCGCCGGTGCCATAAGGGACATGGTGGTCCGGGGAGCGCCTGCCATAGGGGTGGCCGCGGCGTATGGGGCTGCCATGGAAATCAAGCAAGCGGTTAATTCTGGGGAAGGGCTCAGCCGCATTGAATCGAGGCTTTCTGAGCTTCTCAACGCCAGGCCCACGGCCTACAATTTGTCTTACGCGGTTAACCGCGTGCTATCCGCCGCGAGGTCGGCCCAGCAGAAAGGTGAGGATCCGGCCGCTGCCGCGGAAGAGGAAGCCAAACTGATCGACCAAGAGAACAGAAGGGCTGCCGATGATATGGGGAAGATCGGGGCTGCGTTGATCTCCGATGGCGATACGGTTATGACCATTTGCAACACTGGTGCCTTGGCCGTGGGTTACCTGGGGACCGCCCTGGGCGTCATAAAGACCGCTTGGCGCCAGGGGAAGAAGATCCACGTAATCGCCCTCGAAACGAGGCCGTGGCTACAGGGTAGTAGGTTAACCGTATACGAGCTTCAGAAGGAAGGGATCCCCTTTACGTTGATCGTGGACGGCGCCTCGGCCATAACCATGAAGAATAAGGGTGTGAGTTCCGTCTTCGTCGGCGCCGACCGCATTGTATCCGATGGCTCTACGGCCAACAAGATAGGGACTTTTACGCTTTCGATCGTCTCGAAGTACTTCGGGGTCCCGTTTTACGTGGTGGCGCCTCTTTCAACCGTCCAGCTGGATTCTAGGGATATAAAGGTCGAGGAGAGGTCCCCAACCGAGGTGACCGAGCTCCGCGGGATAAAGATATCAACGGCTGGAGATAACGTTTACAACCCGGTTTTTGATATCACCCCTCCTGAAAACATAACCGCTATAATAACCGAAAAGGGGATAGCGCGTCCCCCCTTCGAGCGCTCGCTCAGGCAATTGAAGCGGGGCTAAGCGTCGGGCGTCATTGTGGGGGTCTAGGGGTTCGCTCAACCTCATCGTGTTAGGGCGGCAGTAGCCCCCATCAACGTGGGACGGCTGCCTCTTACTGAGGGCTTTATGGCTGGTCTGGGCGTTTTTTTCCCCTTGGCCGCGGCGGGGCGTCTCTCGCGCATTCCCCAAGTGAGCGCCCCGTGGACTTGGATGCCCGCTGTTAAGGTGGGCTATCCGCTGGCGCATTCCCGCCTCGCTTTAAACGTCAACTATGCACTGGGCAACCCATTGCTCCTTTTCTTTTTCTTTTTCTTTTTCTACCTTGAGATCGGCGAAGGTAGCGGCCTTGACCTCCTCCCTTAATTCCATGTTAGGGCTTATCTTGTCTCCCCAGGCTTCTGCGCTTAGGTGAAACCCCCCGCTGGCCTCCTCAACTGAGACATCGAACCTAGAAAATATGACGGAGTTGAGCGAAGAGAGTGATATGAGTTCGTTTAGCCACTTTACTAGCAGCAACTCAAGGGATTCGGCCGATAGCTCTACATGAAATTTGAGCCGCGGTTCGACGGACTCGAGGTCGGCCATGAGGGAGAACGTGGCCAGCGCCGCGCCCTCGAACGCCTCCGAGGGAGATGCACCCACGCCGCGAACCCCCGCATCCGCTGTGTGCGAGTAAACCTCGAAACGCATCAACCCTTCACCGTCCCAAGCGGCCTGAGCTTAACCACCATGGTCGATATGCCGGCTTGGTGCACGGCGGAAACCACATCCGATACGTCCTTATAGGCGTCGGGGGCTTCTTCCGCTAGCCCTGACCAGCTGTGTCCTCTGACTATTATCCCCCTTCTTTCCAGTTCCTTGACCAGTTGCTCACCCCTGTACTCCTTCTTTGCCTGAGTGCGGCTCATCTTTCTACCCGCTCCGTGGACCGCGGACCCGAAGGTTTCCTGCAAGCCCTTGAGGGTCCCCTTGAGGACGTAGGACGAAGTGCCCATGCTTCCGCCTATTAGCACTGGTTGGCCGACATCCCTGTATTCAGGGGGGAGCTCCTCCCTTCCCGGGCCGAGGGCCCTAGTAGAACCCTTCCTGTGGACCAAAAGGAGTTTTTTCTGTCCTTCTACGTCGTGGTATTCGAGCTTCCCAGTGTTGTGACCGACGTCGTAGACCAGTTCCATGCCCAAAGACTCGGGGTCGCTTCCAAAGGCTTTCGAGAATGCCTGTCTGGCGTAATAGGTGATCATCTCCCTGTTTGCCCATGCTATGTTCATGGCCACGTTCATGGCGGAGAAGTACCTTTTTCCCTCGGGGGAATTGAAGGGGACGCTGACGAGTTCCTTGTCCCTCACCTGTATGCCGTACCTTTTCATGGCTGGGGCCATTTCCTCTATGTAATCCATGCCTATTTGATGGCCCATCGCCCTAGAGCCCGTGTGTATCATGATCACCACTTGCCCCTTCTCTAGGCCGAAAGCCTTGGCCGCGGCGGGGTCGTATACCTCCTCGACCACTTGTACCTCCAAGTAGTGGTTGCCGGATCCCAGGCTACCCAGTTGGTTGGCCTCCCTTTCTTTGGCGCGTTTACTCACGTTGCTGGGATCCGCTCCCTCTATCATACCTCCGTCTTCTATGTGTCTTAAGTCCCTTTCCCATCCGTACCCGTTCCTGACTACCCAGCGGGCGCCCTCCAGCATCACCTCCTGGAGCTGACTCTGGTTGAGGTGAAGCCCCTCGGAGCCAAGGCCTGCCGGGACTCCCTCGAACAGCGCGTCCATCAGGGACCTCAGTTTAGGCCTTATGTCCTCCTCGTTCAGGTTGGTAGCTATCAAGCGCACCCCGCAGTTCACGTCGAAGCCTATTCCCCCAACGGTTATTATGCCGTTATCTTGGGGGTCGAATGCGGCTATACCGCCAATTGGGAAACCGTATCCCCAGTGAGCGTCTGGCATGGCTATGGAGTACTTTTTAATCCCCGGCAGAGTAGCTACGTTAACAGCCTGTTCTACTGCCCTCTCGTCTAGGTCGCGCATGAGGGTCTCCGACGAGTAAAACCTCGCGGGTACCCGCATTCCCTCTACAGAACCGACGGGGACCTCCCATAGGTTATCTGATATTTTTTTCAGCATCGAAATGGCCATATGATACACCGAAGTACGTATAAAAAGGTGAGGATCGCGGACAAGTTCAGCGCTTTCCTTTTATGCGCGAGTGGGTGTACCACGCAAATGGCTGGGAGGAAGCCCGTCGAAGTCCTCTATGAACCTGACCCAGTCAAGGCTTGCGACGAAGTCAAAAAATCCGTGCTTTACAGGAGGGCGGTTGTGCTTATAGGTGATTTTTCACTGAGGCAAGATGACAAGCAAGTCCTGCCGAGGGGTGAGCGGATGCTGATGGTGAAGAGCGACTGGACGGTGATAATTCACAGGGACAGCTTTTCGGCGCAGCCGGTGCTGGCCTGGGAAAAGTGCGACTCCATAAGGGTGGTGTGCGGCGACCCCTTGTCCTTGGTGGCAGAAAAAGAGGAAGAAGAGAACGCAAAGGTCGATTCTCCTGGGGCGGGAGGGGTCCCTATGAGGTTTCGCTCTTTGGAGGCAGATTTCAATAAAATCTTCGCGGTTATCAGCACAAACCTAGTAGACGGCACAATACTGCTTGAGCCCGGCGACGGGGAGCTCCTGACCGCCGTGCTCTTGAAGCCCGAGTTGATCGAGCCGGGCTTCAAGCCCCTTCCAGCGAACGGTGAGATGAAATCCGGTTTCGTTGACCTAATAGGGATCGACGCTCATGGGAATAAGACCGTCGTATTCCTAACCAAGGGTGAGGGGACTTACAAGAACGTGGCCGAGCTCAGTCGCTATATAGCCTCCGTCAGGAGACACTTGAATAGCGGCGAAAACATCAGAGGAATCCTTGCTGCCCCGTCTGCCTCGGAAAAGGCCAAGGTCAAACTATCGGAATACGGCTTCGAGTTCAGGAGGATCGACCTCCGCGACGTAAAGGACGTGCTTTCTTACTACAAGGCGCAGCTCGATACGGCTAGGGGTGACACCGTCGTATGAGATTGTTGCTAATACACGCGAGGAAGTTTTCTTACACTCCGCTCGAGAAGGAGATCGACACCGCGGACTTGGCAGCCAAAGGTAAGAAGATCGACCTCGGCAAGTGCTTGGTTGCGTTCACGGCGCTTGAGGAGGGAGATAATGAGGATAAGATCGCCAGCATGGCTTCTCAAATCATCAAGGATGCCGAAGAGGTTAAGGAAAACAGGGTAGTGGTTTACCCGTTCGTCCACCTGACCGAAAGACCGCTCGGACCCGATTCCGCCATAAAGATGCTTCCCGCACTGGCAAGAGCGCTTTCCCAAGGGGGGCTGGAAGCGCATAGGGCTCCTTTCGGCTGGAACAAGAGCTTCTCGATTGAAACGATGCCGCATCCCTTAGCGGAAAGGGGGTTGAGGGCGCGAAACCGGGATCACAGCGAAAACGGCCCGCTTGCACCCCGCGATTACTCGCGGGATCCCCCTTTAGACGTAATAAAAAGTCAGGTAGTTTTTGCTTCACTTGAGCGGGACGGCGAAGCTGGACCTGGTGGCCTTGAGGCCCGGTTCACCGTGTATGACCCTCTTGCACGTTATGGAGAACTCTCCAAGCCTGTGACCTATCATCTCAGGCGTTATCTTTACCGGTACGAACTCCTTTCCGTTGTAAACGGCGAAGGTGTAATCAACCATCTGCGGAAGTATTACCAGTTCTCTCAGGTGTGTTTTAATCGGTTTGTCGGAGCCCTTCTTTTTTTCCATCTGCTTCAATATGTGAGGGTAATAAGCGCGGTAATTCCTCGTGATGAACCTGCGTTCGCGCGCCTTGAAAAGGGTGGCCAGGTCGCCTACGTTCATGTTTTGCAGTTGTTCCATTGTGTACCCGCGGTAACGGAAAACGGTTGACATAAGACTGAGTCACCTCCCCATTTTAGCGTTTCCTTATACCGGTCCTCCTAGCCGCTACGTGACCGACTTTCCTGCCCGGGGGCGTGTTCCTAGCGACCGTTGAGGGTCTGCTCACGGATTGGTGTCCTCCACCTCCGTGTGGGTGCGAAACCGGGTTCATGGCGACACCCCTAACCTGCGGCCACTTCCGAGCTTTTCTCTTGTATAGGTGGTACGCTACACCCGCTTTGAGCATCGGTGCCATTGCCCTTCCCCCACCGGCTACAACTCCCATTACTGCCCTGCAGGAGAGCGGGACTTCCTTGGTTTTCTTCGATGGCATGAGCAAAAGCGCGCTCGTGGGAGTGTGGCCCGAAACTATGGCGTACTCGCCGGAGGCCTTTACAAGCTTTCCACCGTCGCCTGGCCTGAGCTCTACCGAGGATACCCTTTCTCCGTCCGGTACCTTGCTCAGCGGGACTACGTCGCCCTGCTTCGGGGCGTCGTCGGGATCCACCCTAACGGTGGAGCCTACGCCCAATCCCTCGATTGCCACGACATAAAAGCGCTTGTTTTGGTCGCTTTTGTCGGAGAGGAGGGCCAAGGGCGCCCCTCTACCCGGCTCGTGAATTATGTCCCTAACCACGAACTCTCCCTTTGTACCAGGGTCCGGAAAACCAACTTTGGCTTTCCTGAGCCAGGATGGTGAACGGAAGTTTATATTTCCTCTGCCTTCCCTTTGTACCAGGATGTGTTTTCCCATCGCGATCACCCATCACAACAGCCCTAGATTGGTGGCCAATTCGCTGGCCTTGAATTCGGGGGAAAGTTTGACGTAGGCCTTCTTCCCCTTGAAGGTGTTTTCAACGTTTACTTTTATTACTTTAACTTTAAATCTAGCCTCCACTTCGTTCTTTATTTTGTCTTTAGTGGCTTTCCGCGTCACGTAAAACACCAAGATGTTGTTGTTTTCCCTTTCGGCGATGGCGGCCTCGCTTGAAACTGGCGATAGTATCACTGTTTCGTAAGCCATTCTCTTTCCACCTCTTCTAAAGCCCCTTTAGACCAAAGCACCAACCTACCGGCCTGTCCGCCGGGCGCGAGCGAAGGTATCCCCAGGTTTTTATAATAGGTTACCTCCACGCCGGGGACGTTTGCACCAGCCCGCAATAGGGGCGCGTCCTTCTTCGAAACGACTATCAGAAGTGACTTGGGTACCCTTTTTCCCCTTCCGCGCATTTTGGCCCTCCCGGCTTTTATTTTTGTTCCCTCTTTGGCCCTCTCGACGTCCTCGTTCAGACCCAGGTTGGATAACGCGGTGTATAGCTCGAGCGTTTTGTTTACATCTTCCAACTTATCCGAGAATACCAAGGGCAGCGTTTTCACTTTCTCTGGTATCACGTGCCCTCTGGCTTTCACCCTCTCGGTGGAGAAGGTCGCCAGCAGGGCGTGAAGTTTGGCTAAAGCCTTCTCCTTTTCGTTTATCTTTTTGTGTATTTTTTCCCGGACGCGAGGGGGGTGAGCGAGATGTCCTCCTTTGGCGCTGGATATGAAGGCAGCCTTACCGTTGGACATCCTAGGCACCCTTGAAATACCCCTACCGGTGCCCCACGAAACTGCACTCACGCCTCTTCCAGCTTCTGTGCTCCTGGCTTGGGGTTGAGCAGACATCGACTGACTGGATATCCAAGCCCTTAATATGAGGTCATCCCTTATCGTTTGAACCTTGGGGTATTTGACCGTAATTGTCCCTTCTTGTGAGCCGGTCAGGTCGTAAACCGGGATTTCTAAGCTTTCGATTTCGTACAACTACTGATGCACCTCATTGAATCGAGTTAAACGCTATGGCGGGAGGCTCAATGGGCTTGCCCTTTATGGAAAGCCGCAAAATGACCAGCCTCTTTGCGGGTCCTGGCACCGAGCCTGAAACGCCTATTACCGTGGAGCGTGGGATACCGTAATGCTTCATCCCACCGCTGAACTTCATCTTTGAGGCATCGCCGACGAACACTATTTTTTTGTCGTGCTCTACCCTGTGGTGGAAGCCCATTTGCCCCGGCCTTCCCACCGTGGCTGGCACGACCCCGGGGCGTTGGGGCCCGGTGGCACCTGGACCCCGCTTGGTTTTCCTCGATTTGTGAGGTAGTAGCTTCATGCCGAACCTCGCGATGGGCCCGGCCATGCCCTTGCCTTTGCTGACTGCTACCGCATCGACGGCCGCCCCAGGCTTGAAGGCGGGGAAATAATCGTCCTTACCGTAGGTTACGGTCTTGCCCAAGAGCCCGGAAGCGTACTCCAGAGCGGATGCGGCGTCCGCGGCGTCCACGGGGACTTCAAGGAGTTCGGGCGTCTTTTTTCCCACCCCCGTTTGGTCCGGATTTGTGGCTAAGAGCACCCTCACCTCGTCGGCCTTCACGGCTTTCAGCTGGTCTACAGAGGAGCCCTTCCCCGGTTTTGTCCTTCTGCTCAGTTTTTTCACGAACTTATCGTCTAGAGAAGCCCAGCTCTCTCCTAAGCACTTGCCCTGAGAATAAACTCTAACCCCCAATACGGTCAGCGGCGGTACTTCCAGAAGCGTATATGGCAAGCTGACGTCTCTGCCGAAGTTGGGGGATGCCTTGTAACCTTCCGTGTATACCAGGTGACCCATCCCCACCTTGTAGGCGGCTAGGCCGGCAAGGCCGCCCGATTTGGCCATCACCCAAGTGCGCACCCTCGGTATTATACTGCTGGCTCTCTTCCTCGGTCTGAAGGCTAAGGAACCCCGATGTGGGGCATGCCTGCTACGGTGTCCCATGCTTAATCAAGAAAATAACGTTCCCCCTTTTAAGCATGCAACTCACTTATGGCATGCACGATTGGCCCAACCCCGTGAGCTTGGTAATACCCGACTCGTCGCTTTCTACGCATGATAACATGGCCGATTTCACGCTAAGGGTTGGCTTCATGGCTAGGTTCGCTGCCATGGCGAACACTAACCAGGTAATAATTTACAGGGAATACAGCTCTAGCGACGATCGCTTCGCTTCCGCCCTGGAAACGTTGCTCAAGTTCTCCGTTATACCGCCCTATCTCAGGAGGCGGATTTTTCCGCTAAAGGAGGACCTGAAGTACGCGGGTCTAATGCCTCCCATAAACATACCAACCCACCCGCAGAGCCCTAGGATCTCGGTCGGTGATGTTAGAGTAGCTCTCCTAGAGGGTAAAAGGGCGTGGGTTGACGCGGATAAGTTCGCGGTCGTTAAAGGGGGGGAGCCCACGCCCGCACCGCCGGGTATGGAAGGGCTGACCTTCATCCGCATAACTTCGCTTTCTCCTCTTGAGGGTGAGCTCTGTCGTCCAACGCTGTATTCGGGTTTTTTTGTTAGGAGGACCCGCAAAGGTTTGGGTGCTACGTTAAAGGAGTTAGAGGGGTTCAAGATTGCGACGTCCAGGTACGGCGAAGATTACCGGAAGCTGGGGGTAACTCTGTTTAACGTTGCGCAGAGGTTCAAAGAGACGTTCTTGATCTTTGGCTCGCCATCCAGCGACCTATCGGAAATCGCGAAAAGGGATGGGGTTTCGATGAAGGGGCTTTGCGATTACACCGTGAACATGGATCCCGGTCAGGTCCTCAAAAGCATAAGGACAGACGAGGCGATACCTTTGGCGTTGATAACGCTGAACGTCCTCGCAGCCACGCTGGGCGCAAAGCCGCAGAGCCCGCGAAACCGCGTAGAGCGGACAACGAGCTCGGCCCCTTTATGAGCTGGATTCGGGGGTTTCCCGCTTCTGCCCGTTAGCGCTTTGTGAGGGCAATGCCCTTCGATGGTGCGATCTCAATGGACGGTTCTCGGTCCAGTTGATGGGGACTGTTGGAAAGCCTTATGTACGGCGCCACGGGGAAGACGTATGGGAGGACAACAGCGGTCTCCATTGTTGGACGAGGTCTATAAGCAGGAGCGGGCTAAGAAGCAGCAGGAGGAAAAGACCAAGTCCGGGGCTAAAAAGAAGCGAAATTTTTTCTAATAAATGAGGGAAACCTCGTCTCTTAGAGGCGGTGGCGGATAACCCCCTTAAAACAAACGTTGCAGCAGGCGTTAGCGATATTATGTGCCCAAGGCGTGATGGTGATTGTCGTTTTCTGAGAGGTGGGCGAGGTGCCCGGGGATGACCGCGCCCCTTCCTCGGCGCCCCGGGGGTACTTCCCGCCGGCCCACGGGCGCCCCGGCGAACCGGGAAGCCCATTCCTCGATGACGGGCCCTTCACCGACTCGCCGAGGTAACCGGTCAACTGGAATTCGGTATCCTTAAAGCGCTGAAAATGCGAGTACTGTCATGAAGGTAATGATACTGGGGGCGGACGGGTACCTCGGTTGGCCCCTTGTGTTAAGGATGGTGGCCCACGGTCATGAGGTTTCTGCCGCGGATAACTTTTACACGAGGAGGGCCGTGGAGGAAGTGGGGTCCTGGTCTGCCATACCCATCCCTAGCATGGAAGATAGGTTAAAGGCGGTCAAAGCGGTTTACGGGGCCGACGTCGTCTTTAGGGAGGGTGACCTAAGGGACTATAACTTCGTTTCCTCCTTCGTGGAGGATCAGAAGCCTGACGCCATCGTGGACTTCGCCGAGCAGAGAAGCGCGCCCTACTCGCAGATCGACCTAAACCACGCGATTTTCACCATGGAGAACAACGTGATAGGGACTATGAATCTGCTCTACGCCATTAAGGAACACGCGCCTGGCGCCCACCTTTTGAAGATGGGGACCCTGGGTGAGTACGGCACACCGAACATAGACATAGCTGAGGGCTATTTCGAGGTGGAATACCACGGCAGGAAGGATAGGTTGCCTTTCCCGAGGCAGGCCGGCAGCTGGTACCACTGGAGCAAAGTACACGACAGCAACAACATATCCTTCGCGGTGAAGATTTGGGGTCTCACTGCGACCGACGTGCATCAAGGGCCTGTCTACGGGACGAGGACGGAAGACATGAAGGATGAGGAGCTGAGGACACGCTTCGACTTCGATGAGGTATGGGGGACGGTTTTAAATAGGTATTGTGTGGAGGCGGTAGCTGGTATACCCCTTACCCCTTACGGCGAAGGGGGGCAGACGAGGGGTTTCATTTCCCTAGAAGATAGCATAACTGCCTTGGCAACCCTTATCGAGCACCCACCGGAGACGGGAACCATGAGAGTGGTCAACCAATATGCTGAGAGCAGGAGCGTCATGGAGTTGGCCCAAATGGTCAAGAAGGCCGGTGACCAGCTTGGCCTTAGCGTGGAGATAAGGCCAGTACCTGACCCCAGGGTAGAGGCTCAACGCCACTATTACAACGTGGAGAGGCACGTTCTGCCCGAGCTGGGTTTCTACCCTAAGCACACCGTTGAGGGGGAGATCCCGGTGATGCTCAAGGATTTGATGAAATACAGGGACAGGCTTGTGGAGAAGCGCGATGCCATACTGCTGGCGGGCAGCAAAGCCGGCGTGGATTGGAGGACTACCAGGTCTAGATTGCCCAAGAAACTGACCCCCTCCCCGCCCTGAAGGGCGAGGCTCGTCTTCCTTTTGTCGCTCGGGGTTTAACCCACCTGAAAACCACGTACTCCACTTTTTTGCTAGAAACGTTCGGATAGGCCATTACGAACCTCTTCCTAACCCCGTGGGAAAGCCGCCCAGCCCTAACGATTTCCTCCGGTTCGAAAGCGTCGTAAGCCAAAACCACGTGTACAAGGAAAACCGCGTGATCAATTCCCGGCCCGTATTCGTATACGGCGTAATCGGCCCCAAACTTCATCCCGGGCTTCACGATGTAACCCTTGGACTTAAGGTCTTCATAGACCATGTAGAGCTCGCGAAAGTTGTTTATGTCTTTGCGGAGTTCGTTTTCCAGTTCTTCCCATGATAGCTTTCTCTCTCCCCGGTAAACCTCGAGCGCGCCCGTCTTGGCCAAATAAAGGGCCTCTACGGGCGACAGCTCTATTTCCGACGATATCTCCTTTTCTTTGGGTTTGTAGACGGATAGAGGACGGCCGTAGTACCCCATGGCGTAAAGCTTGCCCCCCTCCTCTTTGTCCAATACCAAGACCGACCTTCCATTAAATATACCTTTGGCCACGTCATTCCAAGGACGGAAGGAGTAAAGCTTTTTCACGGCTGGGCTCCGTTGCCGAATTTTGCCCCTTTATGTCTGCTTGCCGATTCATTTTTAAAAGCTGGGCACGGCGTCGCCTTGGCCATCGGTAAATGGCTGAAACGACTTGGAAAGCGTTGAAACCGTATAGCTGAATCAACTAAGCATTTATACCGTGCCCACGTACTCCTATGAAGTCTTCCATCCTCCACGGCGCGCTCGTCATCCTAGTGGCTCTCCTCCTGCTCGTGGTTGTGTTCTACTTACTGAAGGATACGAACGCGCTCTCGGTCATATGCAAGACTGATCCAGTGCTTCTGGCTGGCGGCGCGGCGCTGGAGGTCTTCGGCTTGTTTCTGTACGCCCTTTCCTGGCATGTCCTATTGAGGGCAACCGGCATTAGGGTCAAGCTGAAGAAGAGCGTGGGGATAACGTGGTCCAGTCTGTTCTTGCTTTACGTTACCCCAGCAGGGGTGCTGATGGACGTGTCTAGGGCCTTGCTGATGGGCAGAGAGGGTAATAACACGTCAGCTTCAACGGCGAGCGTGATCGTGCAAAGGGTGCTTTACGCTTTCGCCTACGCCATAATAACCACTGCCAGCATATTCATCATTTACTTCGCTGATAGGCCAAGGTTTCACCTGATTTACCCCTTCTTGTTTTTCGTGGGGTTAACGGTGGCGGCCGGTGTATTCATACTGGTGGCTTCGAGACACAAAGGGCTCGTGAGTTGGGCGTCAAAGCACCTATTCTCCGTTTACTACCGTTTCGTGAGGAAGGTCAAAAAGGTAAACAGGGAGATAGAGGCTGAGGCGGAAAGGTCAACAACGCAGTTCAACGAGGCTTTATCCGACATGATGAGTTCTCCCGGCGCCATGTTCTTATCCCTTTTCATCATAGTGCTCAGGCTCTTATTGGCCGCGGCGATCTCATACTGGGTTTTCGTATCGCTGAACTACTACGGCATAAATTTCTGGGAGATAACCCTCGTTATGTTGGTTGGTGAGTTCGTAACGAGCATCCCCATAGGAATCCCCGGCATGTTGGGCTTCGTGGAGGCGGCCATGAGCTTATCGTATGTTGCCCTTGGAGTTCCCCTACCGGTCGCCCTCGCCGCGACTATCCTGATAAGGTTGATACTTTATTGGTGGGATGTCTTGATAACTGGATTGACGGCATCGGTTTACGCGGGAAATATCAGGACAATCCTCCGCGCATCAAAGCCAGGACCCTGACGGCGCTAGATAACCTTTGTATGGAATCGACCATTTCTTCGGCCCTTTGAACCGTTTCGTGCATCAGCAGCACGCACGGCAGGGCAACGTTGAGCCTTAGGACCTTTAGATCTAGCTCCCTTTGCTTGTGGTCTACTTGGGCCTCCATGGCATCTACCTCATAGGTCAGCTGGACCGCCCTTACCGTATCCGACTTAAGGTTTTGAAGGGCTGATTTAGCTTTTTCAAAAGCATCGAAGGCCATGGCGATTATCTCGGTTATACCGTTGAGGAAAATTTCGCTCTGTTTTTCTTTGCTGTTAAGCATAAGGCAGAAGTCCTCGCTGGTCATGGCGTTTAATCTGAAGCTTACGGCTTCAGCGAAGGAGGATACCTCGGTTATCAAGTCATCTGCCGAGAGCAGGGAGGCAGCAAAGTTGGATACGAGCTGGGCTCCAGCCAATGTTTGCTCTACTTTCTTGCGGGTGTTGAGCTCATCGGTCTCCTTCAGGCTCAGCAGCTTTTTGTAAGATGCAGACGAGGAGTTCGGGTCCTTCTGCCTAACCGCTTCCGCCGTCGAAAGGACCGCGCGGAGGGCTTCTTGCACAATCCTGGTGTGGTCTATAAGGGACGATATGGACCGATCATAAGACACCCTTTCTTCTTCCGATTGATCGTAAGCCATAATCAAATTTATTGGGCATGATATAACCTTTGCCTTTTTCAACGCTGGTGAAGCTACGAAGGCCCCTGCGGTGAAAATCTTCTCTTTTGCCAGAGCTCGGCCTTGGCTTTTACCTATTTTGGACGATAGGGTTAAAGCGTTGGTTCTGATTAATATTGGTGAGGTCATTGTCAGAGGAGGGGGAGGAGAAGCGCGAAATAATACTCAGGGCTGCAGACGCGAAGCCCCGCGATTACGGAAGGGGCAAGGTCAGGATAAATCAAGCGGCTCTGCAGGCCCTCGGCGTGGAGGTTGGTGACGTCGTAGAGCTCTTCGCCAAGAGGAGAAGCGCCGCTATCGCGTGGCCGGCCTACATCGAGGATCAGGATCAGGACATAATAAGGATGGATGGCTTGACCAGGCAAAACATAGGTGCCTCGCTCGGAGACAAAGTGGTTGTGAGGAAGGGTACTTACAAACCTGCACAGATGGTTAAGCTTGCCTCCTCCTCGTTTCAGGTTAGCGTTGATGAGGGTTTCTCGAGCTACGTCAAGAAGCGCCTGATCGATTTCGTGATCGTCCAAGGGGATAAGGTCCTCATACCTGTGCTTGGTCAGTCCATGATATTCACCGTGGTCGCTGTGAGGCCGCCAGGTATCGTTTTGGTCACCGATGACACCCAGGTGGTCATTTCCGATAAGCCAATAGAGGGAAGCGAGGGCAGGCCCATAACCTACGATGACATAGGTGGGTTGAAGGACGTCATACTCAGGGTCAGGGAAATGATAGAGCTTCCCTTGAAGCACCCGGAGCTCTTCAGGAGGCTGGGCATCGATCCCCCGAAGGGGGTGCTTTTGCTCGGCCCTCCCGGAGTCGGCAAGACGCTTTTGGCCAAGGCCGTCGCCAGCGAGACGGACGCCTACTTCGTTTCGATCAATGGCCCTGAGATAATGAGCAAATTTTACGGGGAATCAGAGCAAAGGCTGAGGGAGATATTCGATGACGCCAAAAAGCACGCTCCATCGATAATATTCATAGATGAGATCGACGCCATAGCTCCCAAGAGGGAGGAGGTCACCGGTGAGGTAGAGAGGCGCGTGGTCGCTCAGTTATTGGCGTTGATGGACGGGCTCCAGGCGAGGGGCGACGTGGTTGTGATAGGTGCTAGCAACATCCCCCAGGCCATCGATCCCGCCCTCAGGAGGCCAGGAAGGTTCGACAGGGAGATAGAAATCGGCATACCCAACAAGGAGGGACGCGAGGAAATACTGCAGATACACACTAGGGGTATGCCGTTGGCCAAGGACGTTGACATAAAGCGGCTCGTGGACATGACCAACGGATATACGGGGGCGGATTTGGCTGCCCTAGTGAGGGAAGCCGCCATGAGAGCTCTGCGCAGGTACTTGCCTGAGATACAGGACATAGAGGGAGAGATCCCCGCGGAGGTCCTCGAGAAGATGGAGGTCACCATGGATGACTTCTTGAAGGCTCTGCCCGATATAGTCCCCACGACCCTGAGGGAGGTTTACGTGGAGGTCCCGGAGGTCAGGTGGGATGACGTAGGGGGGTTGAACGATGTTAAGGAGACGTTGAAGGAGGCCGTCCAATGGCCCTTGGAGAAGCCGGAGGTCTTCAAGAGGGTCGGCATAAGGCCTCCTAAGGGTGTTCTGCTTTATGGTCCTCCCGGAGTCGGCAAGACGCTTTTGGCCAAGGCCGTCGCCACGGAAAGCGAGGCCAACTTCATATCCATAAAGGGCCCGGAGATCTACAGCAAATGGGTCGGTGAGAGCGAGAGGGCCATAAGGAGCATATTCAGGAAGGCGAGGCAATCTGCGCCATGCGTTGTGTTCTTGGACGAAGTCGAGGCTATAGCGCCCATGAGGGGGTTGTCTTACGGCGATTCAAGGGTCAGCGAGAACGTTATAAGTCAACTCCTAACCGAGCTGGACGGGATGGAATCGCTTGAAAACATAGTGGTCATTGCGGCCACTAACAGGCCGGATATGCTTGATCCCGCCTTGCTCAGGCCGGGTAGGCTAGACTTGTTGGTGTACATACCTCCTCCCGACGTTGGCTCAAGGAAGGAGATACTTCGCATACACACGTCCAAGATGCCGTTGGCCTCGGACGTTTCCTTGGACGAGCTTGCCATAAGGACGGAGGGTTATTCGGGCGCTGACCTAGAGGAACTAGTGAGAGAAGCAGGTATGGCCGCGCTCAAGAGGGATATAAACGCCGCTGAGGTGACTTTATCGGATTTCGAGAAGGCCCTATCTTCGGTGAGGCCATCCATAACCCCTGACATGATCAAGTTCTACCAGCAGTGGAACGAGAAGGCCAAGAGCCTTCGCCGCGTTGAGAAGCAGGAGCTCTTGGGGTGGATTTGATGAAGGGTTTCTTGAAGGTCGCTAAACCATATGACGAGGTAGTGCTTGAGTTCCTGCTGAGCAAGGATGCCAAGAAGGTATACGTCAGCGAGAAAGACATAATGGATCGCATCGCCGACGAGTTGGGGGAGGTGGAAAAGGGCCAGCTTGAGAAGGCACTGATGAAAATGGAGATAAGGGGGCTCATAACGGTGACCAGCAAGGATAGCACTAAGCTGGTGGCCTTGGCGGAGGGATAGAACGCTATGGGCGTCGACCTCCGGGACATAGTCGTTAGGGAAAACGTCACCCTTCAACAGCTCTCCGGAAAGGTCATCGCCATAGATGGTCACAACGCGCTTTATCAATTTTTAAGCATCATACGGGGGGATGATGGTAGGCCTCTGATGGACAGCAGGGAAAGGATCACATCTCACCTGAGTGGTCTCTTTTACCGTACGGTTAACTTCTTGGAAAAGGGGGTTTGGCCCGTCTACGTTTTCGACGGGCCTGCCATAAAGGAGAAGAAGAAGACTATTGAGGAGAGGGTAGAGTTGAGGCGCGCCGCTGAGAGATTGTATCAGCAGGCCGTGCAAGCCGGGAACGAGGAAGAGGCGCGGAAGTACGGTGAGAGGGCGGCCCTCCTCACGCAAGCGATGGTGGACGAGGCGAAAACGCTCCTAGACGCCATGGGTATACCCTGGTTCCAGGCTGCAGCAGAGGGTGAAGCGCAGGCCGCGGCGATGGTTAAGGAGGGCAAAGCCTGGGCCGTGGGAAGTCAGGATTACGATTCCCTTTTGTTCGGTGCGGACAGGCTTGTAAGAAACCTAACCGTATCGGGGAGGAGAAAGGTCGCCAACGAAAACCGTTACGTTCCTGTAGAAATCGAGCTTATATCACTGGACAAGACCTTGAAGTCCCTCGGGATAACCCGTGAGCAACTGGTTGACGTGGGCCTAATGATAGGCACCGATTACAACGAGGGCTATCAGGGCATTGGTCCGAAGAAGGCCTTATCTCTGATAAGGCAGTACGGAAATCTCGAGGGGGTTGTAAAGGCCAAGGGTCTCGATCCCTCCCCACTATCGCTGAGGGAGCTGTTCCTTTCACCCAAGGTTAACCCAGTTCAAGATCCAAAATGGGGAGAGGTTGATGTCGAGAAGGTGGTGTCGTTCTTGTGCGACCAGCATGACTTTTCCAGGGAGAGGGTGCTCGAAAACCTGGCGCGCTTGAAGAAGAGGCCCCAAGCGACCGGCACCCAGACGTCCCTGACGTCTTTCTTCGGATGAGTTGCTCTAAACGTAGTTTCCGTCAAGAGTACGGCCTTTCCCCCAACCTTTTTCAGAGAACCACAATCCATTGACCGAATCGGTACGAACTTAGGTATAAGTGAGGTATAAGTAGGACGGAGTGGGCGTGGGCATGGACATGAGCATTAGCACGGGCACGAATATGACAATCCATGACGTCGACTCGGCCCGCGCTGTGCTCCCCTTCGTCTTTTCCACCAGAGACCCCGTCCGTGAGGACGGGGTAATTTACTGCTTGGATGGCTTTGTGGCATGCCGGCGAAAACGTAAGTGTGCCTTTCTCATCGTCAAGCCAAACTAAGCCGGGTTTCTGGTTTCATCTATCCCCCGAAGAGTTCATGAGGCCTCTTACCCGGGTAGTCGTGGACGTGCCCGTCTTAGTGGGCTTACCCACGTGTGAATGCCAACACCGCCTCATCGCGGGAGAAGCGTGGCGGGTAAAAAGAAAAACACAAAAGGGATAGCGGGATGTCACGATGAGGCGAAATCGGCGTGCTGGCTCGCGCCCTTGCCCCTGCTAAGGTGACGCTATTCGGAGAGCACGCCGTAGTCTACGGCTACCCAGCTTTGGTCATGTCCATTGACCTCTTCACAGAGGTGATCGTTGATCATCCCCTAAAAGATGCCGTGATTATAGAGTCGGAGTTTCCAGGCGGTAGGATCACGGCCGAGCTCGGCCTGAATGGCGAAGGCGAAACCGCGCTGCCATACGTTTCTACATCGGTCAAGAAGGTCTGGGCGTTGATGGGAAGCGCGCTGCCGGTTAGGATCGGCATAAAAAGCCATATCCCGTTCGGATCTGGGCTGGGGAGTAGCGCATCGGTAGCCGTTGGCACCTTGGCGGCCTATTCTGCTGCCTATGGAAAGCTTTTAGACATCGCGGATTTGGCTGCCTTGGGCAGGGAGGTCGAGGTTTCTGTTCAGGGAAGGGCGAGTCCCATGGATACCCTGGCAGTTTCGGTAGGCGGAGTCCTCGAGGTTAACGCGTCCTTCGAAGGTGGGTTTTCCTCGATCGGACGTTTGGACGGCCCCCGTTTTCTGCTCGCGTATACTAAAAAGGAGATGGAGACGGGCGCAGCGGTGGAGTTCGTCAGGAGGCGCAGGGAGCAAATGGGGAGACGCTTTGATGACTTGATGGAGGCAATAGGCTCCTTGGCGGATGAGGCGGTTCGCGCGATCAGGAAAGGGGACTGGGTTTCCCTCGGCTCCCTTATGAGTGAAAACGAGGCTTATCTGGAGCAGCTCGGAGTGGTGAATGAGCGCTCAAGGGCCCTGATCAGGACTGCGCTTGAGCATGGGGCATTGGGCGCCAAAATAAGCGGTGGAGGTTTCGGCGGGAGCGTCGTAGTGCTTTGCGGGGAAAAAATGGACGCGCTTTCCAACTCCTTGAAGGAAGTGGCCGAGTCGGTTTACTCAGTCAGGGGAGCGGGAGGCGTTTCCGTAAGCCGTCCAGGTGACCAGCCCGCTTGAACTTGACGGGGAAACCGAAAGTAGCAAGATCGTACCGGAACGGCCGTGTTCTCCGTCGTAGCCTAAACGCTTGAGGAACTTACCGAACCAAGTATCCCGCTTGTTGGAATGCGGATGAGGTGCGCGCGTGCGCGTTGTTGTGCGTGCACGTTAGTCGCCTATACGCCCCGTATCGCGTGCTGCGTTTTGTTGCGGCGGCGTTGGCCGTAAGGCATAAAGCATCTCATGAGATAACCTGATGTCAAAAGCCCTATCCTTTGGGTACGCGGACTTGCCCACCCTAGTAAGGGCGCTTCAGGCGCCCGCCAGGTTATCCATAATTAAGTGTTTGAGCCAGGGACCGAAGCCCAGCAGCGCGGTTTACACGGAGTTGAGGAATGGAGGCTTCTCCAGCATGGAGAGAAGCACCTTCTACTACCACGTCTTCGTCCTGAAGGAAGCAGGCCTGATTTACGAGCAGGGCCAGATAATGGGCGCGGGGAAGCCGGAAAAGGTCTGGGCCTTATCGTCCGATACGGTAATAATAGACCTGAGGTCCCAAAGCGTTGAAGGGCTCGGCCGAGCGATTTACCTGATGAGGATGGTTTGCTTGGGGTTCCCGCGTCGAACATCTTGTGAATACGGAAATGCGATTTCTCTCTTGGGCCAAAGCTTATTAGAACCCGCACCAAATTATTGGAGATAAAAACGCCCAGGTACGAGTACACCGTCCAGTTGGAAGACCCGTCCAAGGAGGTGTTAGTGAGCGCTAGGAACGCCCGCGCCTCCTATAAGAAAACGGTGGAGCTGATGGACGCAATACGCGGAAAGCGGGTTAAAGAGGCGCAGGCCATACTCGACGGCGTGATAAATATGGAGCAGCCCATACACTACGTTAGCCACCGCAAGCATGTCCCTCATCACTCTCCCCTGAAGGGGGTAAGGGGAGCTGAAGGTGGCTACCCGGTGAGGGCGGCAAAGCAATTGCAGGCACTGCTCAATAACGCCCTTGCGGCCGCCGACTCAAAGGGACTCGACGAGGATAAGTTGGTGATTTTTCACGCGGCTGCTCTCCTGGGCACTAAGGTGAGGAGGTTTTTCGCTAGGGCCAGGGGCCAGCACGACCTCAAGGTAAGGCAACTGATCCATATGGAGCTCGGGCTTAGAGAGGTGTCGTGATTTTGTTAGTAAAGCATTACTTTGTTGAGAAAGGGTTCAAATATTCCATGGTGAAGGATCAACTTTTCCACGAGCTAAGGTCGGCAGGTCTATCCAGGGTTGAGATAGCCCAGGCCCCCTTGGGGACTAGGATAATATTGTACGCCCAAAGGCCGGGCATGGTGATAGGCCAAAGGGGAGGTAATATACAGGCTCTGACCAGCGAACTGGAGAAAAAGTACAACATAGATAATCCTCACGTGCTGGTATATGGTCTGGACAAGCCGAATCTGGAACCGCAAGCCGTCGCCTTCAACATGGCGGAGCAGCTGGAGAGGGGAATGTACTACAGGAAGATAGCTAACACGGCCGTGAACGAGATAATGCAGAGCGGTGCCCGCGGGGTCGAGATAATAATCAGGGGTAGGCTGTCGGTGGCTAAGTCCAGGATGGCTAGGTTTACCAGTGGGGTGATCTACAAGAGCGGCATGGTGCTCGGGGCGCAGACCGAGTTGGGCAAGGCTCCTGCCCTGCTTAAGGAGGGGCTGGTTGGCGTTAAGGTTAGAATAACCAAGCCAGGGGCCCCCGTAGACGCTGTGTTCTTGAAGGAGGGGGCGCAGCAAGGAGAAAAGACGGGTGAGCAGGTTGTCGCTTAAGGCGAAAGAGCTTAGGAAGATGAAGAAGGAGGAGTTGTTAAAGCTCCTTTCTGATCAGAGGTTGCAGCTGCTTAAACTGAGCGCTGAGAAGGCGTCCAAGGGAACCCTTGATAAGCCCGGGACGCTGAGGGTCGTGAAGAAGAACATCGCTAGGATATTGACGCTATTGGGTGAAAACGCGTGAGATTATTAGACCTAGTGTTTGACGGTAAACGGTTGGAGTTCGAGTTCAACGGCGCCCTCGTTAGGGGGATATGCGAATTCGAGACAGCCCGCACCCTTGTGGTATCGGGCAAGGTTTACCCCAAGGCGTCGATTAAAGATCTCCGCGTTGAAGGGAAGAGAATACCTCCCTTCGAGTACAGGCGGGCCCTTGAAGAAAGGCTAAAAAGGGCAGTTGGTAATTGAAGTGAGAGCTTTTGCCAGCTGAAACCCTATTCGGTATGCATGCGCCGGAAAGCGCTTGTAGCGATAAGAATTGCCCGTTTCACGGCGATTTAACTATTAGGGGTGCGGTCTTCGAGGGAAGGATTGAATCCAACAGGATGACCAGGGCCGCCGTGGTAGTGAGGGAGACTGCCAAGTGGGTGCCAAAGTATGAGAGGTACGAAAGGGAAAGGACGCGTCTTCACGTGCACGTCCCACCTTGCATAAAGGTGAAGGAAGGGGATGAAGTCATAGTGGGTGAGTGCAGGCCCATATCGAAGACCATTTCCTTTGTGGTTATAGGGGTGAAGTCTCATGGTTAAGAGGGGAGGTAGAGAAGCGGTAGAGGTCAGAAGGCCTCATTTATCGCGGGGGATAACGGCGGGGACTCAGCTCACCTGCGCTGACAACAGCGGGGCGAAGGTGGTGAGCATGATCTCTGTCGAGGGATACAGGGGGAGAATAAGGCGTTATCCTCGTGCTACGGTAGGAAATATAATTACGGCATCGGTTAAGGTCGGTAACCCGGAGATGAGGAGGCAGGTCGTCAAGGCAATCGTTGTCAGGCAAAGGATGCCGTTGAGGAGACCAGATGGCACAAGGTTGGTGTTTGAGGATAATGCCGCTGTTATACTGACCCCTGATGGAGATCCAAAGGGGACTGACGTTCACGGTCCGGTGGCTAAGGAGGCCGCTGAAAGGGTTGTTAAGCTGGCCGGACTGGCCACAATGGTGGTTTGATCTGGGGTGTTTGTTTTGAGCAAAAAACCAACTGTTCAAAGACTTAGGTTGTCTGTGGCCAAGGGTAATCCCTTCGGCCGCAGGCGGTTAGTAAACGCCCATTTGTCCGCTTCTCTTCGCTCGAGGCTGGGGATAAGATCGATGCCCGTCAGAGAGGGTGATACGGTTAGGGTGGTTAAGGGAGAATATGCCGGGAAGCGCGGTAGGATTAGGAGGGTGCTGAGAAATAGGGGTAGGGTGGAAATCGTGGGCATCACCGAAAAAAGCGGTAAAGGTGATACCATTTATCCAAAGATTTCTATATCCTATTTGGAGATAACTCGGTTGAACATGGGAGATAAGTGGAGGAGAAAAATAATAAGCAGGAAGACGGGCAAGGAGATAACGGCCGAGGTCGAGAGAGAGATAGCTGCCCCCGAAAAGGAGGAGGGCGAGGCCCAGGAGGAGGCCGAGTTACCCGCTTCATCTCAGGCCCAAGCCGTTACGCAGCCCAAATCCCAGCCCAAATCAGGAGATCAGGGCGAGGCCAAAGAAGAGCGTTCTGGCGAAGCCGGGTCATCGCGCGAGGTAAAGGAGGAAGGAGAAGGAGAAAGAGAAAGAGAAACAGAGGAAAAAACAGGGAGTGATTCGAATGGCCAATAAGGGCGGAAGCAGACACATGAAGGTAAGTCAGATCCCGGCTTCTTGGCCGCGCGGTGGAAAGAGCGTTAGGTTCTTGGCCAAGCCTAGGCCAGGGCCGCACTCGCGGGAGTACTCCGTACCCTTGGTGAAGCTAGTAAGGGATATATTCGGCCTGGCTGGCAGCGCCAGGGAGGCCAGAGTCGCGATACAAGCTGGAAAGGTCAAGATAAACGGTAGGGTTAGAAAGGACGAAAAGTTTCCGGTTGGGGCCTTTGACTTGATTTCTGTTGAGGATCACGGTGATTTTTGCCTGCTACCAAAGAAGGGGGTTGGCCTTTTCCCCATACCCTATCAGGGTCCGAGGTTCCTCAGGGTGGAGGGGAAGAAGCTGTATTCCGGAAAGTATCAGTTCAGTTTCCACGATGGCAGCACGTTCCTTATGGCCAAGGAAGATCCCCTTGCGTCTGCGAGGGTCGGTTCATCGATGGTTTTTGAGTTAAAGGGTGAAAAATGGGTGCCGACGGTCGAGGTCCCGGTTAAGGAGGGGGCACAGGTGGTCATAGTTGGTGGTAAGAACGAGGGAGTGCTGGGGGTGATTTCCTCCATGGCCGAGGACCTGGTCAACGTGAACACGCCTGATGGGCGCGCGTTCCAGACGTCTAAGGACCACGTTTACGCCATAGATGACCGTATCTTTTCGGCGCTTTCGGGGGCGCCGTCGGTTTCGGCCTCGACCGATAAGGGTGCAACTGGAGGTGAATCTGCTTGAATAACATGGATGAAGTAAGGCTCGAAAAGGTAACGGTGAATTTGTCTTTTGCGGGTAGGCAGGAAAGGCAGAACGCCGCCATTACGGTATTGCAGTCGCTCACTGACCAGAAACCCCTGCTTGTGAGGGCAAAACGCACCATAAGGGAGTTTGGTATACACAAGGGAGAGCCCATGGCCGCAGTGACCACCCTTAGGGGCGAGTCCGCAGAGGAATTCCTTCGCAGGGCGCTCACCGCGGTTAATGGCAGGATAAAGGCGAGCAGTTACGACGGTAAGTCGACGTATAACTTCGGTATATCAGAGCACATAACCATTCCTGGGACTAAGTACGTGCCTGAACTGGGTATCTTTGGCATGAACATAGCGATCACCCTCTGTAAGCCGGGTAGAAGGGTTGCCCTAAGGAGGGATTTTCCCTCGTCTCTGCCACCGAAGAAATACGTGACTCAGAGCGAGGCGGAGGGCTTCATGAAGGATAAATTTAAGGTTACGTTTGAGTAGGTGAAATCACTTGGGAAAATATAAACCGCCTAAGGTTAGGAAGTACGGTAGGGGCGCTCAGGTTTGCGCTCGCTGCGGCAGTCATGACGCGCCCATAAGAGCGTACGGCCTTCACCTTTGCAGGCAATGCTTCAGGGAGCTAGCCCAGGACATGGGCTTCAGGAAGTACAGATGAGGTGGTGAAGACGTCTTTTGCTTTGTCTTACGTTTTGGATGGTATAGCCAAGGCTGAAGAGAGGGGGAAGAGGGAGGTCTTGGTTTATCCGGCCAGTAAGCTGGCGGCCTCCACTTTGGCTAAACTCCACGAGTTGGGATACATAGGTGACTTCGAGTACGTCGATGACGGGAGAAACGGGAAGTTCAGGGTGGAACTTCTGGGAAGGATCAACAAGTGCGGCGCTATCCGCCCTCCCCTGTTCCTCAACAGGGATGATTTGATCAGCGGCGACGTCCGTTTCCTGCCCGGAAAAGGCGTGGGTACGCTCCTCGTTTCGACCCCTTACGGGGTGCTCACGAGTTCTGAGGCCAGGGACAAGAAAATAGGAGGGGTCCTGGTGGCCTACGTTTACCGAGGGCCCGCTTGTTCTAGGACGTCACCCCTAAATACTCCTATCCTCTTTCTTCGAGATGCCGAAATCGCTGACTTTGACCGAGTTGGTGGTCCCCCCGCAGGGCGTAAAGCTCGACCTACAAGGGGAGAACGTAGTCTTCGCAGAGGGTCCAAAGGGTAAACTGACGCTTAAGTTACCAAAGGGGAATTATTCGCTGGAGAAGAAGGAAGAAGGAATAGCGGTCACCGGCAGCGGCATGAAAAAGGAAGACAGGGCCATGTTTGGGACCGTGGTGGCGCTCATAAAGAACGCTGCCAACGGCGTGTTGCAGGGGTACGAGAAGACGCTGGTCGTGGCTTACTCCCACTTCCCCATGAACGTTCACGTAGAGGGCGACAAAGTCGTAATAGAGAACTTCATCGGTGAGAGGGGCAAGAGGTATGCCCAGATCGTTGGGGATACCAAGGTCGAAGTCCGCGGCGAGGAGATAAAGGTAAGCGGGCCGGACAAATACGCGGTCGGGCAGACGGCCGCCAACATCGTTTCGGCCTGCAAACTATCGGGTTACGATAGAAGGGTATTTCAGGATGGGATATTTATAAAAGGGTGAGCTTGGTAATTGTCCACTTCTGGTTTTGAGAAACGCGATAGGGAGAAGCTGAGGGATAAAATAATCAAAAAGAGATCCAAGGCCATCGCCTTTAGGAGGACCAATTGGTTTAAGTTCAAGAGGGTTGGCGAGTTTTGGCGTAAGCCGAGGGGAGATGACAGCAAAATAAAGAGGAAGGTGGCTGGCCATCCGCCGATGCCATCTCCAGGATATAGGTCACCGGCCGACGTGCGTGGCCTTCATCCATCTGGGTTTCCGACGGTAGTGGTTCACAACGTGGCCGAGCTCCTTTCGGCTCCCTCAGGTCACGCGATTTACATCTCCTCCACGGTGGGCAGGAGGAAAAGGGAGGAGATAATAGCGAAGGCGGAAGAGCTAAAGCTTAAGCTGTTGAACGCGGGAAAGTGATGCGATATGGACTTGAGTTTTCAGAAAAGACTGGCGGCCTCCATAATGGGCGTCGGGGAGAGCAGGGTGTGGATAGACCCCGAACGGGAGGAGGACGTTGCAGAAGCTATAACGAAAGACGACATAAGGGGGTTGATCCGGAGCGGCGCGATCAAGAAGCGCCCTAAGGCGACGCCTTCTAGGGGAAGGGCTAGGGAGCTAATGATGAAGAAGAGCAGGGGGCAGCGCGCTGGAATGGGGAGCAGGAAGGGCAAGGCCAGTGCCAGGAGGCGCACAGAAAGGCTATGGGCTTACAAGGTCAGGAAGATGAGGGCTTACCTTAAGTTGCTCAGGGCGCGTAACGAGATAGATAGGGTGACTTACCGCTCGCTTTACCTGAAGGTTAAGGGCAACGCCTTCACGAGCCTGTCTAGCCTCAAGAGGTTCCTGAGCAAGGCTAGGTGAAGTTAAGATGAAAACTAGGAAAGTTTATCTATCTAGGTATAGGAGGAAGAGGGAAAAGAAGACAGACTACAGGCGTAGGCTTAAACTCCTCAAGTCGGGTAGCCCTAGGCTTGTGGTCAGGCCTTCGACCCACATCATATCCGTTCAGGTCATCGCTTACGACCAAAACGGGGACAGGACTCTGGCCGAAGCCTCTTCAAAGGAGCTTTCTAAGTTTGGCTGGAAGGGAGATGAAGATAACGTGGCGGCTTCCTTCTTGACCGGGCTTCTGTTAGCGAGAAAGGTGGGAGAAAAGGGCCTGAAGTTTGAGAAGTTGATACCGGACTTGGGCATGCACGCCCCTCACAAGGGTGGTAAGGTTTTCGCCTTGCTCATGGGTGCCGCCGAGGGTGGCCTGCCCGTGAGCATGAGCGAAGACGTAGAATTGGATGAATCCGCGCTGAGGATGGAACCCCTGGCCGAGTACGCCAGAGAACTCAAGGAGAAGGACCCGCAGGGGTACTCCAGGCGGTTCTCAAGGTATCTGGCCCGTGGACTGGAGCCTTACGATCTTCCGGCGCATTTCGACGAGGTTAGAAAGCAATTGGGTGGTGCAGTTGTCTGAGTGGAAACCTAAGACGAAGCTCGGTGCGATGGTGGCCGCTGGGGAGATTAGGGATATATCCCAGGTTTTTTCCCTAAACCTTCCCATAAGGGAGGTTCAGGTCGTTGACGCACTGCTGTCCGATCTCAAGGTTGAGCGGATAAGCCTTGAAAACGTCCAGAAGAAGACAGACGCCGGTGCCGTGAGGAGGATGAGGGTAACCGTTGCCGTGGGAAACGGGGACGGTATAGTGGGGATAGGGTCGGGAAAGGCCGCGCAAGTGCTCGACGCTGAAAACAAGGCCATAGAGGCGGCCAAGCTGAACCTTATATACGTCCACAGGGCTTGCGGTAGCTGGGAGTGCGGCTGCGGCGAGCCCCACAGCATACCTTTGGCCACGGTGGGAAAGAGTGGATCGGTAAGGGTGATGCTTTGGCCCGCGCCCAGAGGAACGGGCCTTGTGGCCAGCGATACCATCAAGAAGATACTCTACTTAGCCGGTATAAGCGACGCGTGGAGCAGAACCCTGGGAGAGACCAGGACCACCCCCAACCAAGCGCTGGCGGCGTTCGACGCGCTAAAAAACATGGAGAAAACGAGGAGGCAAGAGGATTGGTCGAGGTTACGAATTCGAAGATATTGGTGATAAGGTTTGCCGGAGAGGCCGGACTCTCTCCCAAGAAGCTGGCCACGCTGGAGTTTCTCGGGCTAAAACGCAAGCACTCCGCCGCGGTGGTCGACGCTACGCCGTCTTACTTGGGCATGCTGGGCTCCGTGGAAAAGGAGGTCGTCTGGGGGCCGCTGGACGCTGAAGCGGCGGCGGCTTTGGCTCGTTGGGCGAAGCTGCCAGAGGATCAAGTAAAGAGGGTGGAGAGCGGAGATTTTTCCCCTTTGCCAAGGGTCTTCCGGCTGCATCCCCCGAGAAAGGGTTATGGCGAATTCGCCAAGCGCAGGGGTGAAATAGGGGAGGAAATCAAACCCCTGTTGATGCGCATGACTCGACGCCATGGCCTTAGTTTGTTTTTTCACGCGTTTTCTCCGACCTCGCTTCCCTCTTTTGATTCCTTTTTTCCTGCTCGTCTTATTTTTTCTCTTAGTTTTTGCTATTTTTCCGTCGTTTTCCCGCGTCTGCTTGGCTCGTTTTCTCGGCCACCTACGACTTGGCCCCTGTTTTGAGGGCAGGTCGCTTCGGAACGCTTAAAGGCCTGGAATAGACGTAACTGAAACTTCATGCCGTCTCCGGGAAAGATAAGGAAAAAGACGCACAAGTACAGGGGAAAGAGGAGCATGGGTTACGGGCGCGTGGGCAAGCACAGGGGAAAAGGTGCCAGAGGGGGTACAGGAAAGAGTGGGTATCACAAGGGTAAGTGGTCGCTTACCATCAAGCTGGCCAAAGAGGGTGTGAGGGTTTACGGTAGGCATGGCTTCCACTCGGTATCTCCGACGCGCCTCAGGACCATCAACCTCTACGAGCTCGATGAGATTAGCAAGGGAAAAGAAGAGATCGACCTGGGAGCGCTGGGATACCAGAAGTTACTTGGTAAGGGTGAGTTGACTCACCCCGTGAGGGTCAAGGTCGAAAAGGCCAGCGCGAGGGCAGTTGAGCTAGTGAAGCAAGCGGGAGGAGTTGTAATAACCGAGGCGGGGAACGCTTAAATCCAGAAAAGGGTATGAGATGACATGCGCGCCATAGATGTGCTGGCGCCTCCTGGCAACGCCATACCGGGACCGCGCAAGCCCGCCAAGAAGACTTCTCTGACGGAGAAGTTGATATGGACGGGTGTCGTGCTGGTCGTTTACCTGATCATGTCCGACATACCGCTTTACGGCGTTTCACCCTCGATTTCGTCTGCCTTCACTCAGCTAAACGCTTTCAGGATAATTTTCGCCTCTACAAACGGGACTCTCATGCAGCTGGGCATAGGTCCCATAGTTACGGCTGGCCTCGTGATGCAGATATTGGCCGGATCGAAGCTCATAGACATCGACCTATCAAACGAGGATGACAGGGCCAAATTCACCGCTTCGCAGAGGTTTCTCACCATAATTTTTGCGCTTTACGAGAGCTTGGCCTTCATCTACGGTGGCGCGTTTGGTTCCCTGAGCGTATACCTCAAGTTGCTGGTATTGGGGCAGTTGCTCTTCGCAAGCTACGTAGTGATGCTCATGGACGAGCTACTGCAAAAGGGCTGGGGTATAGGTAGCGGTGTTTCCCTATTCATATTGGCGGGGGTGGCTGAATCCATAGTGCTGGATTCTGTATCCCCGATCGCGATCCAAGGGGGGCCGTTGGGTGCTATCCCTTACTTGATCTACGCGATCGAGAAGAAGCTACCGATTTGGACCGCCTTCATAAGGCCAAACGGATCCCCCGATATGACCGGTTTTATTTCCATGATAGCGGTCACGCTTCTTCTCATATGGCTTCAGGGCATGAGCGTGGAAATCCCCGTTGCGTACGAAAAGGCCAGGGGGCTCCGCTCCAAAGTGCCACTGCAGTTCCTTTACGTGAGTAACGTGCCAATTTTGCTAGCCCTTATACTGTTTGCCCAGCTCTTGTTCTTCGGGGAGAGGGTGATGACGATTTGGAATCCAAATAACAGCAATCCAATACTCAACGTCATAGGTACTTTCAACATGACGAATCCTTCCAATCCCGTCCCCACCGGTGGCATACTCTACTATTTCCAGGCCCCAACCGGTCTTGCCATGACCGCGGCTCATCCTCTGGAGGCCATAGGCAATTTCGCGTTGCTGGTGCTCTTCTCCGTGCTTTTTGCATACCTATGGGTTGAGGTGTCGGGCATGGGAGCCAGGGAACAGGCCGAACAGATGGTCGAGTCCGGGCTGCAGATACCGGGCTTCAGGCGGGAGGCGGCCGTCATAGAGAGCAGGCTTAAAGGCCCGATAAACGCCCTGACGCTGGTGAGCGGCCTCGTGGTAGGCGTGATAGCCGGCGTCGCGGATATGCTGGGCGCGCTGGGCACGGGCATGGGGATATTGCTGGCAGTGGGCATAGTGTTCCAGATATACCAGCAGCTAGTCCAAGAAGAGTTCTTGGAGATATACCCGGGTTTGGAGCGCGTCCTCGGGAAATGACGGGGCTTCGGGGTGGAGTCTTCGGGTGGGCTTTTCCGCATCGCGTCCCGGCGACTAGCCCTTAAAAACGACGACCGTTTTACCCCATGGCTGAATACGTAGTTAAGCGGGGTGACGTGCACGTAGCGGAAGGGGTCGAGCTCGGCGACTTCGTGAAGCTCTGGGGGCCGTTATCGGTTGGTCCTGGGACGAAGATAGGTGACTTTTCCTTGATAGGGTACCCGGCCTTGGGGCAAGAGGGGAGTGTTAAGGCCTCGACGCGCATCGGGAGTATGTGCAATATCAGGCCGGGGGCCACGGTTTACTCCGGCGTCGAGATCGGTGATAGGGTGAGTTTTGGTCATAACGTGATGATTCGGGAGGATACGCAAATAGGCGAGGGGACGTTGGTCGGTTCCTATACGGTCATCGATGGGAAGGTAAAGGTGGGCGCCAGGGTTAGGATGGAGACGGGCGTTTACATACCCCCTTACAGCGAGGTGGAAGACGACGTTTTTTTGGGGCCCTACGTGATCATGACTAACGACAAACACCTCCTAACCCCTCCTGAGAAGCTGATAGGCCCAAAGGTATTGAAAGGGGCAAAGATCGGGGCTGGGGCCATTTTGCTTCCCGGGGTTGTCATAGGGGAAAACGCGAAGGTCGGCGCCGGCGCGGTGGTGACCAAGGACGTTAAACCGGGAGAGGTCGTGGTTGGCGTGCCCGCTAGGCCTATCTGATTTCGACGCAGGGTTTCAGCGCCGTTCCTGATTCGGTTGGCCTAATGCGGCCTCGGCCCACTTCCCTCGGAGGTCGCGAGGTGGAACGCAGCGCACGCGAGAAGGGCGCCGGTCTTAAAGGCCTTCCCTCGGTGTTAAGCCGGCGGAAAACCGGCTCCCCGGTGGGACGAAAACCGGGCTCTACTCTTATAACCGCCCTCACTTTTTTCTTGATACAGCTTTGAAAGCTCTGGTGACGGGCACTTCGGGTTTTATAGGATATAACGTGGCGGCCTGGCTTAGAGAAAGGGGATACGAGGTGCTGGGGGTTGACGTGGCGGAAAAACCTGAGGACCTCTCAGTCCGTCATGCCAAGCTCGACCTCACCGATAAAAAGGCCGTCGATTCGCTGTTCGACCAGGAGAAGCCCGACCTGGTTTTGCACTACGCGGCGATCACGACGTTGTCTACCACCATCAAGGATCCGTACTCCGCCTTCTTGGTTAACGACGTTTCGACGCTCAATCTGCTCGATTCGTCATCGAGAGTTGGAGTGAAGCGTTTCGTGTACGCCAGCTCGGTGTTGGGCAACACCAAGGTTTACGTCAGGTGGGGCAACAGGGAGATGAGCGTGCCCATATCTTCCCTTTGGGATATCCCGCTTGACGGGATAAGCGCTAAAACCGTTGACCCCGTCAGTGGCGCGGTAACGTACGCCCCCATCGCATCGGTCATAAGGCACAGGCTCGGAAAGAAGGACCTTTACAGGCTTTGGTACAGGGGAGAAGGCGAGAATTCGGTGGTGGTTACCGGCGATCACTCGGTCTTCGTGCTCGGCGAGGACGGATCACTGGTCCCACGGGAGGTTAGGGATTTGGAGGCGGGGGATGATTACTTGTACCCCGCCAGCTCCTCACCGGTTTCGTCGGAGGGTGGGTCGGATATGCGCTCCTCGCTTAGCCAGGGGGTCGAGATTACGGAACTGGAGTTGATCAGCGAAGAGGAGCTTGCCTCGATGAGAAAGGAAGGAGATTTCGATGGCTTTGTGTATGACCTATCAGTCCCCAGCTCGGAGGCGTTCTTCGGCGGCGATTACCCGGTGCTGCTTCACAATTCCTCCAACGTTTATGGGGTGCCCGCCAGGAACCCGGTTAGGGAAGACGATCCCTTTTCCCCCAGGGTGCCCTACGATCACACGAAGGTCGTGGCCGAATACATGATATCCGCGTTCGCCGCCGCTAGATCCCTGCCGTATTCCATAACTCGTTCTTGGTTGATATTTGGCGAGCATGACAAACCTAACAGGGCCATACCCATATTCATAAGGAAGGCCGTTCACGACGAACCGATAACCCTTTACAACGCTGGTAGAGACGTGACTGATCCCTATCACGTTAGCAACTACCTGCATGCCCTGGAGGTAATCCTGGGAAGCGAGAAAGCCGTGGGTCAGGCCTACAACGTGGGCACCGGAAGCCACATGAGCGTGGCTCAGATGGCTGAGGCAATAGTCGAAATATTGGGTAGCCATTCCAAGCTGGTGATGGCCGGCCCCAGGACGGAGCTAGAGGCCCAACCGCAGGTGAGTTACCCGAGCATCGATAAGCTGACGGGATTGGGCTACCGGCCCGTGACTACTTTCCAGGAAGGCGTCCTGAGGACCAAGGAGTGGATGGAGAAGAAGGGTTTGCTTTGATAAACCGAACGACAAACCTCGCCCTTTAGGGCGGGGTAAAAGCTAAAGGCCAGGAAGACTGTTTCTCTTCAAGATGCTCTCCTCTGGTCAACTCTCTGAAGGTGAGGAGCGGGAGCCGACACTTACTCCCGCAATGCCGGAGGAGGGCGTCTACGAAGTCGAATTCAAGAACAGGAGGGCAAATGTAGTCCGTCTTCCACTAAACGGCTTCCAGGAAAGGAAGCTCAGGAGGCTAGCGAACACCTCTGCAAGCTATTTAACGAAGTGAATTATGAGAGAAGGCAACGATTCTTTCGCGGGGAGAAAGTAAGCTTTGAGGAGACGTGGGACAAATACTACGAGAAGTACAAGGGCGTACTCGGCGTTAACGCACAAGCAGTCATGCAGAAGAACAACGAAGCCTGGAACTCCTTCTTTTCCCCTCAAATTAAAGAAGGAAAGAAGGAAAACTACCACCCTTCATGAACCACGTTAGCACGCCGCGTTACTCGGAGGACAAGGAGACAAAGAAGAGGAGAAAACTCCCTCTAGTTGTCAGGCAGGACAAATGTGTTGTGGACGGGCAAAACCACAAACAAATCCTCAAGGACTTCAACGTGGAAATTGATTTCGCAAGTAGGCTGAGGCGGTACGGAAAACAGGGGAAGCTTGAGATACGCTAAGACGAAATGAAGAACGCGTGGTGTGCTTCAATCCTTGTGGAAGCAGGTGTTGAGGAAACTTCCGTTAACATACTACCTCGCGCGTAAGGACTGGGTAGTTTACTAAAAACACAATCCTTAAATAAAATATGAATAAGTGCGCAAATGAGTGGTGGAAACAGGGTTCATGAGGAGGAGGTTAATATTAGGATTGCTGACCTACTTAGCGAGGAACTTGGCTTGAACTGCAGGCCCGAGCGCCCCAGCGGTAGGAAGAGGCCTGATGTTCGTTGCTACTATAGGGGATTCAACATTGTACTAGAGTCATCCTACGATAGGAGTGATGCGGAGGGGGATGCAAGGAGGAGGATTGAGGGGGAGGAGGGTTTCGACATTGCAATAGCACTGTGGCTTAAGGAGGGGAGCAAGTACCGTGCTGATTTAAGCGTGAATGAACTCAAGGAATTGATAATGGGTTCAAAATTCGACGTGGCGCTCTTTACCTCATCCCCCCAGTCAGAGTTGGAGAAGTTCATAACTGGGAGGGTTAGTACCGCTAGGTTGAGTGCCGATTGGTTTATCGACATTGATCTAAGCTTCATCAAGAATTTGATCGAATACTCGATTGAGTATTTAATAAAAGAGGAGGAGGTTGAGGGAATTATTAAGGAGGTTAATATGCGGCTTATAAATTTCATCACGGCGCTTGAGAATCAGCCCCAGAATACTTGGCAGAGGATATATGATATTCTGTACAGGCTTTATGGATTGCAATTAACGGAGACTAGGGATGCTGAGGTGGTTTATGGCCAGGCAGGATTATCAATACTACTGTCCTCTACATTCTACGAGCACGTCCGTGCGTTATACGACTTAGACTCACTTAACATTTATGTTAATAATCATGGGCCTATACAAGGTCTTGTTAAAGCCCTTGAGGGCTTATTGCAGATTGATTACAAGACTGCTGTGAAAATGACTACTGAGATTTTAAATACACTACCCTCTGAGGCGAGTAGTGCCGTTAGGCAATTGATTGAACTTGGGGTTAAAATTGCACAGAAGAGGTACCTGTTGAGGAGAGACTTCGCTGGTAGGGTTTACCACAGGATTGTTGGCGATATTGTCCACAGGAAGGGCTTCGCCACCTTCTACACGGAAGTACCAGCCGCCTATCTACTATCAGCACTAGCCGTGAATACGCTATTTGGTACTGATGAGAAGCCGTTTACCAAGTTAGGTAAAGAGGAGGCTCAAGCCATAGCCAATGAAATCAGTGGCACTAAGGCTGGCGACTTAGCATGCGGTAGTGGCACACTACTAACCGCCGCCTACAGCTCCCTAACGGGCTTGGAGTCGGCAATTAAACTGTATTATAACTTGGGCATAAACCTTGATGACATTGGAAAGGCCTTAATCGAGGGCGGTGTGTACGGTATTGATGCATTGAGGTACGCCTCACAGATAACGGCAATAAACCTAGCCCTAATGGGCCCCCAGTTTAAAATAGCAAAGGAGAATGTATCCACGATTTACCTGGGCATATTGAATGAACCTAATGCACCCTCTAATGGCCCCTGGCTGGGCTCACTTGAACTACTCAATGATGGTAAGCATGTTGGGGGTATCCTAAATTACATTGAGGGTGGGTTGAAAGGTGCAGTGGAGAAGGTTAGTGTCAGTGGTGTTGAGGGGGATTTCACAATACCTGATAAATTTAACCTAATAATCATGAACCCACCCTTTACGAGGGCCACTGGTAGGACTGAGGCTTACGGCGAGAGGAGGGGTTTATTTGGCTTCATTGCTGATGAAAAGGCCAGAAGGAGTCTACTTGATAGACTTAATAATGTTAGGGATGGAGCTAGGGACTTCCTCTCCAATAATGCTAAGGCCAGTAAGGGCTTGTTCCCGCCTGTTATCCAGGAGATTATTGAAGGTAGGGGTGGACTTGATGCCTACTTGAATATTGGGCAGGCTGGGGAGGGGCTACTATTCCTATACCTAGCCCACAGGTTCATTAAGGATGGCGGTGTGATTGCCTTTGTACTTCCGAGGAACCTCCTAATGGGTATCTCGTGGTTCCTTGCCAGAGTCCTCCTAGCCACCAAGTATCACCTTAAGTACGTTGTTGCGAGTAGTGACTCTAAGAACGGTTACAATTTCTCTGAGGGGACTAGCCTAAGTGAGGTGCTTATTGTAGCCAAGAGGCAGGATAAGCATAGTGACGATGAGGAAACGGTTTTCATAAACCTACCGAGGAAGCCTAACACTGTGTTGGAGGCCATTGCGCTTGTTGATGAAATCATAAGAAGGAGATATGGATATGTTTCACTTGAGGAAAGCATGGCTAAGGCATACGTCACAAGAGTTAAGAGGAGCGACTTACTTAGCTATATTCTGAACTGGAACATCTTCCTAGTTTACGATAGGCTAGTTAGGTACCTTGACAATATGATTAATAAGAATGAGGTGGAGATCGGAGGCATTACGGTAAAGACGCCTTTATCACGTTTTAATGATTTAGTCACCGATATGGGCGTTAATAGGCGTGGCGATGTAATTGAGGCCTTTAACTTAATTATCCGCGGTAATAGGGTTGATTGCAATGCCTATAGAAATAAGCCGAATGTGCCGCATATACCGACAATTTGCGGTGGGGGTGAGGAGGTCGCTGACAAAATGTTAATTCAACCTAACGCGTATGTGCCTGATATGGACAATAACAAGGCTAGGAGGATAAAATCGTTGCGCACACGGTTCTTCTTACCGAATAGAATTAGGTGGAGTACATTCCATGTGTTAGCTCTGAAGTCTACCGAGCCCGCTATATCAAATGTTTACTTCATGGTAAGGACGAACCTAACAGAGGAGCAGGAGAAGGCATTGGTACTTTGGCTAAATAGCTTCTGGGGTATCTTAACAGTGTTTGCATTTATTGAGATAACCGAGGAGGCGTTCACAAGTTTAAATATAGCGCAGTGGAGGGTATTACCTGTACTTAACGTTAGGAAGCTTAATGAGGATGCCGTTAAGTGTTTGGCTAGTAAATTCGATAGATACGCCAATGCTGATCTTAGAAGACTCGCTGAGCAGTTTGGGAATGGGGCCAGGATGGACATGGACGTTGATGTCATTAAGTGCCTGAGCGCAGGCCAAATAAGTGCTAGTAAGGAGGAAATTTTGAGGACCGAATTGAAGGAGTTATACGAGCAGTTTAATGCTGCCTTAAGGCAGATATCAAGGCGTAATCCGCAATGAAATATTATCATTAAACTTAAGTTCATTCGTGGCTTGCACTTTGTTCATCAAACGCGTTGGTAATAGTATTGGATTAGCTTGGAATCGCTGCTTGATCTGCTCCCTGCCCTTGGAAGGGGCGGGGTTTGTCGTTGTTTTTATCACAGCGTTGAAGCCAGCGAAATCCAAGGGGCGTGATAAAATGTCCTCTTGAGCACAAATTTCATTCAGTCCTCAACAGTGTACTGAACATTCCCAAGAGGGTCGCCAACTTAGTCGTAACAACAACAAAGAGAAACCATCTCTTTCATTGTAGATTATAACAAAGTAGCTCCTGTTGAAGGGACGTAACCCTCGAGACCTCGGGGATCCCTCGCCCTTTAGGGGGAGGTCAGAAGCCGAGAAGCGGATTCGGAAGAGACGGGATTAAAAACATACTAGTTCTATCAAGCCTTAAATCGGTGCTTCGTGTTCAAGTGGCTGTGAGGAGCCTATCTCACCCTGATCCGTGATGAGGGTAGCTAAGCCGAGCCCGCTCACTTTCTGAGGGGCGCTTTCTTCCCGGTTTTGCTCAGAAGGTGGGGTTGTTCGAGCGCGGTAAGCCGAAAATTGGCAGGGATTGTGCTGCCGTGAGGGAAATAAGAAGCCAACGGAATAACTGAAAACGAAATTAGGATAGAAAACCCATCACGAGGTCTCCAATTTGGAGGAGAGGCGAGCCGACGCGGACCGAGCTATTCTGATGAGGCTTATTAGCATCAGGACGGTCCATTTTTCGATTGAGGCCGTGGGTAAAGACCGGCATCCATAACCACCCTCTTGATCTCGAGGGGTTCATCCGAATTTGGCATGTTCTTGGCGTCGACCGTCGCGACCGCCAGAGCTACCGCCTCCCCCCTCCGGGTCATGACCACTACTTGCGTCCCAGGGCCTATGCCGGCTTCGGCGCTCAGCAGATCGTTCCCCCTTATCTTTGCGCCGCGGCATACTGGGTCCACGGCTTCGTCCGATATGACCACTTTTGGGAACGAAGCGAGGGCCTCCTCGACGGGCCTTACGACTTTCCTTATCGGCCCCTCATCTCCAGCCTTTAGGTCTTGGACGGCCGAATAGACGTCGTAGAGGTCAACCGATTTCTTCTCGTCGAATACCCCGCTCTTGGTCCTCCTCAACTCCTCCATGTGGGCCTCCACGCCCAGCGCGTAGCCCACGTCCACGCAGAGCTTGCGCATGTAAGTCCCAGGGTCGACCCTAGCCCTGAAAAGTACGTATCTGCCGTCGATCTCTAAGACCTGGATCTCGTATATGTTCCTGATCCTCCTTACCCTTTTAACCGAGGACCTGAGCGGTGGTCTTTGATATATTTGCCCTTGGAATTCCCTCAATGTCTCCCTTATCTTTTCTTCGTCGACATCGCCGTGAAGCCTCATGAGGCAGACGTACTCCTTATCGGAGTCTATGAGGGGCTTGAGAACTCTGGTAGCGTTTTCAAGCGCCAGTGGTAACACGCCGGACACGGGGGGATTTCCCCGGCGTTTGCCTCAAGGGTTCCCCCATGCCCAACCTTTTTTAGCCCCAACATCCTTTTTACCCAGGCCGAAACCTCGTGGCTGCTCGGGCCACTGGGCTTATCGAGGTTGATGATCCCCAGGGAGAGGTGCCTGTTAATAGGCCTCCCCAAAGGGTCTTCACCATACCTTGGTTCCCCTCCTTCATCTTCCCTGAAGCGCAAAAAATCCGTCACTCTGCACCGCTTATGTTGGAGCTTACACTTATAACCGTACCGACGGCATGGCTTCGAATCGCGGTGAACCGTCCTGCCCTTACAAGGAGCCCTAGGTCCCTAAGCCCGCGAAAAGTCAAAACGCTTTTTATCGCACCGTTTTGTATCGAGTCGCACCGTGATGATTTGGTTGCGCTGAAGGTCAGCCCTTGGTCGGACCGCGATAACAGGTGTGGCCGCTTGTTTTCCCTCGCTGACGCTGATTCTTGACGGCTTCGAATACCGTCGCAGCGATGCGATCTAGGTCATCGCTCCTTTGGTTTTGGCGCTGGCAGCGGCCGAGGTATTTCGCCCTCGTGCTTGAAGTCAAGCGCATTACCCGTGAAAGTGGATGTGATCGAAAAAAGAAGGCGAGCCTCAGCCCTTCAGGGCGGGGCGGAGGGGGGGAGGAGGTCAGGTTGAATACCCTCTTCTTAACCTTTTTCCCTGAACGTACGCGGCGTACACGAATCGCGTGTCCACGTCCTTCGTTATAATATAATGCAAGGAGTACCGGTGCGCCTGCCGGCGGTGACCTCGTACACCTCACCTCTGTGAGGTGGCTCCATCCTCAACTTCTCCTCTTGATTTTTTCGTGACGCCTTAAAAAATCCATCACCACTTCTTTCGTATCGCCTTCTGAAAGGTTGGCCGTGTCTATCACGAGGTCGAAGGCGCTCAAGTCTTTTACGTCATACCCGTAGATCGCCTTATACCTTCTGACCTCGCTTTCCTCCCTGGTGGAGTTCTCGGTTATTGCCCTTTCCAGCGGGATACCGTCCCTTTTGGCTATCCTCGCGTACCTCACGTCCCTGGGGGCCTTGACGTATATCCTTATGCCCTCCCTTATCACCCACGCGGTTAGGTGGCCATCTAGGACTACGTCACCGCGGTCCTCCTCCTCACGCGTGGCTTCGTCGACTGCTCTATCTATGCTGGGATCTCCCTCGGCCAGGAGGCTGAACTCGTCGATGCCGAGTCCTCTTTCTTGAGCTGCCTTGCGAAATATCGAACCGGCCGACACGTAGCGCAGGCCGAATGTCTCTGCGATGGCCTTGGCGACGCTCGTCTTGCCTGAGCCAGGGGGACCGCTGACCGCTATCACGACCAAGCCGGTTCACTTGATCAGGGCAACTATTTGGGCCGCTGCCTCTCCCGCCTTCCCCTCTTCGTTCTTCACGAAGACCACGGAAGCGCCGGACAGAACGGCTGAAGATATCGCCGCCTGCCTGTTAACCTCCATCGTGAACCGCAGCTCTTCGGCGGTCAGGTCATCGCTCCTGTTTCTTATACCCTGGTCTTTGGCCCTCCTGCTGATCACGGCCTGGGGATCCGCCTCGACGACGACTATGTGATTCGGGTGAAGCGCCTTCACGACTGGTTCTGGCAGCCCGGGCCAATAGCCCTGCGACGTCTTGATTATGGCGTGGGTGTCGAGTATCACGGAAGAACTCGAAGCCCTCTTCGCTATATCTCTTGCCGCCTCGGCCTGAAGGGCCATTTGCGTATCTACCCTGAGCTTCCTTATCTCGTCGCGGTTTTCCACCAGCCCTTGGGAAAGGGCCAGCTCGAGCATTACGTCGCCGAAGTTCAGCACCTGAAATTGGAGGCCCGCCTCCTTTGCCTGCCTAACTGCCTCGTTTATTACGGTGGTCTTCCCCACGCCGGGTACGCCTACAACCACAACGACTTTCCCTGCCATAAGCTACTGGGGGACCAGGACTTAAGCATTCAATGGACCGCGAGAAACGCATAAATCCCCTAGCGTCGAAAAGTGGTGTTCCCCGCTCCTTCCGTTTTAGCCTTGACTTTTGCTGGCCTGGCCGCCCTTCAAGACGCCAGAGATAGGGAGGTTTCCGACTTCTTCTGGGTGGTTTCGATACCGGCTTTGGCCATCCTTTTCCCCCTTTTCTACGGGGGCTTTCTGGTCGAACTCGTCCCCGCCGTTCTAATAATCCCCATTTCTTACGCCGTGTCGCGGAAGGGGCTCCTGGGAGAGGCTGATCCCTTTGCCCTCTTGGTCTTGGCGCTCGGATTTCCCCAGCCACTGGGGGTCTTCCCCGCTTATCTCCTGATTTTCTTTTTGGGTTTGGTGTGCGAACTTGGGGCCTTCGCCGTCATCATCCACGGCCGGAGTGGTAAAGGGGCTCCCTCACCGTTCACTTACGCCGTCAAGAAGTCCGAGTTGAACGTTTTCTGGCTGCCGAGGTTGGAGGACGGGAGCTACGCGTTCGACATAAACGATCCCCGTCCGTTCAGGCAGTTAATCGAAGAAGCCAAGGAAAAAATAAAGGGGGAGTGGGTGTGGGCGACGCCCATTTTACCCCTTCTGCCTTTCCTATTTGCCTCGTCGCTGGCCGTCTTCGCGCTAAGCCTTCTGACCCGACCGGCTCAGGCCTCTTTGACCCCCTTCACAGCGTAGGTCTTGAACAGAGCCAATTCCTGGGTGGGGCCGGTTATCTCCAGCTGGAACTCCCGGGAGGTGCCCGTGTAAGAACCAGACCCGTATCCCCTCCAGCACAGGAATTCCCAGTCCTTGCCCGCGAGGGCGGAAAACTGGAGCTCTGAGCCCGCCAGGTACCACCCCGAATTCGGTCTCGCGGTGCCGGCACCTTCGGGGTAAGTGCCGGTTTCGACCCAAAATTGGGTAGGAGAATAAGAGAACACCAGGGCTTCGCCTTGCCGCGTGGCCGTCGGAGAGTAATAGGTGCCGCCCACTTCAACGGGCAGAGCGCGGACCGCCTGCGCCTCGAGTTGAACCGCCTGGAAGTCCTGAAGCCATGCCGAGCCCCCTGGATAAACGACTTCGGCGCTGGCTCCAGGGGGTAAGCCTACCACCGATACCCAAGTGAGCTGACCTGAAGAAGAACCCGCGCCCGTGGTGGAAGAAGTCAGCGATCCGCCGTTTTTCGAGGCCCCAACTGTGGTCCCCTCCGACGACTGGCCGCTGCGATCACTACCGGAAGCGCTCGTGGTCGCAGTCGTGGTCGTGGTGGTGGTCGTGGTCGAGCCGGTGGCTGCGCTGGTGCCCGTAGTGACGGTTGTAGCGTTCGTCGTGGCCGGGGTAGTGCTCGTGCTTGTGCTCGAGGCCTTAGTTTCGTTTCCGCTTCCCGAGTTGTACCCGCTCGCGGTGGTTGAGGGTTGCCCGCCCGAGGAGCCGCCGTTTCCCGGGGGTGCTTCCACATTTAGATAAGCTACGGCTTTCCCCTCCGGCTGAAGCTCTGCTGAGTACCAAACCACCAGAGCTGCCACCAAATCCCCCGCTTTGACGCTTGGTACTGTGACCTGAAATGAGGATGGTGAACTGCCGTATGCTATGGCCCTTCCCGACCAAAATACCTCGTAAAGGGGGTGCTCGCCGTTGTGAACCCATATTAAGACTTTCTCTCCCGGCGAGGCTTGGGTTGGATAAAGGTAAACCCCGGATGCGCTCCCGTTGACGCGGATCACGTTGCCGAGGGAAGTCACGAGGTAAACGGTACTTGGGCAAAATCCAAATAGAGAAGTAAGGTTCAGGAGGGCATCCCCGGCTACGGTTATGTTGAGCGGCTTAACTTCGACTCTGGGGCTGGGCACGAGCGCGTAAACGAGTATAGCTGAGCCGTTGAGCTGCAGAACCGGGTAATCGTCCACCCCGACCTTCAGTGCTACCTGTTGTTGCGACTTTTCGGACAGGAGCGCTTCCCCACGGGTTTGGTCTTCGGCCCCCCGCAGGGCAGAGGAATAGGCGTAGAAGGTAAGACCTGCCACGGTTGCCAAGGCTAACACGAGCAGGAGGGAGGCCAACAGCGAGGCTATCCCACGGTGCCGTTGCCGATAGAACTTCCGGTCATAGGTAGAAATCAAACTCCACTCCTCCGTTACCCAAGAGGACCACGGAATCGCCCGTGCCGTAAACGGTGACCGGTTCGAGCTTCCCCGGCGGCACGGTACCGTTGGCCGCTACCAGTTTCCCGCCTACGAGGGCACGGGTGACCTGGAAGGGGTAACTGCCGTAATTGTACAAGTAAAGCTTTATGATTCCTCCACTCTCCTGCCAGTATACCAGAGAGAGCATTTGCTGGCTTGCTTGCGCCTCTTGAATCCCCTCGGATATGGCATAACCCGACTGTTCCCTGATGTACCGTGAGAAGTCGGGCCAAACCAGTGCAAAGCCGGCCAGGGTTATGGCGAGAACAAGCAGAGCGCCCATTACCTCAGATAAACCCTTACGACTCTTCATACTAGCGTTTCATCCGTAGAATGATTTCCCGCGCTAATATCGCGGCCCTTAGGTCTTCGGGAGCGGCCTGGAGTGATCGGAGCGGAGAAGGGAGATATGGAGGGATGGAGGGGATGAGAGGAGAGGCGAGGGGAGGGGAGGGGAGAAAAAAAGCAGAGATAAGCGCGCTTCTTCGCTTTGCGGCTTGCGTTCTTCCTTCGCTGGGCGCCTGGCGCCTTTCCAGTGTGGGTTTGGGCGGATTTGCAGACTCTCCAAACACGTCGACGGGAGTGCAGTTCCATAGGCTCATGAACTGAACCCTGAGGCGCTCGCAAGGCCCGTAGAAGAGCAGGGGGCCATTTTCGCAGCCCGCTAACCCCTTGAGGTCCTGTATCAGGGATAATTTCTCCTCCTCAGACATCTTGTTGAAGTCATCTACAAACTCCTCATCAGACTCGAAAATTATCATATGCATATCACGCGCTAGCGTTTAACCATTACCCCGTGCGCGAATTCGGCCTGAGGGCCCGCGGCCCGAGCTCTATCCCCGGCCTTCCAGGCGCCTTTGCGTTGCGATTTGAGCGAAACGGGCGAATTCAACGGCTAGGGTGAGATGAGCTGAGCGGAGCGGAGCCTAGCGGAGCGGGGCTGGGCAGGGCGGGGCGGGGCCGCGATGCGATGAGATCGAGTTTGAGTTTCGCCGTGTTGTAGTTCGCCTCACTCCCCCTTTTACGCTCCACCTCGTTAATGGCATGCGATCCACTCGTTTGGGTCTCTCCGGTTTGCTCGGGAAGCGTTTGCGCGGTTGCTGCGCGCTTCCTGCTTTTCCGCCCTTCGACTTCTTCCCCAATCTTCGTTTTGCAACCTCAAGGGATTTGACGTTTGATTTGTTCTTGTTTGGCTTTTTTGTTTTTGCTTGTCTTAACGCGCTGGGTGGCTCGGCGGGGATGAGCGAGGTTGAGGTTACGAAGCCGGCGGGTCTGGGGGTTGGTTGCAATAAGAAGGCCAGCTCTGGGGAGCTGAGGATGACCTTTTTCCCTCCCAAGACCAGCTTGTTCGTCATGCCCGAAAAAGCGCAGTTCAGCAGGCCTTCATCGCCTCTGAGCTTGGCCTCGACGCTATATAGTTCGAACTTCGCCTTTTCCTGCGCCAGAGGTATTAGGGGGTCGAAGGCTTTTTTCCAGGCGTTGGTAAAGAGTGGTCCGGGCCAATCCCTTTCGGCGAAGCGAGCCACGAGCTCAAGGTCCTTTTTGTTCGCCGGCTTGACTTCCAGTTCTAGCACCGTCCCGCGGAACAGCTGGGAACACTGAGCTAAGCGATCTGAGATGGACGGCCAAGGTTTTCCCAGATCGAAAAGGGGGACGGGGAAAGGTAGGCTTAAGCCCATCCTTTTCGGTTTACGCACCCCTCCTTCCTCTCCAAATAAGACGGCCTGGGCGTCCCCCGCGGGCTTTCCAACCGAAGCCTTGCTTAGCGGTAAGAGGGACGCCAGCGGCAACCCGATTTGGAGGAGGGGCGGCTCGCGCCGCAGCTCCAAGAAAACCCTCTTGTAATCGCCAAAAAAGATCACTGCCCTGAATTCCTCGGAGAAGTCCACCAGGGGTCTCAAATCTATCTCCTGAGTGCACACGAGTTCCGCAATGCGGCGCTCAGGCGTTTTGCCTCCCTCTTCTCCTTGCGTCTGGAATTTCTTATTCAACCGCGGGCCACCTCACTCCGCTCCGCTCCCTCGGGTGCGCAAGCGCTGTGCGGGATCTTCCCTCCCTCCCTCCATCCCCTCCCCCTCGCTCCCCTCGTACAACGGTTTAAGGCGGTCCAGTGCGGGCCTCATATGAGAGAGGCCTCCTCGTCCGTGGGTTTGACCTTGATGGGGATCCTCCTCCACTCATCTACAAGCAAGGCCTGAGAGAAACCGCTTGCCCTCGGCGACTGTATGTGGGTCAAGAAGTCTATTTCCCTCTTCCCCAGCCTTAGGCTTTTGGCCAGTTCCGCGACGGCTTCCTCGTCCTGTTTCATGATCACCTTCGTAGCGCTGTTCTCCAACACGGCGCGACCCGCCTCATCGGAGAGGAAATCGGAAGGCCTTTGCGACGCCACCAAAAGCAGCAGGTTTAGTTTCCTGCCGAGCCTCGCTATTTCCTCGATTGTCGAATGCCTTTTTCCGCCCAAAAGCATCCAGCCCTCGTCCACGACGAGCACCTTTGGTTCGCCTGTAGGTGCCCGCTTGATTTGGTCCCAGGCTGCCGCCAGGGCAACGCGGATGAGCGCCTTGCTCTCCTTACCTTGAGGGATTTGCACCACAGACCTCTCGGGCAGAGAAAGCCCATCACCTTGGCGCGGCGAGATCGCCTGCCCTAAGGGTCCCTCCATAAGCGACCTCAGCGCTTGGGCGATCCCGCGCGCGTCGGCGTCGGTATCATCCCTTAACAATTCCAAAAGCGAGGCCATGGATTGCGCCCTTGACGCCTTGGCCTCCAGGAGAACCCTTTCCCTACCCGTCAGCTCCAGTTCGCCGGCGAGGAGGTCAGAAAGTTCTTCCGCCGTGAGGACCGAGACGGGGTCGAAAGCCGATTGGCCTAGGTCCACCTCAGATGCCCCAACGGCCTTGGCTACGCTTCCGTATTCGGCTTGAGGGTCGATGATTATCAGCCTGGGGGACGGGGTAACCCTTCCTTCTCTGAACAACCTCAGCAGCAAGAGCTTCATGAACGCCGACTTACCGCTACCCGAGGGGCCGAGCACAGTGACGTTGAAGTTTCTGCGGGAAAAGAAATCGTAGACTACGGGTGAACCCGTCAAGGCGTTCTGGCCCAACTTTATGCCTCCCCTCTCGTTGACCTCGTAAGAGGAAAAGGGAAAGAACAGTTTTAAGGTGGAGCCGGGGACGAGCAGCGGCGGTTGCCTTATCCTCGATACCTTAAGACGGCGGGTCGTCGCCCAAGCCCTCACACCCTCTCCCAAAAAACGGACCTCCAGTTTAAACGCCCCCTCGGCCTCAGCGCGCGATATGACGTAATCAGCATCCGATGCTTCAGACGCCATCCCCTTGATCGCCGACGTCAAGCTTCTCCTGCGCTCCACCCACCTCAGGTCGTCAACCCTCTCTAGGTCCATGATGACCGATATGCCGCGGTCGAAGGCAGTACTGAGGAAGCCCGTCTCCAAGTAGCTGGGGACGTCCGCCAAGTAGAAACGCTTTTCCTTTGAGCGACCCCCGGGGCCTTCCGTACCTCCCTCGGCCTGCGCGACCACGGAGAAGTCCAGCCCGAGCGCCAGGAGCTCCCCCTCGAAGTCCTCTCCCCGATTGGGGAGGTTCGATACGGTGAACCTAGTCCCTCCGCCCGGATCGACCGCGCACTTTATCCGTATCCCCCCGACGTGCTTGGCCATCGACACGAAGAGTTCCTCTACTCTCTCCCTGTCCTCATCATCTAGCAGTTGGTACGGCAGCGGTTGAACCTCCACTTCGGTCATTGCCCTTCACCAAACCAAACCCACGACGAGCTGGGCGTTGCTGCCCTCTGGGACGAGGGTTAGCGCCTCCGTTCCGCCCGGCGGAAAGCAGTAAAAGGCGTACTCGCCAGAGCCATCGGTTAGGCTTTCGCCCAGCTTCAGCGCCCCCGCGTAAACGCGGAAACGGGTGAAGGCCAGAGGAGAGCCGTCCGAGGCCAGGAGCCTTCCCACTATTTTGATGGGCCTAGCACCCCGAGGCAGGCTCCGATCCGCTCCCGATTGCCGGAGGGTCTCTTCTCTCCCCTTTGCTTTTGCGGTTACACCCATCTTAACCTTTGCTTTCGCATCCCTCTTCGCCTCTTCGTTTCCGCCACGCCATCCAAGGTCTGGATGGTCGGTAGCTGCCAGTGCGGGTGTCCTATCAGCAGACCTTTCGCTGGCCTTGGTGCGAATCCCCTCGATGGCCTCCCCCTCGCTGCCCGGTCTCTGCTGGGCGCGGCGTTCTTCGTCAACGGTTTCGGCGCCGGGTTCCGCGGCCCTATCCCGAGCTTTTTCTTTGCTTTGAGTTGGAGCCGTTTCTTCTGCTCTTTTGCTCTCTCCCTTCCACTCCTCCCCCCTTTTCTCTCTCCGCATCGTCGCATTTGTGCCGGCCCCGGTCACGCGGATCGATTCTCCGACTTCGACTTGTTCATCGCGGCCCTCCTCTTCTGATTGCCCTTTGGCTTTTGCGTTTTCTCCTGAATTTCCCCCTTTCTCGACGGCTTTCCCTCCTTTCTTCGCATCCCTTTTCCCTTCCCCTTTTTCGTCCCGTTTACCCCCCGCTGCCTTGCTTTGCGCGCCCTCTTCTTCGCTCAGCGCTTGGCGGGGTGAGCGAAAGGAGGAGATGATTTCGGAGAACCAGGACTTGAGCCAGTAATATCTGATCGTGGCCAGCGGCAGGGCACCGATGCAAATTAACGGTTGGCCAGTGCGATAAGCTAACATCAGCGGAACGGATGCCAGCGCGAGCTGAAGAGGGGAAAGCGATGCGAAAAAGAGGTCGAACAGGGGAAGGTCTATCAGAGGCATGAGGCGGACCCTGTGGGTTTCCCTTTTTTCGCCAGTCCTCAATTGGGCAGCCTCCTCCTACTCCTAAGCGCAGAGCGCCCGGCCTCGATGGCACTTACGCCGCCGCGCGCCAGCCCAAAGGGAAGGACGCTGATCCCCAGCAAAGTCCCTGTTCCCAGGGCGAAGTCTAGAAACGCGTTATTTCCGTGAAGCGCTCCCAGCGCGGCGCCAACCCCTATGGACAGCATCACCGCCGAAATCGGGGAAATTAGCAACAGCAGGAACAACCCCTCCATGGCGTCGGTGGCTATCCTCCTCGTTGGCTGCACCATCCAGAGCACGGCGAAGAGCGGGATCGAGGAGGCCAAACTGGCGGTGACCAGTATCCTTATGATGGCGACTGTCGCGTACTCGATCAACGCCAGGAGCAGTAACAGGTTTAGGCCTGGCGTCAGCGAAAGGGCAGCCATCTCCAATACGAGCATTTGGGCCGCGCTTGCGCCGCCCAAGTTTGAATTGAGTATGTACAGCGCAAAAGAGCTGGAAAGGGCAGCCATCGCCGAGTACGCCTTGAGGCCGAACACCATTATTATGGCCGATAGGATGGGGTCGGCCGGGGAGAAGGTCGCCTTGCCCATCACGGCAAGGGTCAGCTGAATTATGAGGGCCAGCGCGAAAAGTAGGAGCGAAGCCTCGAGGACGACCGAGTAAACCGACGACATAACGGGTAAGGAAGAAGGCGTTGGCAGGTAAGTGGCAAACCAGGCTAGCTTATCGCCTGCCCCCGTCAATGCCCCGGCCAGGGCGTTTTCGATGGTCGAAAGCACCTGCGATACCAACCATCCCGCGTTCAGGGTCACGGGGACGGGGCCGCTTGCCCTCACCGTTATCACCGGGGGTTGAACGGTTGTATTCGGCAGGCGGGTGGGTGGCCCGCCGGGAAGGGTAGAGTTGCCGGCGGCCGAATTCGCCGGTATCACGGGGAACGTGAGCGATCACCTCCGTTCGATCCATTTTCCTCCTCCCTTCCTTTCCTTCCTTTCCTTCCTTCCCCTTTCCCTTCCTTTCCCTTCCCCTTTCTCCTCTGCCTTTTGCGTTTCCCTGGAGTCCTTCGTCTTCTTTTGCCCCTCTTCTACTGTCATCGTTTTAGATCGCCCCCGTTTTTCTTTGGCAGCCCGGGTCGAGGTATCTGTATCCCGGCCCCAAAGGCCGCCAATAGCCAATTGGCTATGGGGACGGCTAGGGCTATGACCACCAGCGCGAGGATGGATTCCAAAAGGGATTTCCTTTCCTGTCTTGCCTCAACCGGCCCATCGGCCATCATCATCTTGACGGCCGAATAAATTATCGCCATAACGGCGAATGAAACCCCGACTACCTGAGCCAGGTATATCAGGGAGGCTATCCCGCTTAGCAGGTTGGACGGTAATTGCTCCAAGTAAAACCCCATGAGCTAATCGTACCCGAGGGGTAAAGGCCCCGTACGGCGTGCGATCCCATAGGGGTAGAGAGGCGTTGTTTTGTGAACGTCTGTGAACGCGAGATTTAATGCCCCTCACGGGGCAGGTGGCTCTCTTCTCCGTGTGCGTCACGGCGCCCCTTTGGGCGCGCGCGACAGGAATGGGAGGGGTTTATCCTCCATATTGGGCACGATCATAGTGCTCGTTTTGACCCTGACCGCCGGGGTCATGCTTTGGCATACCTTCAGCGGGCTTTTTTCGTCCTTAAGCCAGCAAGACCAGCTGCAGTTGGTGAGCGCCGAATACGTAGACACCACCTCGGGTTCTTACGTTTTGGTCTCGGTCCGCAACACGGGCACTTCCTCGCTAACCCTCCAAGGCGTGCAGGTGGAAGGCGTTACCTCCTACGACTGGAGCGGGACGCTTCAGCCGGGGGCGCAGCTATCCCAGGTGTGGCAGGCCCCCGCAGAGCCGGAGGGGACTTCCTATCTTCTCGTGGTGACGGCCCTAGCCCCCAGCGGCGCCCAGGTACAGGCGGAGCAGGTGGTCACCGTTTCCTCGGACTGAACCTTACTTCCTGGGTTTGGACGAGGAGGGCAACGGTTGGGGCATAGCGCCCGCCGATAGGACCCACTTGGCGATCTTCGGCAAACCGGGGGAGGGTAAGTCGACCCTCATGTACACCCTCATGGCCGACAATGCAGACAAGGGAGAAGGCTTTTTATTGTTGGACCCGCACGGTGACCTGGCGAGGGGCGTCGAAGGCGAGATCGGGTCCGACTTATCGCTCCCAACGAAGGGGATTTCTCTGGATCCCCTCCCCTTGGGTTGGCCGCGTTCCTCCTTCGTGCTCGATTCGCTGAGCAGGTACTACGGTGAAGACTGGGGTCCGAGGCTGGAGATGATTTTCAGGAACGCCCTGAAGGTGAGCAAGGTGAGGGACGTGTTTGCTCTCAGGGATTTCCTCGAGGATCCCAAGGTACCAGACGGCGATGGCGAGGAGGTCAAGAGGTTTTGGTCCCTGGTTTACCCCAGGCTTGAGAGGGGATCGGAAGCCGCCGTGCTGAACAAGCTGGACAAGATGGTATCCGACGAGAGGGCGGCGGCCTTCCTCAGCGGTGAACCCCTAGACGTCCTCGGCTGTCTCGACGGGGGTAAAAAGGTCACGGTTTCTCTGGACGAGGGGAGGCTGGGTTCCGACCTATCCTCTTTTCTTGGCTCCTTGCTTCTGGGGCACGTGTATTTTGCCGGCATGGGGAGGAATTCGAGATCTCCCTTCTTCGTTTACGTTGATGAGGCCCACAGGTTTTCCTGGTCTGAGCTTGAGGTGGGCTTGGCAGCCCTGAGGAAGAGGGGTGTTTTCTTCACCTTGGCGTCTCAATCCCTTGAGCAGTTCGACGGGCGTACGGACCCCCTCTCTTTTTCCGATTCGATCGTCTCGTTCTCCGTCAGCCCGCGTACGGCGCGTTCTCTGTCCCCCTTGTTTCAGCCCATCGGTCCGGAGACGCTATCCGCGCTCCCAAGGCACCTCTTTGCCGTTCGCACGGCGGCGTCCAGGGGGCTTGCGGCTTTCCTCTACACCCTCGGGCGGTGAGTCGGATGAGGGCCGTTTCATCCGTGGTAGGCGGGCTTTTCCTGGTTTTGCTCGTGACGCTGACCCTGACCTACTACGAGCGCGTTTACTCGGCCGACATGCGCTCGCTGGAAGGGCAGGAGGAAGCGATGCAGAGGGTTTACCAGGCGCAGACCGGGGAGCTCGCGCTCAGTTACGCCGGTCCGGGGGAGGTATACGCGTTCAATCCCGGGCCGCGGGCCGTCACGGTCACGTACTCTATTTCTTATGACCCCTTCAGGTACAGCGAGCTCGACCCTCCCGTGATCATCGGGCCTGGGGAGGGGGTGACGTTTCGCGGGGATGCGCTTCTGACATCCGCGGGTGCCCTTTGTTCGCCTGAGGCGGCCCCGCCGTGGGTTTTCGTGGCCTATTCCGGATCTGGCACGCCCACGGCATCCGGTTACTTCGAGGTGGCCCCCATCAACCTGTCTCTCTCCTGGGTCCCCATCCCCGGGGAGTACTTCCCCTTCCCCTCCGGTGAAAACGGTTCATCGGTCATGGGTTACAGGTTGGTGAGGTGTTCGGGCGGCCCGGTTAAGCTATCGGTAAGCGGCGGTTACCACGTGCTGGGCCTAGACGGCGTGATTTTGGAGAGCGGGGTTGGTGCCTATACGTGGGCGGGGAACCTGACGCCGGGAGAATACGAGCTTTCGATCAGGTGGACGCCGCTATTCCCCGCCGATCACCTGAGCTTCAACGCCACGGGTGTTTATCCCCGATGGTGCCCTTCCTCTTTTTCCCCGTTCGGGGATATCGGGTCGCTAGCCGTCGTGCGGCCGTTTTTCCGGCGGAACCCTTTGACTCGGGCGCGGGGTGGACGCGCTTCCCGAAAAGGGGTGATGAAGGTGCCGCCGGCGAGAAGAATGGCGGATTGGTCTTAAGCGATGTGAGGCCGCTGGAGAGCTATTCGGTTAGGGGGGTCAAGGTCAACGTGTACGATCTCGGGGGTGGGATCGGTTATTACGAGGTGTTGGAGCCCGACCTAGACCCCGGCCTAACGCGGGCCCTCGTCGACGGTGGAAAGGCAAGGGAAGCCAAAGGGCGCGGCGGTCGCGGGGCGGGGTCAGCTGGGGGCCAACGCGGGTCAGGCTTGGGCTTCTTCGCGGGCGAGCGCTGGCATTGCTCGCGTCCCGCGCTCCTGCCCCTGCGCCTCCATCCGCGCTTGCCCCTGCCCCTGCGCCCCTCCGCGCACCTCCGGCCAAAACGGGCTCGTTCGCCCAGGGAGCTGCTCGCCTTGATCTCGGAGTGGGCCCTCCGCTCTCCGATGCCGCTGGGAACCGAGGGTAGCGAGGAATCCCTGGTCATGCGCGCCGCCGAGGAGATGGGTATTGAAGAGGAGGTGATGCCCCACCTCAAGGTCCTGTCCTATTACGTCTGGAGGGATCTCCTCGCTGACGGCAAGCTTTCGATACCGCTGCGCGATCCCGGGATCGAAGAGGTAGCCCTCGAGCACTATGGGAGGCCCCTTTCCGTCGTCCACAGGCGGCACCCCGATCTCGGATGGATGGACACGAACTTGAGGTTTGACGACGAGGCCGAGGTGCGCTCGCTGGTGAGGAGGCTTGCCCACTCGGCCGGCAGGGAAGTCAGCGTCGCCTTCCCTTACCTGGACGCGGTTACCCCATCCGGAGATAGGATATCGCTCACCTATTCCTCCGAGGTCAGCGTGCCCGGTAGCAGCTTTTCCATAAGGAGGTTCCCTGAAAGGCCGTTTTCCATGCGGGACCTGGTGTATCGCGGCGCGCTTTCCCCGCTCATGGCGGCCTATTACAGCGTGATGGTGGAGGCCAAGGCGGTGATGGTGTTCCTGGGGGCGATGTCCACCGGGAAGACCACGCTGATGGGCGCGGTTACATCCCTCGTACCGGAAAACCAAAAGGTGGCCACCATCGAAGACGTCCCGGAGCTGAACCTGGCGCGTAGGAGGTGGCAGAGGTTCGTGGCGAGGGGATCTAGGCTAGGCCTCGGAAGGGAGGTTTCCCTCGTGGATCTTCTCCTCCTCTCTTTGCGCTACAGGCCAGACTACGTGGTGCTGGGGGAGGCCAGGGGAGTGGAGGTCCAAGCGTTCATACAGGCGGCGGCGCTCGGGCACGGCGCCATGACCACGTTTCACGCCGAGTCGCCCGCGGCGGCGGTCGCCAGGCTTTCTTCTCCTCCCCTTTCCGTGGATTCCTCTGGGATATCCCTGATTTCGGTGTTTTCACTCATGGCTAAGGTAGGGACTGGGGGTCGCGGGGGTGAGGAGGGCTACCGGGGCCCTTCAAGCGCAGCGCCTTTGGCTCAGGCGCGCAGGAACGTGGGGGTATGGGAACAGGGCGCAGACGGCGAGCTGAACCCAGTTTTCCAGTGGGCTGGCGGCGGCGAGGGGCTTTACTTTTACCCATCAGATCCCGAGGAGGTCTGGGAGAGGAGCGAAAAGCTGAGGTCTAGTGCCTCCTACAGGGGGTTGTCCAAGGCCGAGGTTCTAAAAGAGCTCCAAAGGAGGGCGGACCAATTCGGAGGGGCTTGAAGTGAGCGCCGGTCCTCTCGGGGCGACCCTTTTCGCCGTCCTTTTCGGGGCGCTGACCGGTTTGCCCGATTACTCGGGCGTGGAGCGCCGCCTCCGGCGCGCCTTCCGTTCTCCTTTGCCTTTCCCATCGCCTTTCCTCGGTTCTCCCGCTCACCACGCCGAGGCTTCGACTGCCCTCGTTTCCCACCGTCCGCTTTCCCGCTGGTTCAGAAGGGTTTCCCTCCTCCTTTACGGCGGGGCTTCAGATCCCTTCGGTTACTTCAGGGACGGGCTTTTGGCCTCCGTCCTCATGGTCCTGCCCTCTTTGCTGCTCTACCGGGAGCTGGGAGCCCCAGCCCTTTCCATGATTGCCTTGCCCTTTTTCGCGCAAGCGCTCAGGTCGTCGGAAAGTTACGGGCGCTGGACGAGGGGGCGCGCGGTGAACCGGGAGCTCCCCTTTTTCCTGGTCTACGCGGCGCAGGCGGCGGCCTCCGGCAGCTCGCTTTTCTCGGCGCTTACCTCTCTGGCCGGGTCTCCGCTGAAGGCCTTGGAGGCGGAGGGAAAGAGGCTGCTAAAGCTCTACGAAGTGAGGGGATTGGATGAGGCCCAGGCGCTCCAAGAGTTCTCCAAGGGTCACCCATCCAGGGCTTTCGCCCGCGTACTTTCCTCTTACTCTTTCAAGGAGGCTTCTGGGGTGTCGGCCGCTGAGCTTTTGCGGTCGGAAACGCGGGCGGGATTGGAGGGGCTGGAGCGGCAGTGGAGGGCCTACGCTTCGAGGGCAGAGGGCATGGGCGAGATTTCGCTGGCGGCCTTCGCGATGTTGCCCATGCTTTGGGTCACGCTGCTGACCTTGCCCTTCGGCGCGGGCGCCCAGGCCTACTACTACGCGCTTCTGGCCCTAGTGGTGGCCTCTTTCGGGATCCTCGTGCTGGTTTCCTCTTCGCTGACGCCGCTCCGCTCTCCCCCTCCCCTTCCTCCGGCCCTTTCGTTGATCCTTTCCTCTTTGGCGGGCCTTCCCTTCTTTACGAGGCCCGGGATAGCCCTCTTGGCCTCCGCGGCGTCGGTCGCCTCTTGCAACGGCTCGCGCTTCCTCCTCGACTCCGCGAGAGACATGAGGAGGCTGACCGCCCTCTCCTCTCTTCTTGACTTTTTGGAATCGGAGGCCATGGCCGGCAAGGGGGCGTCCGAAGCGCTGAGGGATGCCGAGGTCGCCTTCGAAGCGGGCCCCCTGCGCGACTTCGTGAGGGAGAGCGTCAAGCGCTCCCGGCTTGGCCTCCCGCTTCGCTGGTACCGCTGGGGTTTCTCCTCCTTCGTCAGCTGGCTCACCGCTAAGTCAATCGAAAGGGGGGAGTTGGATCCCTCTTCTCTTCGGTCTCTGTCCGATTTTTCTTCTTCCCTGGTCACTACGCTCGGGGATGTCCGCTCGCAGCTTTACTCCCTGGCGGCCATTTCTGCGGCGTCTCCCTTCATGATGGCGGTTTCGGCTGGCGTGGCCGGAGGGCTAGGGGCCACGGGTTTAAACGGTGGCTTGGGTCTCTGGTTCCTCGTGGCGTTGAGCTCTGAGCTCGGCGCGTGGGCCCTGGGAAAGCTGTCCGGTCTCTCGTTGAGGTTCACGCTGCCCCCGGCGGTCGTGCTTCCCTTGGTGTTCCTAGCTTTCAAGGTTTTGCGATTTGCTTTTGGGCCCGACACCAACCAGTACAAGCAGGTTTTTATGGGGTGCCGCCGACTAACCGGCATGTCAGGGTCAGACCCGAGAGCAGGCGCCGATCCGAGCTCAAACCCGCATAGGACCGAAGTGACCGAGTTCTACCCCGAAAAGGGGTATCTGGAACTGAAAAGGGGCTTTCCCGAGGAGAGTTACCTTTGGAACGAAGACTTTCACCCCACGCCGGTCAAGTTCAGGAACTGGGGAACCCTGACGTATTTCGCCATATGGTTTGGCATGTCGGTAGAGGTGGAGTCCTGGGCCTTGGTTTCGGTGGGCTATTCCTTCGGCCTTGATTGGTTCTGGAGCTTGATGGCGGTGCTCATCGGTAACCTTATCGTGCTGATACCCATTTTAATCATAAGTCACGGCGGTGCCAGGTACGGGGTACCTGAAACCCCGCTCACGAGGAGCAGGTGGGGGGTGTACGGCACGTGGATTCCTTCGCTGCTCAGGGGCATCATAGGGGCGGGCTGGTGGGGGATCGATACGTGGATAATTACCGAGGCCATTGGGGCGATGTACGTGGTAGCGACCGGTCAGGTCGGCATGCTCCTGAATTTGGCCGAGAAGTACCCCGCAACGCTCCCCTTCCTCATATCCACGATAAACCCGGCCCTTTTCTGGTCAGTTTTCGCGCTGACCATCGCCGCCAGGTTGCTCATCCTTTACTTTTCCCCTCCCAAGACGGGGCAAAGAGCATTGAAGGTGTTGAGCTGGACCCTTCCGTTTATATCCTTCGTCGGTTTTCTGGTCCTCTTCATGAGCGTGATGGGTAAGGCCAACTGGCAATGGGCGTCCATATTGTCAGTGCCAACCACCGTTAAGGGGTCGGCTTTCTGGTACGCGTTCATAGGCCTAATAAACGCCAACGTCGCCTTTTGGGCAACCATGGCCATAAGCATGCCCGATTACAGCAGGTTCGCCAAGAGCCAGTTCGCCCAGACCGTCGGTCAAATTCCCATGCCCTTTTTGATGACCGGCGTAGCCGCCTTCGCCCTGATCACGACTGGCGCGTCTTACGCCGTTTACGGTTTTCCCATTTGGGATCCCATAGTGCTGGCCACGGTTTCCGTGTCCAACCCTTGGCTCGCGTACCTGTCCCTATTTCTCCTTTTGCTTGGTGTGATAATAGTCAACATATACGCTGACACCGTGGGCCCCGGCTACGACTTCTCCAACCTCTACCCCAAGAAGCTCGACTGGTTCAAGGGCGTCCTCATAGTGGTGGTGGTAGCCGCCGCCCTCCAGTCCTGGACTTACTACTTCAGCGCGTTCAGCTACGTTGAGGGTTGGTTGCTGACCTACGGGGCGCTCCTAGGAGGTGTAGAAGGCGTGATAATCTTCGACTACGCGGTCATAAGGCGTTTCAAGTTTGAATTGGCCGACCTCTACCTGTCCAGGGGTAGGTTCCGCTATTGGAAGGGGATAAACCCGGCCGCGGTGGTCGCCTTCGCCCTGTCGATGGTGCTCGTTTTCCCTCCCAACGCTTATCTTCCGGTTTCGGTGGCCCAGCTCTACCCTGGCCAGGCCTGGGTTTACCAGAACGCCTGGGTTTCCGCCATCCTCATAAGCGGCGCCATCTACCTGCCCCTGATGAAGTATTGGGTGATACCTAAGTATCAGCCCGAACTCAAAGGGGGATTGCTGAAGGGTTACATCGCGGATGACACGAGAGAGGTCTTCTCGGCGGGGCAGGGCTCAGTGAGGGGGAGAACTCCGGGAGATGCGAGTGAGGATGGTCGCTTGCGGCGGGCTCGGGACGGGCCCGATGAGCGAGCTACAGAGGGAGTCGGTGGGCGATTTGAGTTCGGAAAAGCGGGATTGGGTTGGACCTGGCGAAACCCTGGCCACCGACGCGAACGTCGCCAGCTCGGGCCCTAAGGGCGGGGACGCCAGATGGGCTGAAGCCGCTATCGGCGTTGACGTTGGTGCTGGTGCCCGCGCCGACTTTGGCCTTGATGGTACGGCATCTTCAGTAGCTGCCTTGGGGCCGGGATTGAATTGCGTTGGATTGCGTTTCATTGCATTGAGTTGAGCTATATTGGGTGAAATCTATGAGCGGGGATGCGGAGCTCGCGAGGGTGAGCTGAGATGAGCAGGGATAGCGCGCTGCGCTTGGTGAAGCGGTACTTCCCGCCGTCAGAACCCCTAGATAGGCAGGCCTTGGGCGGGCTTTCTTTGTACGCTTTCGGTCGCGATTTGTACGCCTTGGACTCGCCTGAGGGAAGGGTTATCGCTTGTGATCCATCGGTTTGCGGGGAGGAGTTCAGGGCTCTGAACGCTTCTCTGGCCAGGAAGGCCTTTGGCGCGTTAGAAGAAAAGGCCCTTTATGACGTGGGGCCGGGGAGCGGCACAAGGTTGCTCTTCCAACACGTGCTGAGGGCTTCCTTGGGCTACGGTCTAAGGGAGGCGGCCATGGACGCCGGCCATGAGTTCGTGGAGGTTTGGTCCAGGCCGCTCTACGCTCATGCCTCATATAGGCAGCACACGGTCAGCGACCTAGTGATGGCTTACGATCAGCCATCCCAGTTGCCGGGGGGGAAGTACGTCGTGCTCAAGCCTGACACCGAGGCAACGGCCTCCACTTCCCTGTTTACGTTGCAGAACCTTTTGGAGAAGTGCGATAGGTCGGGATGCCGGATCGAAAAGGTGATATTTTACGGCTTCATCGCCGAGCCCGCCGTCCGCAAGCTGAGGGATTACCTGGGGGGTAAGAATATAGCCTCGGTTTTCTTCGCCATCGAGGACGTCACTCCCCTGGCCGCGAACGGATATGATATGCCCCTTTACGGCATCGACGAGGCCCAGTTCTCATCATCGGGGGAGAAGCACAGGCTTTTTGGCCTCACCCCACCAGACGTCCTGGAGGGGCTATTCGACTGCTACTACCCGGGTATGGATCAGCCGGGAGACTGGTCAGAGAGGCAACCATCTCTGTTCGACGGCGTGGATTGGAAAAAAGTGGACCTATCCGTCCACCTTAGGAGGAGCCTGGACATGTTGAGGAGGATGAGAGAGATAAACGCGGGCGAGCCCTGGTACGCGGACCATCACGAGGAAGTTTACCGGAAGCTGGAGGACAAACTGGAGAAAAAGATTTCCGCCAATTCTCGACGGCTACTTTGTATGGCCCCGGGGAGCTGGGGAGAATAGGTAGAGGTTGGAAGAAAGGTGGTAATCGGGCTCCCCTTCAAACGCGCACTCCCCGAAGGCGGCGGCGTGAGATCCCCCGATCTCGATCTCGGCCTGGTAGTTGCGGATCTCCTTCCACTTGCTTTTGACGAAGACGGCGTCTTCCGACTCGGCCTCCCAGATAGCGCAGCTTTTGGCGTACGGCGAAGCCACTTTTACCAAGGCGAGGTTCCCCGACCTGATGGCCGTTGAGCTGATCTCGGGCATTGCGCTGCCGTCTGCCACGTGTTCGTGGAAGGCCTTGAGGGTTGAGAGCAGCCTCTCCCTGTCCTGCATGGAGTGGTCCGAGTTGGGCAGGTAGAGCAGCCTCTTCTCCCCGCGTAGTTCGTTCCAGTAGAACTTTTCAGCGTCCACGGCCCAGTACTGATCGTTGGCCGAGTTGACGATCAACTTGGGCAGGGTTAACGCGTCCAGGTAGGAGTAAGGGTCTATTATGGAGATCGCCCTTCCCACGGATTCGGCTTCGCCACCGGTTATGGCCGACAGCAGGCCGCGTTGCGCGTAGTCGTTCAATTGAGGGCTGGTCTTCCCCCAAAGTTCGATTTGGTGCTTGATTTGGGCTGGGATGTTCAGGTTGTTGTAGACCATGGGCGTTATGGCCTTTACTCTTTCATCCGCGGCCGCGGTTAGCCACGACGTCCAGCCGCGCTTTGACGCACCCGTGACGTGGAAACCGCTCAAGCTAATACCCCGCCCTTTTTCCCTCGCCGTTACCGCGTCCATGGCGCGGATTGCGGCCTTGGTCATGGGCAGCAGGAGGAGCCAATCCGCCTCGCCGGTCTCCAAGTACTTGGATATCGTATAGGATATTATCTCGTCCTCAACCATGCCCATGTAAGGCTGGTTTGGGACGTCGTAGAGCGCTGCGACAACCGACCCCGTGGCCTCGGATAACCAGCGAAGCGCCTTCACTTCCTCGTCGGGTTCCGCGTACTGCATGCTTGGCCTCCTGTAGTCACCCGTCACGTAGAGGAGGGCAAGGTCCCGCTTGAGCCTCGACGGCTCGAAGACTAGGATGTGGTGCTTCCAGGTGTTTCCTTGCCAAGTTTGGGAGGTCATCACGAGTTCTCCGCCCGCGCCTTCCTCCCACGAGAAGCTTTTGTCTTCCCGTTTTACGTAATCAGTTAACTCATTTGTAACTTTTGGCATATGCTATGCGCGCAAGCGTTTTTAAGGTAAGCTGCTTGTTTGCCGCTTAGACGTTGTGGGGCTTTGTGGCTAGGGGTAAGCGTTCGGTTGAGTTCTTTCAGGGCCTTTCCGCCCGCGCCGACCCATAATTTTTCTTAAGCTTAACATTTTTTTATATTTAACGTATGTTTATCAATAAATTTAGTCCGCCCTCGCTTTCTGTTTTCCCTTTATGTTGTTTTGATTTGTTTTGTTTTTATTTCTTGTCTTCTAATTCTTCGTTTTCCCTTGCTTCATCTTTTTTCTTTCTTTCTTTCTCCCTTTGTTCGTAGCCCTTGGCGGGATAGGGGTAAGATAGAGATAGAGATAGAGATAGAGATGGGATCGCTTTTGGATTGGTGTTAGTCCGCCCTCGGTTTCCCTTGTGCATCACTTTCAGGTGTTGGTGTTTCTCAGCTTAATAAATACTTCATGAGATGAGCTTATGGGGAGGACGCAACCATCGTTGACAATAGCGGTAGACCAAGAGCTCCGTAAGCTCGATAGGGTTGCCAAGAGGTTAAATGACGAAGGGCTTGAGCGGCGCTTGAAAGAGGTAAAGGAGCGCGTCAGGGAGGTAGAGGGGGCGCTTTCGGACGAGCTAACGGACCCCGTTGAAGTCCTCTTGGTGACCTTGTTGGTGGTGGGTTGCGATGATCGGTTACGTAGTTGACGCTTCGCCTGGCCGCGGTAAGGTGCGGGTGGTGCTGGACGGTTTCAGAGAGTTCGAGGTTAAAACCACGTTCCCGGTTTACGTGGCGGCCGACGGACAAAGCGATTTTTCCCTCTACCAGCACCCCGATGTGGTCTCGGTGGACGAGGAGGAATGGCGGTCGTTCGAGGGCCGCGTACGGCTTTACAGGGTTGAGCTGGAGGAGTTGGGCGCTTTGGATTTTTTCAGGCGCAACTTCAGGCTTTACAACACCATTCCCTCCCCGCTGACTCAGGCTTTGGTCAGGTTGAACTTGCTACCCTTCAGGCTTGTGGATTTCCACGATGGGGTAGTGGAGGTGTTGAACGGCCCCCTCGACTTCCCTGAGATAACCTACGCGGAGGTCCGCAGGTACGGCTGGTTTGGGCCTTGCGCCTGCGGGGATCGCTACGAGCTTTACGTGAACGGCGAGCTCAAGGAGAGGGGAAGGGGATCGCCGAAGCTGAACTGCGACGTGGCTTATTGCGATGGTGAATGCGCCGGTTTGCGCGCCTCGGTCAAGGTGAGGGCGAGGGATAGCTGGCGCACACCATTGAAGGCCTTGATCGAGAGGAGTTTGGCCGCCAAGGTACTGCTGAGGGAGATAATGGGGTCCAGCGTGGGGAAAGCCCTGACCGTGAACGAGGCCTGGGTGGCCATGGAAAGGAAGTTCGCAGTGCCGAGCGTTAAGGTCAACGTGGAAAGGGTGAAGACGCTTGAGGAGCTGATGAGGGCGGATAGGGCTGGTCTCATGTTTTTCCCGAGGCCTGGCCTTTACGACGACGCCTACCAATTGGACTTCAAATCCATGTACCCCTCAATAATACTCACGCGCAATATATCCCCCGAGTTTCTTGAGGGGTATGGCTCGCCCTCGGCCCGCTTGGCTCGCCTCCGCCATGAAGGTTTGGGCTTGGGTTTGGGGTCGGGCTCGGGCTCGGGTTTTGGGTTTGGGGTTGCCTCCGGCCCCTCTAAGCCCTTGCCTGCCGGGGCTGCCGTTTTCGGCCACGGGCCTGAGCTTGGCATAGTCCCCGAAGCGCTCAAGGGCCTTCTGGAAATGAGGGATGCCCTCAAGGGCATCGACGGCGAGAGGGCGGACGCCGTGAAACTGATGCTCGTGGCCTCCTTCGGTTACCTGGGTTACAGGAACTCGAAGTTCGGCAGGGTGGAGGCCTACGAGGAGGTAACTGAGGTGGCCAGGGAAGCCCTTATGGAGGCGGCGGCGCTGGCGGAAAGGAAGGGCTTCAGGGTTATCCACGGCATAGTGGATTCCCTGACGGTGCAGGGGCCGGAAGGGCGGCTTCAGGGCTTGCTCGACGACGTGAGGGCGGCGACGGGGCTCGATATCAGGGTCGATTCGGTTTTCGATTGGGTGGCTTACACGAGGGGTCTATCGGGTGAGCCCCACCCGCAGCGGTACTTCGGGAGGCTTCGCGGTGGGGGGATGAAGGTGAGGGGGTTGATAAAGTCGAATCAGCCGAATTTGGTTAAGGAGTTTTTGCTCGAAGTTTTGGGCGTGATGGGAAACGAGGTCAACGGAGATGACGCCAAGAGGGCCATGATCGAGGCCCTTCCCTCCTTGACCGAGAAGTACGTGAAGAAGTGCGAAGGGGGGACGCCCATCGACTACGTGATGATGATCCGCGGTGTCCCATACGTGAGGGGGGTTTGGGGGTTTTACAGGGCCTACGAGTACGAGGGCCATGACCCGGACTACTACGCCGAATACGTGAGGCGCGCGTCCGAGGAAGTGAGGGGGTGGTTCGATTGATGTCCACGGGTTTCCGGGAACTGGATTACCTAATGCAAGACGACGCGGTCACCGAGTTCTTCTCAACCAGTTACCCCCTTTTGACCTCCTTTTATCACCTGACCGTGGTGGAGTCGGCACCCGTGGGCTTGCTCGTGGTCGGGGAGAGGGGAGGCCTCAACCCCTACGCCCTTCTCCAGTTGGCCAGGGCACTGGGCAAGGAGGGGATCGGGGAGGCCGTTTACCTGAGGAGGGCTTTCAAGGCCGAAGACGTCCCGGATTCCGTATCGGCCTTCTCCGGTCCGCTCATAGTGATTGACCCCTACCACCACGGTAAACTGGGGGACAGGATAGCCGGCGCCATCAAGGAAAGGGGTGACAGGACCCTTTTGTTTTCATTCGGTGATAGGAGGCGGTTCGGAAGCGCGTTCGGTTGGCACGTGGCTACGTCGGTTTTCTTCCTGAGGGAGGTGAAGGGCGGTTTCAAGGTTAAGTTGGTCAAGAGCCCCGTTTTCCCAGAGGTCGAATTGAGTTACTCAACCGGTTCCCTTTTCGGTCAGGCGGGAGATGGCCTTTTCCCGTGGCTCTTGGGCGGGCAATTAGCGGGCGTTTCAAGGGGATACGCTAAGGGGGCTCTGATCAAGAGGCGAGCTTTTCATCTAACCTCATTTCTAATGCCTATCGCTTGAGCTTTGGTTTGACGGGGTCGGCGAGGCTAACGCTTGACAGCTAGGGGCCTAGAAACCGCCGTTGGGCCGTCTAGGCTAACCCAAGCGATGCAAGGGTGGTAAACTACCCCGCCCTCACGGACTGGGTCTCCGGTGAAAAAGAGGAACAGGGGCTAGCTGGACCGCTGCTCCGGTGGACCGGTGAGGGGGAGTTGGGACGGCGTCGGCCGTAAGGGGTTTGGCGTCTAAGAGATGGCCGAGGTTTCTTTCACCCCGGTCATTCCACGGGTTATTCCAAGTGATAAGATGAACGACAAACCTCGCCCTTTAGGGCGGGGTAAAAGCTTAAGACAAAAAGACTGTTTCCCTTTAAGATGTCCTCCTCCGGTCAACTTCCTGAACATGAGGAGCAGGAGCCGATTTCTCCCGCGATGCCGGAGGAGGGCATCTAAAGTTGAATTCAAAAATAGGAGGACAAGTGTAGTCCGTCCTCTTCCAAACGGTTTTCAGGAAAGGAAGCTCAAGAGGCTGGCGAACACCTCTGCTAAGCTATTTAACGAAATTAACTACGAAAGAAGGCAACAATTCTTTCAGCGACAACGCGTAGACTTCAAGGGGACGTGCGACAAATACTACGAGAAGTACAAGGGTGTGCTTGGCGTTAACGCACAAGCAATCATGCAGAAGAACAACGGAGCCTGGAACTCCACTCCTTCCCTCCTCAAGCTGAAGAAAGAAGGAAGGAAAACTTCCGCCACATGAACCACGTGAGTCCATCGCGTTACTGGAAAGACAGAGAAACCAAGAGGAGAAAACTCCCTCTAGTTGTTAGGCAAGATAGATACGTTGTAGACGAGCGAAACCGCATCATCCTCAAGGACTTCTACCTCCAAGTGGAGTTCGCGGGTAGGTTGAGGTGATACGGTAAACAAGGTAGACTCGAAATTTATTACGACGAAACGAGGAACGCTTGGTACGCCTCCATCCCAGTGGAGGTAGGCCTTGAAGAAACTAAAACGGGAAAAAAGAGCAAGTATATCCTTCACGGTGAAAGGAAAACCGTTCAAGTCGAATCGCCCAGGGGAAATAAAGTGGCTTCAATTGACTTAGGCATCAACGTTTTAGCGAGCGCCGTTATTAACGACGGCACCTGGTTGCTCTACAAGGGTGTCAGGGCTAAGGAGGACTACTTCTACTTCGAGAGGAAGATAGCAGGAGTACAGTCCTTGGCGGATGAAACCAAAAACTCAAGCGAGCGTGAAGCGTACGAGGAGCTTAACGGAGAGGAGAGGAGGCTTTTTAAGAAGTTGACCAGGAGGCTCCTCCATCTATACACAAATTTTGCCTTCACTTATTGGGACAGCTTCACGAACTGGGGGTTTCAACAATCTACTTGGGCTACCCATTTAACATCGCTCAGGACAAGGGCAACAAGTTCACGGTAAACATGTGGACTTACGGCGAGTTGATGGACGCCATAGAGTTGAGGGCCAAGGAGGACGGAATAACGCCCTTTGAG
>Ga0080003_1000059_pt1 | contig 76609 bp, 68 predicted proteins | sample JossMetagenome_FD_69206 | JGI IMG/M metagenome (GOLD analysis project Ga0080003, IMG submission 69206) | Hot spring microbial communities from Joseph's Coat, Yellowstone National Park, USA - JC2_E (SPADES assembly) (version 2) | ecosystem: Environmental > Aquatic > Thermal springs > Hot (42-90C)... | reverse complement strand
ACTTGATCGGCGAGAATAACACTAAGACAAACCTTCTTCATTTGTCATTCCGGCCTGCGAGCCGGAATCGCCTTGGAACTTGTCCGTAAATATACTAAATCTCTTTTAAAAGTGAAATGAACATTTGTGTTCGGCGCAGGGCATGATGCCGAGAGGTGGCCTTCGCAGCGTAGCGAGGACAGACACCGAAAGGCGAATGCCGGAGCCAACGATATTTCATATTTAAAGGCGATCAAGTATATTTCATGAATGCACATATCCTAATTCCAATGTGGTCGGCTTTTCAATAAAGACTTACTTGTCAAAGCATTTTAAATCTATATTTAACATTTGTTGTTACATTCACGCACATCATGAGAAGTAGAGTATATATTTATTAAATGAAAAAGTTTATAACACTTACGACGACAGCCGCAAACAGCACGTATCTTATCCATTTTATTTTCTTTAAAAGTGTGAATTTGGTACCAAAGTAGGCTCCGGTCATGCTTCCCAAAGAAAGAGTTATACCTATGGGCCAGTTTACCATGCCTTTTGAAACGAAAATGGCAAGAGAAAAGACGGTGTAAGCGGCTATGACAAGTACTTTTATGGCGTTTGTTTTGACTATGTCAAATCCACCAAGAAAAGTAAGTGCTGCTATGAAGAAAAACCCAACGCCCGCTTGCAAAAAGCCACCATAAAAGCCTATTGCGAAGATTGCGACGTATGACATCCACTTTAATTTTTTAGGTATATTCGATCCGCTCTCCCATACCTTTGGCTCGAACACTATGAATAAACCCATTATTATAAGGATAACACCGATTATCTTTTTCAAAACATCCTGATCGATGCTCACAACGACAAAAGTGCCGGCTACAGCACCTATGGAGGCTATTATCGCAAAGGGCAAAGCAGTTCGGAAAATGCGAATTTTCCCCTTCCTAAACTGATAAGTTGAGACTATATTTTGGAGGAGAATGGATACCCTATTCGTACCGTTAGCAGCCCCCACGCTTAATCCCAGAAAAGTCAACAACGGAAGAGTGAGCACTGACCCACCACCGCCTATGACATTCATAAAACCTGTCAACACACCAACTGCGTAAGTTAGAATGTAGAGTAATATTTCCAAAGATTATGCCTCTCCCTTTAAAAAGAGTATGGTTGAACATCTATTTTTAAAACGTTCAAAGGATCGAAACCAAGCGATTCTATTTTAACATTTAAAGACAGAAAATCAATTGATTTGTCAAGATCATCGCATTTCAAAAGAATTTGATACCTGTATTTCGACATCAATTTGAAAATAGGCGATTCTGCAGGCCCTAAAATTTCAAAAGGTCCTTGTGATATGACATCTTTTACTTTTTGAGCGTTTTTCATCGCTTCTTGCGGAGATTTATCTTCAACCGTTATCAGTATGAGTTCTTTAAAGGGAGGATATCCGGCCATCTTTCTTCTATCTATTTCCGCACGGTAAAAAGCATCATAATTCTGATCCAGAATTGCCTTTATGATTGGATTTTCTGGTTCCATAGTCTGGATAATAACCTCTCCCTTTACGCCTCTGCCCGCTCTTCCGCTGACCTGAGAAAGCAACTGAAAGGTACGTTCATTTGCCCTGAAGTCAGGCATTCCAAGTGAATGATCTGCGTCTATGACTCCGACAAGGCCTATATTTGGAAAATCAAGTCCTTTGGTTATCATCTTGGTTCCAACGACTATATCGAATTCCATTTTTGCGATCCCATCAAGGGTTTCTTCCACCGATGCGATATCTTTAACCTCTTCTCTGTCCATCCTTTTTATTCTGAGGGCTGGAAAAATTTTGCTGATTTCACGTTCAACACGTTCTGTCCCTATTCCACCTTTTTTAAGGTTTGAAGAGCCACAAATCGGGCATACCGTTGGTAATGGTTCTGTATGACCACAATAATGACATTTAAGCACGCCGTCTATTTTGTGATAAACCATAGGTACATCACAATCGGGGCACTTGAAAATGTAGCCACAATTGGCACATTGAATTCGACTTGCAAACCCTTTTTTCGGGACAAACAAGAAAGTTTGATTGCCGTTTTTTGAGTTTTCTTCGATTTTGTTTATCAAGACATTTGAGAAAATCTGATTTCTTGATTCTTTCATGTCCACTATTTTTATATCTGGAATTTCTCCCACAGATCTTTCTTCTATCCTGTTGATTTCAATTTCTCCGTTAATCGCCTTGTGATATGTTTCGATTCTCGGCGTTGCAGAGGATAGGATGAAAATTGCCCCTTCGAGTTCCGATCTTCTTTGTGCCACATCGACGGCGTTGTAATAAGGTCTCATCGCGTACTGCTTGTAGGATTCATCCTGTTCTTCGTCAACAACTATGAGACCTATGTTTTTCATGGGCACCCAAACGGCGCTACGTGTTCCAAGCAGAAGATCGACATTTCCACTGACGACATCGTCCCATTCGGTTTTTCTTGACGCGCCAAGGGCGCTGTGATACATGCCTATTTTTATCTCCGGAAATCTTCTTCTTATCCTCATCATAAGTTGAGGAGTGAGTATGATCTCGGGAACAAGTATGAGAACTCGCTTCCCGTATTTGATAACATGACTTGCTATTTCGAAGTATATCTCCGTTTTGCCGGATCCGGTTATTCCATTTATCAAATGGGGTTTCAAAGGTTTTGAAAGTATATTTTCAACGATTTGATTTTGAACAGCGCTGAGTTTCACATTTTGCTGCTTGCTTATGAAATTCGTGATTGCCAAAATATCTTTGTTCAGCAAAGATTGGATTGATGACTTTGGGAAATTTTTTAAAGCGTAAGCATATTCTATAGAACCATTCTCAAGCAATAATTCAACAATTTTCGTCTCATTTTTATCGAATTGCAATTTAAAGATATCTGAAATAGAAATTTTAAGTGAAAGATATTTCCCAGCACTGTCTTTTTTCAACGTTTTTCCTTTGAATTTGAAAGGGGGAAAGCAGAGATCTAAAATTTCACCGATAGGGGTCATGTATTTAAAAGATGATTCTTTGGCGATCGTCATCATCTTTTCATCTATGAAAGATGTCTTGTCGATGATCTCAGTAATACCCTTAACTTTGAATACCGGCTGATTAACCTTTCCAAGCACATATCCTATATGTTTTTTGTTCCTTATATCCACTATAACGCGTGATCCCGGCGCTATTTCGCCGTCGAAAGCGTAGACCAAAGATTGAATCGGGTACCTCGATATCGCGACGGAAAAATAATTCATGGCAGTGTCATTTTAAAGGTCATGCCATTGGAAAGAAAATCTCCGCCGTCGTTCGAAATGTAAGCCGTTGGCACTTTGAAATTTTTACTTCCAAAAACGGAATTTAAAGAAAGGTATACACTTTTAGGATCGGCAAATGTAACGTTGTTCAAGAGTTCAACTTTGAAGTGCGATGTTTCGAGTTTTTTGAAAACAAAAGGTTCGGCAGTTATTTCTTTGGCACATGTCATGGCCTCATCAAAATGCGTTTTTCTTCCTCTGTTCCAATCATAAAATCTGTAAGTTACATCGGAAGTCATTTGAAATTCGTAAAGTTCTATCTCAGGTCCTATCGCATGGACCGTCCCAGGTTTTATGAACATCCCTTCTCCAGCCTTCACGTTTGCAAAGTTAAGCAATGAATCCCACTGTCGATCTCCATTTCTTAATTTTTCAAGGGCACCTTTTTTGAGACCGTTGACAAGGGTTCCACCCTTGACAAAATACCACATCTCAGGTTTTCCCCAGGGTTCCCCTATTTTTTTTGCGGCATCATCGTCCGGATGAACCTGAACAGAAAGCCATTCTTTTGTTTTTATGTGTTTTACAAGAAAAGGAAAACGATCGAATTTCCATATTTTCAAAATATCTTCCCAATCAAATCGTTCACCTTTGTCATTCACGATCATCGTTTTTCTTTCAGGATGACCGGAACACAACCATACCTCACCTATTTCTCCGTCAACTCCGTAAAGTTTTCCGAGACTTTCGTCTCCCCAAATCTCTTCGACAAATTCAGGACGACATCTTAATATCATTCAAACCTCCTCTAATTTCTCTATCCTCGAAAATACCATCAAGGCTATGAAAATCGCCACAGCCGCGTATATCAAAAGAGGTATGATATCTGCCAATATTTGTGAAATTTGGTAATTCAATATGTTAACTCTTTGCATTGCGTCTGCCATAAATGTTAAAGGAAAGAATTTTGAAATTATCTGAGCCACATGAGGCATCTGATCGATAGGCATGAAAAGTCCGCTTACAAAAATTGTAGGTACCACATAACCTATTATTATCGCGCTCGATATCTTTTGATTCGGAGAAAGTGTTGATATTATGATCCCAAAACTTGCAAAGGCAAAACTTCCAAGTGCAAGTATCAAAAGCGTTCTCAAGGGTGCGTTAAAGCCATTGCCAAAGTAAATCTGTGCAGTCAGGAGCGCAATGGTACCTTTTATAACGCCATCCATCGTGTAAGCAAGCGTCTTTCCACTTAAATAAAGAGACCTGTTCACGTTACTTACAATGATCCCGTTCAAAATTCCATGCTCTCTTTCGTAAGACACAGAAGTTGACAAAGTTATTGCTATACTCGCCATTGCGATAAGAGCGGCGATACCGGGTATCATGAAATCGATGTAGTTCAAATTTGTGCCCGATGGTCCTTCAAAAGAAAGTTGCGGAGGACCTATTGGTATCTTGGTGTTGGGTTTCTTGTAAAGTTCAAGTATGTTGTAGATCATGACACCGTTACTTACTTCAGAAAGAATCGATCGTAATGCTTGATATATCACCACGGATGTTTGGATGTTCGCGGTTGATGGCATGAAGTCCAAAGAAAAATTGTTTGAATTTTCGATGTTTTTTGAAAATCCCGCCGGTATGATGATGGCACCATCAAAGGTTCCATCGTTAAGACCCTTTGTGAGTTCTTCGTAATTACTGACAGATTTGAAACTGTCTCCTTTAAGCATACCATAAACAAGAGAAAGGATAACCTTTGAATATTCTCCGGTATCTTCGTTGTAAACGGCTACCCTGTAATTTTGGGGATTTATCATACTTGGAAAGATATAACCGAGGATAAGCATGAGCACGATTGGAACGACTATCGTTAAAAATATCATGCTTTTAGATCTGTAAATCATTTTCAGTTCATTCAAAAAAGATCTGAGTATATCCATGTTAAATACCTTCTTTGTAAGCCGATATCAAAATGTAATCGTCGAGATCAAATGTGGCTTTTCCATTTTTGTCTACATAAAAAGTATATGGTACTTTTTTTACATGGTCGAAAGCGTGAATGTAAGTATTCGAAAAGATGCCATCAAAATCGACCGTTATCTTTGCCGCCTGTTCACCAAAGTTTCCTATGTAAAGTACCAAAGTTCCGTCTGCCTTTCTTAAAATAGAAATGGTTGAGGCATAGTGATCTGTCTTTAACACATTTATCGTTCCGTAAGATAAAGGCGGTGTTGTTTTTTTGAGTTTTATAGTTTCTTTCATGAAATCCTGAAAATGGGCATCACCTTTTGAAAAATCGAAATGAAATTCGTTGAAAATATCTGGTTTTTCCTTGATTGCAAATTCCTGGCCGTTGTAAAGCAAAGTTGCACCTTTTTGAGCAATCAAAAGAGTGGTCCATGCACGCAATTTATCCTGCGAGACGTATTTTGCGATGCGTTCCTGATCGTGGTTTTCTAAAAATCTTAATTTTATATGATCGTCAAAAATCTGCTTTTGATATTCGAAATTTGCGGCATAATTTGAAAGAGAATCTTTTCCGTTGAAATAGGCCTTTAAAATGTCGTAACTATCGTAATCGTAAGTTATGTCAAATGCCTGATAAAGGTAAGGATCCTTTGACTCGGATAGCCATATTAAATTCTTTAAACCGGAAAGCTCTGATCTCGCTCTGTTCCAAAATGCCACTGGTACAAGACCAGCCACATCGCACCTGAACCCATCGATATCGTATGTTTTTACCCAGAATTTCAAAGTGTCTATAAGATACGCCGGAAGTTCAGCGTTTGAAAAATCGAAATCTATTACGTCAGACCAATCTGCAACCTTTCTCGTCGGATTGCCATTTCCATCTCTCATGAACCATTCAGGATGAATCGTTGCCAAAACGGAATCTGTTGCCATATGATTGAAAACCACATCCATCATGGCCTTCATCCCAAGATCGTGAATTGATCTTACAAGATGTTTGAAATCTTCATCACCGCCAAGAGACGGATCTAACGTTCTGTAATCCCTTATAGCGTAAGGTGAACCAAGTGTACCTTTTCTATTCTTAACACCCGTTGGATGAACGGGCATAAACCACACGATATCAACACCTAAATCTTTTATTCTTTCAAGATCTTTCTCGACATTTGAAAAACCTCCGTAAGCCCTTGCAAAAACTTCGTATATAACGGATTTCTCGAGATCCCTGGATGTATTCAGTGCCAACAGCTTAACCTCCATTTGATGTTATAATCTGATAAAGAATACATACTTTAAAAAGTGAAATGTAAATCTTGAGTTTGGCGAATGTCAAAGCCAAAAATATTTCATTCTTAAAGATGATCAAGTATATTTTACCACAGGAGGCATTATCAATTGAGATTAGAAGATTTCGATTATTATCTTCCAAAATCGGCAATAGCCCAAAATCCTGTAACACCCAGAGATCACGCAAAACTCATGGTCATACATAGAGATACTCGCAAGATAGAACACAGGATCTTTTACAACATAATTGATTATTTAAATCCAAATGATCTTTTAATCGTCAACGAGACCAAAGTTATACGTGCAAGGTTAATAGGTCATAAAACAACCGGTGCAAAAGTTGAGGTTTTTTTGCTGAAAAAAATAGAAGACAAAATCTGGCAAACACTTGTAAAGCCAGGCGGTAAGATAAAAGTTGGAACTGAGATCATTTTCAACGGTGCAAAAGGAAAATGTGTAGAGCATTTAGATGATGGGACAAGATATTTTGAATTCGATGTTGAAGATGATGAACTTGAAAAGATCGGTGAAATTCCACTTCCCCCTTACATAACGAAGACAACCGCGGATCCATCCGAATATCAGACGGTTTATGCAAAAGATCCAAAATCCGTTGCTGCCCCAACGGCAGGTTTGCATTTCACAGAAGAATTACTTGAAAAAATATCTGCAATGGGTGTTAAAATATTAAAGATAACACTTGATGTTGGCCTTGATACTTTCAGGCCGATAGAAACAGATGAAGTTGAGGCGCACAAGATGCACACGGAATTTTACAGAATTCCGCCAGAAGTGATCAGTGAAATAGTTAACAAGAAAGGTAAGGTCTTTGCGGTTGGCACAACCGTCGTCAGAACACTTGAATCGTGGGCTAAAACCGGAAATCTTTACGGCAACACTTCTCTTTACATATACCCGCCTTACGAATTCAAAGTTGTTGATGCGATGATAACTAATTTTCACATTCCCAAATCGTCTTTGATAGTACTTGTTTCGGCATTTGCAGGGAGGGATCTTGTGATGGAAGCATACAAATCGGCACTTGAAAACGAATACAGGTTTTTCTCCTTCGGAGATGCCTGTCTCTTTATTTGATATGGAAAAGCCAAGAGAGCGGGCGATAGAAAGGGGAATAGAATCGCTTAGCGACGCTGAACTTGTGGCGATTCTTTTGAGAACCGGCACAAAAGGCAAATATGTCGTTGATGTTGCCGAAGAAATTTTGAACAAATTCGAAGGTTCTTTTGTTAAGATGAAAAATGCACCAATCGAAGGACTGCGCGATGTTTCTTGCGGAATAGGCAAGACAAAAGCGCTGACGATCAAAGCCGCACTTGAAATAGGACAGAGAATGTGGAAAGAATCTTTGAAAGAAAAGAAATTTCTAAAATCAGCGGATGATGTCTATGATTTTTGCAAAGATATGACCTTGATGCCTGTTGAATATGTCAGAGTCATAGTTGTAAATTCACAACTTGGTGCCATAGCCGTAAAAGATGTAACCGTTGGAACAGCAAATTCTTCTTTAATCCATCCGAGAGAAATTTTTGGTATCGCCGTTAGATATCCATCTTCTGGAGTTATCGTGGTGCACAATCATCCGTCTGGAAATCCAAAGCCGAGCAAGGAAGATGAAGATGCAACTTACAGGATAAAAGAAGCAGGCGAAATTCTCGGAATAAAATTACTCGATCATGTCGTAGTTGCCACGGATGGTTTTTACAGTTTTTCAAAGTCAGGTAAATTGTAATCTGGTGAGGAGGCTTTTATGAAAGAAATTAATTTTATGGATACAACACTTCGAGATGCCCACCAATCTCTGCTTGCAACAAGAATGAAGACATCTGAAATGCTTCCTGTTTTGGAAGAAATGGACGAGATAGGTTATTCTGCATTTGAAATGTGGGGGGGAGCAACTTTCGATTCGTGCTTGAGATATCTCAACGAAGATCCGTGGGAAAGATTAAAGATCATAAGGAAACATGTTAAAAACACGAAATTACAGATGCTTTTGAGAGGTCAAAATATTCTTGGATATTCTAATTATCCGGACGATGTGCTTGAACTCTTTGTAAGAAAGATGATAGAAGATGGCATAGATGTGGTTAGAATTTTTGATGCTCTAAACGATCCGAGAAATCTTGAAAAGCCGATAGAATTTGCCAAAAAATACGGTGCACATGTGCAAGGCGCTATAAGTTACACGGTAAGCCCCGTTCATACTATAGAAAAATACGTTGAGTTTGCAAAAAAGATCGTTGAAATGGGCATAGATTCGATATGTATAAAGGACATGGCAGGCCTTCTGACAGCCCCCATGGCACATGCACTCGTAAAAGAATTGAAGAAAAACTTTTCACTTCCCATTGAAGTTCACTCTCATTTCACGAGTGGTCTTGCAGATGCCGCTTACTGGGCAGCGATAGAAGCGGGGGCCGATGTGATAGATACGGCCACAAGTGCTCTTGCTTACGGTACGAGCCAGCCCGCGGCAGAACCTTTCGTAATGGCTTTGAAAGACAGCAAAGAGTTTTCCGTGAATCTTGACATGAACAAAATAAATCATGTCAATGAACACTTCATAAAAGTCAGATCGAACCATAAAACAGATGATGTTTCCATGACAACTATAGATTCAAGGATCTTTTCGGCGCAGGTACCGGGGGGAATGCTTTCAAACCTTGTAAGTCAACTTAAGGCTCAAAACTCTTTAGACAAATATGATGATGTTATGAAAGAGATTCCACAGGTAAGAGAAGATCTCGGCTTTCCCCCACTTGTGACGCCCACAAGTCAAATTGTTGGAGTTCAGGCAGTTCTGAATGTTTTGAACGGTGAAAGATACAAAATGGTTACCAAAGAAACCAAAAACTACGTTAAAGGCATGTATGGAAAATCTCCGGCACCGATAAGCGATGAAATTGTAAAGAAAATACTGGGAAATGAAAAACCTATAAATGTAAGACCTGCGGATTTACTTGATCCGGCACTTGAAAAAGCAAAAAAAGAGATAGGAGATCTTGCCCAAAACGATGAAGATTTGCTTAGTTACGTTTTGTTTCCGCAGATTGCGAAACCTTTCTTGGAGAAAAAATATGTCGCAAAAGTGAAAGTTGATTTTAAAATGGTAGACGAATATGCATCTGAATTTCTAAATCCGATATATCCGGTGTGAAATGCTAAAATTTGAGATAGGTGGAACTAAAATAGAAGTTGAAAAATGTGATATAACAAAAGAAAAGGTTGAAGTTATAGTTAACGCTGCCAATTCGCATCTTTCCCATGGCGGGGGAGTGGCGCTTGCCATATCGAGATCAGGCGGACCGGCTATAGACAAAGAATCACGGGATTACATCTCAAAATACGGTCCGGTCGAAACGGGAAAAGTAGCAGTAACTTCCGGCGGAAAACTCGCAGCGCATTTCATCATTCACGCCGTCGGTCCTATATGGGGCGAAGGAGACGAAGATCGCAAACTATCCCACGCCTTTGAAAATGCACTTCTAAAAGCAGATGAAATGAAAATCAAAAGCATCACTTTCCCTGCCATCAGTTCGGGCATATACGGTTTCCCAAAAGACAGATGCGCAAAGATTTTTTATGAAACTTTAAACGCATACTTCTCACAACATCATTCTCAGATAAATTTAGTAAGAATGTGCCTTTATTCGGATGAAGATTTGAAAATTTTTGAATCTGTTTTTAATTCAATTCAACGGCTATAGGAAGGCTGCTTCACCTTTCACGAAGCAGCCTATAAGTTCTAAGCAGGTTTAACGTTAGATGCTTGTTTTCCCTTTGGCCCTTCCGTAACATCAAAAGTAACCTTTTGATTTTCCTTTAACTCTTTGTATCCCCCCGCTTGAATGGCTGAATAATGAACAAAAATATCAGTGCCATCTTCTGCCGTTATGAACCCAAACCCCTTTTTTGAATCAAACCACTTGACAGTACCTTTCATTCGTGTTGCCTCCTTAAAAATTCTGTGATTTTCTCAAAACCCAAAGTTATTATATTATATCCCTATTTTTACAAAATTCCAAATTGACGAAGTGATCAAATAAAATTCTCAAAATATGCATGTGTAAAATATAGTTATGGGGAAGAGCTTGAAAACTATGCGAAAGATATTTTATTTTGTGGAAGTGAGTAAGCCAACTTCCCATCTCGATTAAGGTGAATAGGCCATAAAGCCTGTACGTAGAACATGCATGAGAAGGAGGATGCCCCGTATGTTTGTAGGTATTGATGTGTCAAAGAAGAAACATGATATCTGTATTTATGACAAAGAGAATGAGAAATACATTTCATTCCAGATTTCAAACAGCCGTGATGGATTCGAAAAACTTGTCTCAAAGATTTCTAAGGATGATGTCATAGCAATGGAAGCAACAGGGATATATCATGAATCTCTCTACAATTTTCTTGATTCAAACGGATACAAAGCCATTATATTACATCCATACCAGCTCAAGTACTTTTCGAAGACATTGAATAACTCAAAGACTGACAAGTTAGATGCTAAATCTATAGCAATAGCAATTTCAGATTTATCTTCCAGACTTAAGAAAGTAAGGGTGCCGAGTGATAAGATTAAATCTTTAAAAGAAATAGTTCATCACAGGAATTATGTAAGTGAAATGCTTGCCAATCTTGAAAGGAAATTAAGGCGTGAACTTGTTCTTGTAATGCCTGAGATAGAGAAATACTTTTCTACGATGTTGTCATCTGTGTTGCTTGAGTTGTTGGAGAAGTATCCGACACCGTCGAAGATCATATCATCATTTGAAGAAGTCAAGAAGATAGTTGGATGGGAAGAAGAAAAGATAAATCGATTCGAGCAAGATATTAGGAAGAGCATAGGAATTGAAGATGAATATGGGATTTACGCTTTTATTGTTGTATCACTTGTGAAAGAGATAAAGCATCTTGTTGAGGAATTTTCTGAGATTGAAGAGAAGATAAAATCGCTAATAGATGATATCCCAGAATCGAAGAATCTAATGACAATGAAAGGGATAGGACTTATGACAGTGGCAACATTAATAGCTGAGATTGGAGATATAGAGAGATTCGAAACTAAAAACCAATTGACATCTTACGCAGGATTTGATCCGATAACGATCCAAAGCGGTCAATTTTCAAATCATTTGCACATATCCAAGAAAGGTTCTAAGGTATTAAGGAAGTCAATGTATTTTCTGGCAGTAAGGTTGGTCAGATATGATAAGAGATTTAGGGATTTTTACAAGAGGTTAAGGGATAGGGGAAAGAATCCAAAATTGGCTTTGGTAGCAGTTGCAAGAAAAGCACTTGAGATAATCTTTCACATTTTGAAAACAGGTGAAGAATATGTCCCTTTAACCTCTTGACTTTTTAGGTGATCACTTTCAATTTGGAATGTGAATATTGAATAAAGATCTTTGAAAACAGTAGACAATGAGCATGGAATCATCCTATACTTTTGTTGAATGCAAAAAAAGGAGTGGTTCCATGCTCACAACTAATATATCACAAATTGTATCTTCTATTATCGATCTGGTTCCTTTTAAAAGAAAAGACCAAAGGATCAGAATCTTTAAGTACATCCTTGGTATTTTCTTGCCAAAGCATATCAATGAGTCTCAGATTGCATCTGAAATTATGTCGTCTCAGTCAACTATGTCACGTGCTTTGTCTCGAAGTCCTTTGAATGAAATATCAAATGCAAGAATCACATTCTTAAAAGACTTCTTCAATGGTATAGGACAAAAACCAAAGTATCTCATTCTCGACGAAACAGTTATTAAAAGGTATGGGACTAAATCGATTGAATTCGTTGGAAAGCATTACTCATCGATAGAGCAACGTATTGTGAATGGAATAGAGTTTCTTACATCTGTTTTGTGGATAAACTCAAGGCTATACTTTCCTATCTTCACAACAATGGATAATTCATTCGAAACCTCGACCGAGCAATTTGACCGAATGATTGAATCAGTTCCGTTCGAGAGTCTTATCGTTTTGACTGACGGTGGCATAACATGCTCTGAGATCATCTCAAAAGCCTTAAGCAAAGGATACACAGTTATAGGAAGAATAAGGACGAATATAAAAGTTGTCGTTGACGATACCGAAATACTCCTGAGTGATCTGAATAAGAATACCAAATCTGTTTCATCTGTCATTGCATGGATACCGGCATACTCGAGAAAGGTAAAGCTTGTCTTTGACAATAGACTTGACAACAGAGTAATCTTGTCGACAGATCTTTCTATGGATGAGTATGTTATACTCGGCCATTATTCTAAACGTGAACACATAGAAGACTATTTTAACTACGTCAAGAATGAACTTGGGCTTGGAGCGCCTGTATATCTTGCAAATAGTATGCTCATGCACGCAGAGGCTGTACAGATATGCTTTACGGCATGGATGGTATCTCAATTCTGGCTAAATTTCAAAGACCGAATAGGATTAAGAGAGTTTGTTGAGGAAATGAGAATATCGTATTACTTGGCTTTGTTCAAGTTAGGATTGATTCCGTCAGATATGGACTGGCATGTCTATGAGTTCTTAAAACCAAAGTGCATAGTTTGAGCATTGATGTTTTGTTGTCTTTGTCCAAGAAGCATGTTTGTCCGTATATTTATGTTAATTTCTTTGAAGTTGTGCTCTATGATCTTTGCAAGGCTTAACCATAGTTGAATCAACAGCAACATCTTTTGCCTTATGACCGGTATTGAGTTCATACAACAAGATGACTTTCTGAATTAAAGCATTGAAATCCATCTTAGATGTTCTATAACTGAGAGTCTCGATAGATGATACCTCATCTGAGATTTTACAGAACTTTCGGTATGCTTCATTTGAATGTAGTTCTTTGACAATATGATAGCGCATAAGGTAAAAGAAGGAGACATCTTGTTTGTAACATGGAAAACCAAAAGCCGAGGTTAACATCTTTTTCACTTTTCAATGACCATCTAAAAATCTCAAATCAAAATTGTTGGACACCCTGTTACGTTTATAAAATAAAGGAGGAGGATTCATGAAACTTTTGATCTTGGTTTTAACCCTAACAATGCTTTTGGCAGTTTCCTCATTTGCCGTGATGTCGATAAACGCAAGTATGGGGATTTTGGCTTCGTCTTCAGGTTATGCGGTAGGTTTAACCGTTAAATCTTTAGGCATACTTGGAGTTGAACTTACAATTGAAGGAACGGTAAACAACATTTTAGATCTAACTCAACTCGGAAATGTAAGTTCATGGAGCCTTTTGCCAACTTTGCTTGTATCTTTACCAACCGGCAACATAAGGCCATATTTGGGCGTTGGCTTGAAAACGCAATTTTCTTTTCAAAATAATGGATTTAGTCTGGTCTCCCTCAATCCTCTTTACTATCATATAGGTGCAGATCTTTTCCTTGGGAATTTTTCGGCCTTTGGAGAAGCACAAGGTAGCATAACCAATTTTACATCTTTTTCGGGAGTGAAAGAATGGAGATTTGGCCTTGGTTTGGATTTTTGAGTAAATGAAAAAATTCTTATTCATATTTTCTATTTTAGTTTTAATCCTGGCACTATCTTCTTGTATGCTCGTGAGAGGTTCTTCGAAACCGATGATTTTTAATTTCACAAAATCAGCAACTCTGCTTTCAGGACAAAACATAAATTTTTCTGCAAATGTAGTTGATTCAAACGGTTTATCTGGCGTTGTGTTTGAACTCGACGGAGCGCCTATCCCTACAACTTTGATTGGGACCTCTTTGTATACTGCAAACTGGTTAGGTGTTTATGGATACCATAAAGTAACACTTTTTGCCGCTGGATCAGGTGGAAATGTGGCGACAAAAACCGATAGTTTTTTTGTCAAGGATTCAACTCCACCGATTGTGAAGGCTTTTTATCCTGATACGATATCTCGAAATGTCAATTTCCCTGTTCGTATAGATGTTTACGATCCGGAAAGTGGCATTCAAGCCGCATCTTTAAGCGTAGATGGTAAAAACACCCCGTTCAACTCAAATACTTTTAATCTTTCTTTCGCAACGCTTGGAATTCACGATTTCACTGTAACAGCCTTAAACGGTCAGGGTTTAATATCGACGCCCACTTTTTATATCAACGTTGTAAAATCATCAGATGCGAAACCCTACATCCAATTTACGAATATGCCTGAATTGATCTCCGCAGGACATCAATCTACCATAACTGTCTACGCTTATTCTCCAAACGGTATTCAAAGCGTTGGTTTAAAAATTGGAAAATTAAGTAAAGAATTAAGTGCCAATGCAAGTAACACATACACCTTCAATTTCAAGATCCCAACATCTGAAACTGAAGGCCTTTACGAGGCAACGTGTACGGTTGTCGATGACATCGGACACTTTGAATATGTAACAAGAGATGTTTTAATCGCGCCCTCTGGCGCAACGAGTGTTGTTCTAATTCCAACTATCAACGCTACATCGACAGGGATGATAAAGATACCATTTTTTGCCGCTTCAAATTCAGCACAATTTAACGTTTCAGCCTACGTTAACGGAGTGCCAGTACAGGTTTACGGTAGTTCACCTAATTTCTATGCAACATGGCTTTCATCTTACGGCGATGATGTTTTTACAGTCAGCATAAACAATTCGATTGTAAGTAAGGCTAATTTCACCGTTCATCCGCAACCTTTGAAAGTTGAAAGTGTAACATACACCTCTACGAATGTCACTATCCTATTTTCAGGAAATGTTTATTTTTACGCAAATCCAATTTTTGAAATGACCAATGGTACTTCAAGTGTAATTTTGAACAAAAACGATGTTTCTATATATGGTAACAGGGTTTACATTTCAAAACCTTTCGATCTAAGCGGATGGCATGTACATGTACTTGGATTAAAGGATCAAAATGGTCCTTTGAATCTTTCCTTCGATCTTCCGTGAAAAATCAGGCACATTAGCAAAACATGCGATAACTTACCGAATACTTTTTAAAGGTGATATACTAAATCTCTTTTATAAAAGTGAAATGAATGAACAGCACGTAGCACGTGGCTCATGGCAGGTGGGGCGTAGAAAACGCAGCGAATAGTGAGAAGTAAGCGGTAAATGACAAATACTTATTTGCTGTCACGAAAGGCGAATGCCGGAGCCAACGATATTTCATATTTAAAGTTGATCAAGTAAATCTCTTTTAAAAGTGATCAGATATTCGATTTTCAGTATATTTTGAAAGGAGAAATCAATGAACTTTGTGATGTGCGAACCTTACAAGGCGTATTTCGAGGTTGAAAACCTTAAAATTCATAACATAACTGAGAAAGCGAAAATTGAAACTGCCATATTCCAACATCGGCAACTTTCTTCAATGATAGAAAGTTTTGGCCATAAAGTCATAAAGGTGAAAGAGTTGAAAGATCATCCGAATTCTGTATTCACAAAAGACCCGGTATTTTGTACACCACATGGATACATCAAGTTGAGAATGGGTCTTGAAAGCAGGCGTGGCGAAGAAAAATGGTTGGCAGACGTGCTTGATTCTATTGGAATGAAATTCATCGGAGAAATAACATCCCCAGCAACGGCAGAAGGCGGCGATGTTATCCTTTCCGATCATGTTGCCTTCCTTGGCTTTTCAACAAGAACGAATTCTGAAGGAATAAAACAATTATCAAAAATTCTTTCTTTTCTTGGATATGAGATAAGAGTTGCAAAAGTTCCACCTCCTTATTTGCATCTTGGAGGCATGATGACATTTTTGGGTGAGAAAAATCTCATCGGTGTTAAAAGCCTTTTTGAAAAGGATTTTTTCAATGATTTCAAAATTTTAGAGGTACCATCTGATAATTTCATAAGTGGTAACGTTATCTTTTTACCACCCGACAAAATAATAGTTGAAAAGTCAAATATTACTGCTATAAAGATCTTGAAGAATTTTGGTTTTGAAGTTCATGAGATCGATCTTTCAGAATTTGTAAAAGGTACGGGTGGTCCAACGTGTCTTGTTCAGCAATTTTAAAGAAAAATTGCCCACTTTCGTGGGCAATAGACCTTTTTTCCTTCAGAACAGGGGGCCTGAAGTTAAAGGTAAAGAAACATAGGTTGAATAATTAAGCACTATGTAATTCTTCCCAGGAATAGATCCAGTCATATTTCCAGTTCCAACTGTTACGCTGAAATATCCATGCTGGTAAAATATCCCAAAGGATGGTGATGAAAGGTTTGAATTCCAATCGACAAGAGCACCTATCGCGTTTGACTTGTCAAGATTGTAGGTTAAAATCGCATTTGCAACTTGTAAAGGATAACCATATCTGTCCGGATCTGTCGTATCGTAGTGAATATAGGCTGAACTGCTTGTAGGCTGGTTTGCATAGAGTCCCTGGAAGGAGAACTGGTTGTAATTCGCGTTTAACTCACCTTCCAATGTTGGCATCCCAAAAGTCGGATTAGAGGTGTTAAGATCGTATGCTGCACCACCTATGGCTGACATCGAGACATCTCCGAGATTGAAATTCATCTGACCATTTGCCGAAAGATGAAGTTTGTTGTTCCTGGCGTAACTCCAATCCTGAGCGGCATATGCGTAAAGACTCGCGTTTTTAGTGGCATATCCAACGTATCCTCCGAAAGTCGAAGTTGGCTCATCATATCTTACGCCCATTGCAAAATTTCCGGGGTTATAGTTGATCTCACCACCGGTGACGTAATCGTAAAATCCACCAACCCATGGCATTATCCACAAGTAGTTTGATTCTCTTGTCAAAACATGGTTAGATCTGAACTTGCCAAGGTAGATATTCCAGTCTCCGGAATAATAATTGGCGTACCAAAATGTCGGCTGAATTAAAGTTACTCCAAAGGCCGAGAAAGTCGCAAGACTCGTCGCAAGATAATCCTGAATGCTGATGTTTAGCCCTTTCATAACTGGAATGTTAAGGTAGGCTATAGGAAAGATGTTTGCAGGTTGCAACGATGTTTGATTTTGCAAGTTCATCGTGTAGTAAGTTAAGATGTTGAACTGTATCCCCGCAGCCAAAGCCGAAAAAGCAAGTATCAAAACAAACGCCACCAAAACAATGTACTTCCGCATTTCTCATTACCCCCTTACTTTTAAAGTTGGAAAGGATAAAATTATATCACATTAATTTTAAATTTCAAAATGATTTTTCATATATCTTTTCAAGGTCTTCAACCTTAAGATTTCCCGGTGTTACCTCAACAAGTCCACCCATCGTTCTCATCGCATCGGTGGCAAGAGATTTTATCTTCGATCTTTCAACACCTATCTTCGAAAGCGACACATCAAGATCGACAGATTTTTGGAGCCTTCTTAAAAGTTCTATCGACATTTTCGCAAGTTCATCTACATCGGTAACGCTATCAGGCGCACCCATTGTTATAGCCACTCTGGCAAGTCTTTCTTTGGCATGTGGTAAAATGTACTCGAAAAGCGTAGGTCCAGTCGCACAAAGTCCCACGCCATGCGTTATATTGTAATAACCGCTTATTGGATGTTCGAGAGAATGATTTGCTATACATCCGGAAAGTGTTTCACATATACCGGCGGCAGTGCTTGCCCATGCAAGTGCCGTGCGTGCTTCGATGTTTTTTCCGTCTTTATAGGCTATTGGAAGATAATGATTTATCAAAGATATAGCCTCAAGCGCCAAAAGATCCGATGTTGGCTGGTGATTAACGTTTAAATACGATTCTATTGCATGATAGAAAGCATCCATGCCCGTTGACGCGGTTTGATTGGGAGGCAAGGAGACCATCAATTCCGGATCCACTATTGATAAGGTTGGAAAGATTACATCGAATCCAACACCGATTTTCTCTTTTGTCTTTGGATTTGTCACGACTGCAAATGGATCTGCTTCTGTACCGGTTCCATGTGTCGTTGGTATTGCAACTATGGGTAGGGCTGCTTTTGGAACTTTTCCGCCGCCTACATTTGTGTAGTCCCAACAATTTCCCCCTGATTTTGCGACAACGGCGATCATCTTCGCAGAGTCTATCGGACTTCCTCCTCCAATGCCAATTACAAAGTTGCAGCTCTCATCTTTGGCTATTTTGGCACCCTCATCAACAGTTGTGGCAAGTGGATTGGGGACTATTTTGTCAAAGTGGACATGTTCGATTCCTACTTTGTCAAGTTGCTTTATCACTCTATCGATCAAACCTGTTGATTTGGCGCTTTTCCCGCCTGTAACGATCAAAACTTTTTTCCCCATTCCTTTTACGAGATCACCCAGATCGTTTATTTTCCCCCTTCCGAATACGATCTTGGTGGGAAGAAAATAGGTGAATTTTTCAATATCTTTCATAAAAATTCCTCCTTTCAATAAATGACAGTTTCTATCCAGATACTTTTATCTTTTGAAAGATCGATCAAATTATCATCAACGACGATAACGGGAATAAGTAATCCACTTTTGCTTGATCTTAGGACTGTTCCTGATTTTCCGTTACTGAGTTTTACACGGGTGCCGGTTGGATACATGCCGGTTATTTTTAAGAAAACATTCATGACTTGAGGATCGTAATCCTGACCTGCCCTTGCAAGTATCCACTTCATTGCCTGATAAGGGTTCATTTTCAACGCTTCAGGTGTCGTAGAGACAAGAGAATCGTAAACGTCGGAAATTTGAATTATCCTGGCGTACAAGTTTATTTCATCTTTGGCTTTGCCGAGTGGCATACCGCTCCCGTCATATTTTTCGTGATGATCTAAAATTGCGTTTGTTATTTCTGAATTATCTATGAAATTCGACGAATGAAGTATTTCACTTCCTAACTTCATATGCTGAAGTACTTTTTCTCTTTCAGGTAATTTACCTATATCAACATAATTCGGTTCATCCATGAATATGTAACCTATATCGTGCAAAATGGCACTTTTTGCAAGTAGAACGAGATTTTGCCTCTGCATCGAAAACGTCACACCTACCATCAAAGAAAGAATGGCGGTATTTATTCCATGCTTGTAAGCATAACCGCTATGATATTTTCTGAACAAATTTATCACAAATGTTTTCTGATTTGAAATTTCATCAACGAGTATGTTTACGATGCGATCAAAAAGGGCAATCTTTGCATTTCCAGTAAATCTTAAATTTTTCAAGATGTCTTCAAAAGTATCTATGAAATCGCGATAAATTTCTTCATTAATCGCAAAATCAAACCACCCTACCATCGGTTCTTCATTTTCGATCGATTCTTGATCTTTCACAAAATTTCTTCTCAATCTAAATTCATCCAACTTACCAGTTTCTATGGGTAACCAGAAAACTGCTTTATCTTTGAGAGAAAATATCTTCTCTTTGGTCATGATAGTGCCTTTTGAAAACAAAACGTTCGAATTTTCATCAACCAGATCTTCGGCCAAAACTTCTCCGCCCTTTAATTTCTCTAATCGTTTCCACTCAACTACCACCGTGATCCACCAGGAATTCGCAGTCTTTAAGAATTTCCTTTAAACCAGATGGTCCAACAAAAGAAAGAATCCATTTTCTTTTCATGTATTTGTCGAAAATTTCAAAAACATCGGACTTCTTAACTTTTTCTATTTCATCGGTTATCTCATCTATTCCTCTTATCTTTCCTATCGTGAAGTAATCGTCTACCATCATGTACATCGTGGCAAGCGTTGATTCAGTGGACATCAAAAGTCTGCCTTGAACTTTCTTTTTACCATATTCAAGTTGTTTCTCTATTTCTTCCGGCAATTCATTTAAAACATTTTTCACTTCTTTTATGGCTTTCAACAAATTTTTCACAGATGTCGAAAAATTGATGGTAAACTCTCCACAGAAAGTATGAGATTGATTGGAAGATGAAATAGAATAAACAAGTCCTAATTTTTCTCTTAAACGATCAAATAAAATTGAACTCATGCCACTTCCAAGGATAGTCGACGTTATGCTTAGCGCATAATTGATTTTGTCAGATCTTTTGACCGTTGGAATTCCCATACTGACGTTTATTTGGTTCAGATCTTTTTTTTCTACGATGACCATGGAAGGATCAAGAGGCGTTGGTTCAAGGTGCAAGGTTTCAACTCTCCCATCCTTTATTTCGTTCATCTTTTTTTTGATGTAGTTCAAATCGACCGAAGCAAGATTGCCTATGATGACGATCACGATGTTTCGAGCCAAATAATGCTTTTCAAAAAAATCCTTTATTTGTTCTGCATTTATGGCCATCACCGTTTCCGATTTTCCCGCTATTGGTCTTCCGTAAGGAGAATCGCCCCACATCATTTTAAGCAAGTTTTCTTCAGATAAAGCAACAGGATCATCTTCGTACATCGCTATTTCTTCTAAAACAACTCGCTTTTCCGACTCTATTTCTTTTGACGGGAAAAGCGGTTTGGTCACAAGATCGAAAAGCACGTTAAAAGCATCTTTGGTGGCAAAATCCGGTACCTTGGTTTCAAACAAGGTATATTCTTCAGATGTGAAAGCATTTATAATGCCACCGTAACGTTCCACCGATCTTTTCAAATCTGAGGCCGTGAAATTAACCGTTCCCTTGAAAACGGCATGTTCTATAAGGTGAGATATCCCAAACTCGCCTTTCTTTTCGTTTATTGATCCAACTTTTACTCCCATTCCTATGGTTATGGTCCTTAAAGAGGGTATATCTTTAAAGACCATAAAAACGCCATTTTCAAGTTTATCGATCACGATCTTATCTTTTGTCTTCTCCACCGTTGTTCCATCTTCTCTTATCATGATCTCTCACTTCGTCTCCATCTTCATTTGTTTGATCTTCGCTATTCTCAATTATTTGCCTTAACTGAAGTTTTCCCGAAGGATCAAAACCGGTTATCTCAACGTTAACTTTATCTCCAATATGAACAACATCTGCAACGTTTTTTACGTGCCTGCCCATTTTTGATATATGAACAAGTCCAGTTCTGCCGGGAACTATTTCTGCAAAGAATCCATATTTTTCAACTCGGCTTACAGTTGCCATGAAACGTTCGCCCTGTTTTATTTCTTTGCTCATATTCGCTATGTACACCATGGCCTTGTTGACATTTTCATCGTTATTTCCGACGATTTTGACACTGCCATTTTCTTCTATTTGTATCTCAACCCCATATTCTTCAGACAAAGCCTTTACGTTCTTTCCTCCAGGGCCTATCAATTCACCTATTTTATCAACTGGGACTGACGTCAACTTTATTATAGGCGCATACTTCGAAAGATTTTTCCTTGGTTGTGGAATTGCTTCGTACATGATATCAAGAATTTTATATCTTGCGTTTTTAGCCTTTTCAAGGGCAACTTTGAGTATATCGGCTGAAACATGCCCCACCTTGACATCCATCTGGAAAGCCGTTATACCATCTCTTGTGCCCGCGACTTTAAAATCCATATCTCCAAGGTGATCTTCCATACCCATTATATCTGTAAGCACAATCCATCCATCTGACTCAAAGATCAAACCCATCGCAACACCCGCCACATGTTTTTTGGTTGGAACTCCAGCGTCCATCAAAGAAAGAGAGCCAGAACATACCGTTGCCATAGAAGAAGAACCATTTGATTCAAGAATTTCTGAAACAACGCGAATGGTGTAAGGAAATTCTGCTTCTGGAGGTATCATACGTTTGAGAGCCCTCTCGGCGAGATGACCATGCCCTATTTCTCTTCTACCCGGACTTCCGAATCTACCCGTCTCTCCAACACTGTAAGGAGGGAAATTGTAATGAAGCATGAACCTCTTTTCTCCTTCTTCAAGCAAAGTATCGATGATTTGAACGTCCATAGATGCTCCCAAGGTTACTATTCCAAGACTTTGCGTTTCTCCTCTTGTGAAAAGCGCGCTGCCATGGGTTCTTGGAAGAATGCCAAGTTCACACGTTATAGGCCTTATTTCATCTGGAGTCCGTCCATCAACCCTAAGATGTTTTTCAAAGATCATCCTTCTCATTCTCTGTTTGACAAGAGCCTCGAATTCCTCCGAAAGGAAATATTTTGTCTCCTCGAGACTGTCTTCTGGCAGATCAAGTGCTTCGATCAAAGGATCGATGATTTCTTTTTTGTAATCTTCTATCGCCTTATCCCTTTCATGTTTTCCCGATGTAAGGAGTCTTTTTTCGATTTCTTCATTTGAAACGCAACTTAAAAATTTTTCTTTCAAGTTTTGATCTATTTGATATTTTTCATACTTGAACTTCTCGACTTTGAATTCTGAAAGTATTTCCTCTTCGAAAGCGATAAGTTCTTTTATACCTTCATGGGCTTCCATCAAAGTTTGAACCATAAGTTCCTCGCTTACTTCATTTGCCTCGCCTTCCACCATCGTTATGGCATCTTTCGTGCCGGCAACTATCAAATCTATTTCGGCATCCTTGACAACTTCTTCTGAAGGAAAGAAAACGTATTTACCATCCACGTATGCTATTCTGACACCAGCAACAATCCCGTTGAAAGGTATAACAGAAGCATTCAAAGCAAGAGAAGCCCCAAGAATTCCCCATGTATTGGGCGGTGTTTGCGGATCAACGGAAAGAATAGTTGCAACGATTTGAACTGGCATTTTGAAATCTTCCGGGAAAAGTGGTCTTATAGGTCTGTCTATATCTCTTGCCGAAAGAATTCCACTTTCAGATGGTTTTCCCTCACGTTTTACAAATCCACCCGGTATTTTGCCTGCTGCGTAAAATTTTTCTTGAAATTCAACTGTAAGCGGGAAAAAATCCAATCCTTCTTTGGCATTCTTTTCCATGACGGCCGTAACAAGTACGGTTGATTCGCCGTAATTAACGACAAAGGCTCCATCTGCCTGTTTCACGATTTTCCCGTTCTCTATGACAAGTGGCTTTCCTTTAAATTCCTTCTTCCAAACTTTGTACATTTCATCACCTCTTAAAAATTTTCAAAGAAGAAGCGGGTTACCCCCGCTTCCTGCCAAACACAAAAATGTCAGCGCCTCAGGTTCAATTTTGATATGAGTTCTTTGTAAACATCCGGTTTACGATTCATCAAATATCGAAGCAGTCTTCTTCTTTTCCCGACCATCTTAAGCAATCCCCTTCTTGAATGAAAATCTTTTGGATTTGAGTTCAAATGCTGGGTAAGATGGTTTATTCTTGATGTGAGCAAGGCAATCTGAACTTCGACAGAACCGTTGTCTCTTTCATTGAGCCTAAAACTCTCAATGATGTTTTGTTTTTCTTCTCTTTCCATATGACACCTCCAAAAATATCGAACTAAGGAATGGAATTTTCCGAATCCTGAGTCCGGGTCTGATTATATTTTATCACAAAGTTTAAACTTTTTGTTCTATCCATTTTCCATGTTTTACCTCTCCCATTGCCAAACCTGCCATGACGATACTCTGGATCACAAAAGAAAGTATCATGAATTCCCAACTTAAATGCAGCGAAGAGAAGATCAAAACAAGCGGTGCCAAGACAACCCAATCAGATATGACTCCTATCATCATTGTTGTTCTTGTCAATCCGCCTCCTGTCAGCACACCATATCCAACCATCGCTATCATGAAAAAAATCTCGTTTATCGCGAAAAATTTCATCATGATCCCTCCCATAAAAGCCACATTGGCATTTGGGGTAAAAAAGTATGTTATCTGCTCTCCAAAGAAAAACAAGGTAAAAACATAACCTGCTATTATTAATTCTCCAATCCATATAGATGTTGAGATTATCTTTTTTAACCTTTGAAGTTTTTTAGCACCGATATTTTGCCCTATCATCGTTGATGTTGACATATTCATGGAGAAACCAAGTGTAAATGAAATACTTCTTATGTTGTTGACTATTCCAAGGGCTGCCACAAGATCGGCACCATAGACAGAAGCGAATCTCAAAACAATCGAGTAAACGAAATTGGCTGAAAAAGTATCAAATACACTTGGAATACCCAGTGATATCATTTTTTTTATGACGTCAATTCTTGGTTTCATGTATTTGAAAGGATTCATCCGCACGTAACTGTTCTTTGAATTCAAGAGTATAATTCCCATCGCAAGTAAGTATATCTCGGAAATATCTGAGGCGATTGCAGCACCGGCCACTCCCATATTCAGTGAATATATAAAGATGGGATCGAGGATTATGTTCATCACGGCCGACGCACCCTGCACCCAAAAGAGTTTGTAAGTATCTCCAGTTCCTCTGAATGTCGTCATCATGGTATATCCTGAAAACGAAAGCGGTATAACCCATAAGCGCCATTTCAAGAAGTCCATTCCGTATGAAAGCGTTTTATCGCTTGCACCTATCAAAACAAGCAAATATGGCATAAAGAGGTAAGCAAAGATCATGAAGACCGTTCCAAGTAGAACTTTTGCAAGAATCGTTTGACCGACAACCCACCTGACCCCTTCATGATCTTTTTCTCCATATCTTCTGGATATCAATATCACGGAAGGTGTGCCAAAAAGATCGTTGAAAATGCCTCCATAATAGAAAACCATCATCGCTAAAGTAACACCTGCAACCTGATCGGCTCCAAGGTGGCCTATCCAGAACGTGTCTATGAGGTTATAAATAGATGAAAAAAAAGATGCCCCCATCGAGGGTAGTGCAAGTCTCATCAAAGATTTTGGAATTGACGAATTGGTGTAATCGAACTTTTCAGCCATAAAAATTTTTTTGATATATCATTTCTTTTGCCCTTTTGACATCTTTCGCTATCGCATCTTTAAGATCTTGAAGATTTGCAAACTTAATTTCAGGTCTCAAGAATTCCAACAATTCGACCCTTAAACGTTTCCCGACAAGTTGATATTCTCCATCAAGAAAGTGAACTTCATAAGTTACCTCTCCATCACTATCAGTGGTTGGACGTACACCTATTCCCATAACACCGTAAACGGTTGTGCCATCGATCACCGATCTTACGAAATAAACCCCATATTTTGGAATTACAAGGTTGGTTCCTTCTCTTGAAATGTTAGCCGTTGGAAAGCCTATTTTGGATCCTATTCCACGTTCTTTGAAAACAGTTCCAGATATTGTAAAAGGTCTTCCGATAAAATGGCGTGCCACATCAAGTCTACCTTCTTTAATTTCATGTCTTATCAAAGAACTGCTTATTCTCATATCTCCATCGAGAATTTTTGGAGTTATATCGACGGTAAAACCTCTCGCCTTGCCCATTTCTTTTAACAATTCCACATCTCCATGCGCATGTTTGCCAAACTTAAAATCGTAACCTACATAAATGCTTTTCATCTCGTACTCTCTTAAAAGCAGATCGACGTAATCTTTTTCTTGCATGTTCGCAATTGATCTAAGATCTTGAATTATAACCTCCCTAACACCTAAATTTTTAAGTAATTCAGATCTTTCGTCGGGCGTCGTAAGCAAACCATCGAAGTTTTGTGGATTTATTATAGCCTCGTATGGCATCTCAAAGACAATTGCCGTTGGAATCTGATCATGATCATTTGCATATTGAATCATTTTTCTTACCATATAAGTATGGCCTAAATGTACCCCGTCAAAGACTCCAATAGTTACAGATCTCAATTTTTGAACACCTTCTTCGGCCTTATAACTATATCTTTTCTTTCGGCCTTGTCGATAGTGGAAAAGAAACTTGATTTTCTCTCTGACAAAGATATAGATATCAGTTTCCCATTTTTATCCAAGATTCTTACCAATTCTCCTTTGTTAAAATCCTCGTAAAACGTAACATCATCTATTCCAATAGGCCTACCATCTTCAATTTTTTTGGATCCAAGATCATTCACAACGACAGTCTTAAACATAAAACGTGTCACTTCTTCCAACGACATGATCTTTGACATATCGAGATTATCTCGACGCTGAATGTCAACACAATCAGAAAGATCGAGTCGATCTACTTGGATTCTTCTTAGTTCTTGTGCAATCGCACCGCATCCAAGTTTGATGCCAAAGTCTCTGCAAAGAGAGCGAATGTAAGTTCCGCCTGAAACGACAGTTTTGAATTTGACGTAAGGTTTTTTTATGCTTTCGATTTCAATTGAATGTATTTTCACGCGTACCGGTGGCATCGTTATGATTTTACCTGATCTTGCAAGTTTGTAAAGTCGTACGCCGGCATATTTTTTGGATGAATAAATGGGAGGAACCTGATCGTAATCACCGACAAAAGAAAGCAGCGTTTCACGTATTTCTTCTTCACTTCTATCGCATGAATTTTCCTCCACAGTTTTACCAGTTTTATCGTATGTATCTGTTGTGAGACCGATCCTTGCAATCACATCGTATGTTTTTTTGGCATGCAAAAAATACTCGAGAATTCTCGTCCCGTTTCCAATGCCAACGATCAAAAGACCGGTTGCAAAAGGATCAAGTGTACCGGCATGTCCTACTTGCTTGACGGATGATATCTTTCTGACGATATTGACCACATCATGAGAAGTTATGCCTGATGGTTTATCAATTTTGATTATGCCGTTCATTTTCTATCTTTTTAAAGAGTTTGTCAATCTCAAAAGATTTTTCTATCCCTCTATCCCTTACAAATGTCAAATCGGGCGCTTTAAAGGTATGCAAACTTTGTGCAATTGCCGTTTTGAAATATCCTTTCGCTTTTTCTATGACTTCAAAAATTTCTTCATTTCGTTTATCGTCATTTCCATAAAGACTCAAATAAACCTTCGCATATCTTTTATCGTTGGAAAGTTCAACTCTTGTTACCGAGATCATCCCTTCGATTCTCGGATCTTTCATGTTGAAGAAAGCTTGAGAAAGAATCTTCATCATCTCTGATTCCATCATTTCTTTTTTGTATCCCATGAGCATCACCACTTTTTAATTTTGTCAAAGAGATTATACCATAACGTATCATCGTCCATTAAACGCTCAAGTTTTCTCCTCTCTTGAGTACGGAATTCCAAGAGCTGAAGGCGCACCAAAACGTTTTTTTATTTTGTTACTCGACGCAAAAAGCATCACGAATATCGTGAAAAGGTATGGGAACATGTTCATTATGTTCACGGGAATTGGAACTTGAATTATTTGAAAACTGAATTGTAACACGCTTATTCCTCCGAAAGCATAAGCGCCTATCAATGCTATGACGGGATCCCATATCGCGAATATGACAAGTGCAACTGCAATCCATCCACGACCGGCCGTCATATTCTGGACCCACATCGGTGTGTACGCAAGTGAGATATATGCCCCGGCCAATCCACTGAAAAATCCTCCCACAACGGTGTAAATATACCTCGTTAGGACAACATTTATACCTCTTGCGTCTGCCGCATCGGGAGATTCTCCAACCGCTCTTAAATTCATGCCGGCCGTTGTTTTGTAAAGAAACCACCAGATAACTGGTACCGCGATGTATCCCATGTAAACGAGGATGTCTCTGTCGAAAACGATTGGTCCGAGGTAAGGGATGTCTCCGAGAAAAGGTATTTTGATGTTGTTAAAACTCTCTGCTTGCATCCCAACAAAACCATGACCCCAAAATCCACTCAATCCTTCCCCAAGAAAAACAAGCGCAAGGCCGCTTACAACTTGATTGACACGCAAAGTTATCGACATGAAAGCATGAAGAGAAGCCATAAGGCCTCCAACTAAAACCGCCGCTATGACTGCAAGCCAGAGGTTACCGGTTATGTAAGATATGCTAAAACCCGTAAAAGCCCCCATAAGCATCATGCCTTCAAGACCCAGATTCAAAACTCCCGATCTTTCCGCCAAAATTTCGCCAAGAGTTGCAAAGAGCAATGGCGTGCCGGCTCTTAATGCACCTGAAAGTGTAGAAGTTATTATATCTTGATTCATGCTCTCATCCACTTTATCTTGTAATGTAAAAGTATCTCTGAGGCCAGCAGAGAAAATAGCAATATGCCATTAAAAGCGTTAACGAGAGATGATGGTATTTGCATGAAAAGTTGAAGTTGCTGACTTCCAACAAGCAGAACGCCGAAGAAAAATGACACTATTATCGTCGCTATCGGATCAAGCCTGGCAAGCCATGCTATTATGACGGCCGTGTAGCCGTATCCGGGTGAAAAATTCGGTTGAAGTCTAAAAAGTACCCCGCTCATTTCTGCCATTCCGCCCAATCCTGAGATCGCGCCTCCTATGACCATCACAAGAATTATCATTCTTTTGACATTTATGCCGGCATATTCTCCGACACGAAGGTTATCACCCGCTATATTCAGATGAAAACCGAATTTTGTATATCGAACAAGATAAAGTACAAAAAATGCCATACCAATGGAAATAAAAATTCCCAAATTTAACCCACCAACACCATACTGGGGGAAAATCGCAGATTGCGGAAATTGAGCCGTAACAGGAAAATTATAACTGTGAGGCCCTTTCCATGGTCCGTAGGTAAGGTAGTTGACCCAGTATATCGCAACGTAATTCAACATCAAAGTGCTTAAAATTTCATTCACACCAAGATATGCACGCATTACTCCCGGCAAAAACCCCCAAAAAGCTCCTGCCGCCATACCAAGTATCATGAGCAACGGAATTAAAAGCCATGGATTGGTGAGGTGGGGGAAAAGATAAAGCGCGCCCCAGGTCGCCGCAAAGGCACCCATTTGAAACTGTCCCTCAGCGCCTATGTTCCAGAGTTTCATCTTAAAGGCTATAAGGACTCCAAGTGATGTGAAAAGCAAAGGCATCATTGAAACAAGGCTTTGAATCAATCCGGGAACGGTCCCAAGTCCCCACGAAACAAGTTGCCAATAGGCTGTTAAAGGATTATCACCAAGCGAAAGAATTATAAATCCAAGAAAAACAAGGGCAATTAAGATAGATAAAAGTGACGCCAAAAATATCAAAAGTTTTGAAGGCTTTTTGTCTCTCTTTTCAAAACGTATTTTCATTTTTTACACCTGCCATCATAAGACCTATCTCTTCGAGATGAGACTCATCTGGTTGGCTGTATCCTATTATTTGTCCTTCATACAGCACAGCCACGCGATCCGATAAATTGAAAATTTCAAAAAGATCTCCGGCTATTAAGAGTATGGCTGCGCCCCTTGCTTTTTGATCCATCAAAACATTGTAAACGAATTCCTCGGCGCCTACATCAAGCCCTCTTGTCGGATGAACGGCTATTATGAGTTTTGGCGAACTGTTTCCTATCTCTCTTGCAAGCACGACTTTTTGCATCGTTCCGCCCGAAAGGAATTTCACTTCGAGATCGACTGAAGATGCGGAGATCGAATAATCTTTTATAAATCTAAGAGACGGCAATCTCAGCCTTTCCGGCACAAAAAAGTATGGATTAAAACTCATCGAAGGAGAAGAAAATGCTTTGATGAATAAATTTTCATAAATTGGAAGTCCTCCACAAAGCGCATCTGCTTTTCTATCTTGTGGAATGTAAGCCACGTGATGCTTTATTCTATCCATGACCTTTCCAGACCGCATCTGAGCGCCGTTTACCGTCACACTTCCGCTGTAAGTTCTCATACCGTAAAGGGCTTCGGCAAGTTCTTTCTGGCCATTTCCTTCAACGCCTGCAATGCCAAGAATCTCTCCACCTCTCACCTCAAAGTTCAGCCCTTTAACTGCTTCCAATCCTTTGTCATTCATGACGCGAAGATCTTTGACCTTTAAAATATCGCCGGTAATTTCTGAAGTTTTTTTCTCTATTTTAAGTATGACTTCTCTTCCAACCATCATCTTCGCGAGTTCGTTTTCATTGGTTTCGTTTGTTTTAACAGATCCTATGACCTTTCCATGTCTTAAGACCGTTATTCTGTCAGAGATCTCAAGCACTTCTTTGAGTTTGTGGCTTATGAAGATCACAGACGCTCCATTCTTCGTCATTTCGCGAATAGTTTCGAAAAGGCCATTGGCTTCCTGCGGTGTTAATATGGCCGTTGGCTCGTCCAAAATCATTATCTGTGATTTGACGTAAAGCAATTTTATTATTTCGACTCTTTGCTGTTCACCTGCAGAAATTTGCCAGATCTTTGCATCCGGATCAACAGATATCTTATATCTTTTTGATATTTCCATTATTTGCTTTTTCACTCTTGAAAGATCAGGAATTATACCGAGATCTTTCAAGCCAAGGGCAACATTTTGAGTTACATCGAATGAAGGAACAAGGCTGAAATGTTGCTGGATCATGCCTATACCGTATTCTATCGCTTTACGCGGAGAAGAAATTTCAATTTTTTCCCCGTTAACCTTTACATCTCCTGAATCTGCTTTGTATATTCCATAGACGATGTTCATAAGTGTGGTTTTTCCAGCGCCATTTTCGCCAAGAAGGGCGTGGACTTCGCCCTTCTTAAGATCGAAGTCCACGTTATCGTTTGCGATTAAACCAGGAAAACGCTTGACTATTTTTGTGAGTTCGAGTACTGTCTCGTTCATATTTTTCACTGATTTGATATTTTTCCAATTACACCCTGAACAAACCATTGAATTGAAAGTAATTGATCGAGTGTTGCAGATTGACCAGCAGGAATCATCAATTTTCCAGATTGATCGTATATTGGGCCTTCAAATGGATTGAATTTACCCAATTTTATCTCATTTTCCATGGCATTAACGAGTTTTTGTACCTGAGTGGGAACAAGATCGCTCATAGGTGCAAGTTCAACAAGACCATCTGCCATATTTCCATAGTAAAAACTTGTTTTCCAAGTTCCGTTAAGTACAGATTGCACATTTGGAACGTAAAATGCAGCCCAGTTCCAAATAGGTGCCGTTAAATATGCATTAGGTCCAAATTGACCCATGTTTGGTGAATCATAACCTATCGCGTATATGCCTTTTTGTTGAGCAGCTTGAACTGCGGCAGGTGAATCTTGATGCTGCGCCAAAACATCACAACCGGAGTTTATAAGACTTAAAGCCGCTTCCTTTTCGGTAGGAGGATCGTACCACGTGTAAGTCCATACAACTTGGACCGTTGCACGTGGATTTACAGATCTGACACCAAGCGTGAAAGCATCTATTCCTCTTACAACCTCAGGCGTCGGATAAGCCGCTACAAATCCTATCTTGTTCGTTTTTGTCATCACACCTGCAACCAATCCGGAAAGATATCTTGCCTGCTCCATTGCACCGAAGTATTCGCCGAGATTTGTTGCCGTTGCGTAACCGGAACACATTTCAAAGATCGTGTTTGGAAATTCCTTGGCTGCCTGAATGACCTGATCCATGTACCCAAAACTTGTGGCGTATATCAATTTGTATCCCTGAGATGCAAGGGATCTCAAAACGTTAAGAGAAGCAGCACCCTCTGGCACATTCTCGATGTATTTTATTTGGACCTGATCCCCGAATGCTTTTTGAATTGCGACAACTCCACCGTCGTACTGTGCTTGAGTCCATCCGTTATCATTTATAGGGCCGACGAAAATAAAGCCTATCTTCAAAGGAGCCGCAAAAGACAGAATTGCAATGCCGACTAAAACCATCAAAACCAAAAATTTGCTTTTCACTTTTATACCCCCTTATTTTGGAATATTTCCTATTACACCTTTTACAAACCAGTTCATGGAAAGTAAGTCTTGATCTGAAGCACTTTGGCCTGCTGGAACAATCAATTTACCTGATTGATCATAAATGGGTCCTGCGAAAGGATTGAAAGTATGATCTTTCATGGCCTCTTCCATAGCGTTGACAAGCTTTTGTACCTGAGGAGGTACAAGATCGCTCATGGGTGCGATATCAACAACACCAGTGTCAAGTCCGCCCCAAAAATTCTGAGGCTTCCATGTACCATCGAGCACGTTTTGAATGTCGTTTTTGTAGTAAATGCCCCAGTTAAAAACAGAAGCGGTTAAAAATGTTTTTGGGGCGTAAGAACTCTGATCAGTGTTGTATCCTATGCAGTAAACTCCCTTACTTCCTGCCGCCTCTAATGGGGCTGGAGAATCAGTTTCGGATTTTATCACATCACATCCAGCGCCTATCAAAGAAAGTGCAGCTTCCTTTTCGGTTGGTGGATTGTACCAATCATTAACCCACACAACCTGAACAGTTGCGTGTGGATTTACCATCTGTACTCCCAGGGCAAAGGCATTTATCCCTCTTACGACCTCCGGAGTCGGAAAGGCAGCAACATAACCAATTTTATCGGTTTTTGTCATCGCACCTGCGACAAGACCGGTAAGAAATTCGGGTTCGTAAATTCTGCCAAAATAAGATGACATATTTGGGCTGGTGAGATAACCCGAGCAATTTTCGAAGATGACGTCTGGAAAGAGTTTTGCAACCTGTGCGGTTTGCTCCATATAGTCGAAGCTCGTTGTGTAAATGAGTTTGTAACCGCTTTGAGCCAATGTTTGAAGAACATTAACAGCATCTGTCATGGACACACTTTCGATGTAAGTTGTTTGAATCTTATCACCGAAATACTTTTGCACGTAAAGTCTTCCGAGATTCTGCGAGTAGGTCCATCCGTCGTCTCCAACGGGACCCACGTAAAGAAACGCAACTTTGAGAGGGGCCGCAAACAATGAAACACTTATTAGCATGGCAGCAAAGATAAGGAGATATTTTTTCATCTTCTCTTCCCCCTCCAAAAAAATACCCATTTTGGGCAAATTATTTTCTTCGTAGTCGAACAATTGAGGTTGTTCGGTAGAAACTTTCGAGCCTAATTCTCGAAATTATACAAATCAAATACAGCCTTTCTCAAAAGTTACGCAGAATTTTAAAGATCTACCAAACGAAACTTTAAAACATGAGAAGTTAATGTACATGAAATATCTTTAAAGAATTATACCATCTTTTTTAAAAAAAGCAAATCTCACTTGATTAAATTAGACTGTTATGGTATTATTTAAAGTGAAAAAAATAACTAAAGGGGATGAAAAGATGTTCATAGACTACGTAACGATTCAATTGATAGCAGCAGCGTCAGGTTTATTGTTTGCCGGAATTTATGCGATAAAATTTGAAGCTCCGATTCAGTACAGAAAATCATGGATTTATGCATTCTGGATGATTGGGGCTATACTGTTCATAACAGGGTTGAATACGATCTTCACCTGGCCTTTACCAGGTGCATACAACATAATCTTTGGTGAACCGTCAGTTTGGTTTGGCGCACTTCTCATCTTTTTAGGATTTTCAATAAGATCTGACAGTGATCTTATGCCTATGGCATTGATCTCGATGGCCGGTGGATTGATAAATTTGGTCATTGCTGGTGATGTATTGATCTATAACATGACACAGAGTCCAGCGCTTGCCTTCGTGGGATTTCTTACGAGTGGACTTGGAGCTTTATTGATCCCGTTTGGGTTGAAGTCTAAAACTTTGAGATGGATCATTGCCATTTTCCTGATCATCGCCGCAGTCATTTTTGCGATAACAGGATTCGGTGCTTATTACCAGCATGCTGGAGACTTTGCACATTGGGTTCCGTCAACGATGAAAAAGTGATGAATATAGTTCAACTTCAAATGTGAGGTTTCTGACTCAGACAATAAAAAAGGCATGCACCGTGAAGATTCGGCTGAGTAAAGAGCTTTACATTTGAAATTGAACAAGTATATAACTCATGATGTGCGTGAATGTGACAACAAATGTTAAGAATAGATTTAAAGTGCTTTGACAAGTAAGTTTTTTATTGAAAAGCCGACCACATTGGAATTAGAATATGTACATTCATGAAATATTTGCGAATAAGTTCCAAGGAGATTCCGCCTCGCAGGCCGGAATGACAAATGAAGAAGGCGTGTCTTAGTGTCATTCTCTCCGATCAGGTCGAGGGTGACGTTAAGGATACGATTTATCAAACTGTGAGAATCGCCTTTTTTGTAAGGGAGATTCCCAATCAAGTTGGGAATGACAGTTTTGTAATATTTATTGTAATCTTGACGCACATCATGAGTTATATCATACTTTTCTTAGAAAGTCAAAATATTCTTTCCACATAAGAGATGAAGTGTTTAAAGGATGAATTATAAAAAGTTCATTTGAAAAAATGTAAACAGATGTATTTGATTCGGTCAAAAAACTTTGAATTTCTGATAACAAAAGTGTTTTATCTCCTATCTCGATTTTGGATTCGTAAAGTGTCATCCCAGATTTTTTCCCGTTAACGATGACGCTATCAGATAAAGGCAGATCTTCAGCAGAAAATTCAATGGAATCATGCAAATTTCTGACCTTTTCAACCGTTGGCGTTAACCATTGGGTGCCACATTTAGCACATCCAAAACCATTTTTAAAAGACTTTATCGATCCAACGGTTTTGCATGAAGGACATTTCCAGATGTATTTTTCTATTCCCCGATAATCGGCATATTTTTTATCTTCAAATATGTCAAAAAAAATGTAATCAATTGCCTTTGAATAATCTTTGGAATCGACTGGTTTGCCTATTTCAACTTTAACTATGCCTTTTTGAAGCCTTTTAGCCCACCTTGGCCAAAGCAAATGTGCATCATCTATACGCACAGGCAGAATTGGATTTGGCGACATTTTAAGAAGCCTCACGACACCTTCCGGAATTTCAAGAGGTCGTCCGTCCCAGTTCCTTTCGCCCTCTGGGAAAATACCAATTATACCTCCACTTTTCATGGTCTTTGTGAATTTCATTATGGCAGGCACGTCAACCGTGTACCTCTTTATGGGGAACATCCCAACCATATCAAAAAACCATGCAAATTTATCGTAATGAGCGGATGTTATAGGAAAACGTACATAACTGTTAAGTGCATCTATTACAAACAAAGGATCTGGATATGATGTGTGATTTGAAATGACAACATAAGGCCCTTCGGGAATGTTTTCTTTTCCGATTATTCTAACATCAAAAAAGAAAGGTACTATGAATTTACCCACCAAAAACATAAAAGCATAAAGAAATGGAGGCTCGGTGATGGGATTTGTTTTCCATTTTCTCATTGGTAATAAAAAAGGAGTTGAACTTTCGTATGCTTTGGCATCCTGAAATTTGTTTGCGATATTTTTATCTTCGATTAAAGCATGGACAACGATTAAAATGACGATTGCTGCCCATATCCATAATGAAAATATGTTGAAATACAGAGAAAGGCCTAACACGTAAAATATAAAACCTAAATATATCGGATGTCTCGTCATCGAGTAAGGGCCTGATTTTACAAGTTTTTTTGGTGGTTTTTCGTTAAAGGGTGTTCCGTGCCCGTCCAAAATCAAATATGCCGATGAAATTGCAGACCATAAAAGGCCGATAACAACAAACGCCATTGCCCATTTAAAAGTTATCGTAGGAATCACAAAAAAATCCGTAATTTTGATGAAAAAAATTGGCAAGACGATGATTAAGATGAATTTAGAAATGACCTTTAAATTGCCAATCATTCTGTTCTCCTTAAGATATGATTTTTCCCAGCACTATACTAAATCTCTTTTAAAAGTGAAATATAAGTTTAAATTTGGCAACGAGCAGAATGCCTTTGAAATGGTCAACGTTGCATAGCGAGGATCAAACATCAAGTAGGCGCCTGCCGTAGCCAAACGATATTTCATATTTAAAGTTGATCAAGTATAATTGTACACCAAAACTGAAAAGTGAATGGCATATATACTAACTCATAATGTGCGTGAATGTAACAACAAATGTTAAGTACAGATAGATTTAAGGTGCTTTGGCAAGTAAACTTTTATTGGAAAGATGACCACATTGGAATTAGAATATGTGCATTCATGAAATATTTACGGATAAGTTCCAAGGCGATTCCGGCTCGCGGACCGGAATGACAGAAGGCTTAAGGATACGGTTTATCAAACTGCGGGAATCGCCTTTAAGGGTTCAAATGCGATTCGAGTTCTTCGACCCGAATGACAAATGAACGGCCAAAAAATGAATTGACATTCAACGTTTAAAATGTTAGCATAATTGGGAAATATGTTAAAGTTTAAGTGTGAAAGATACAAATTAGCGTTAAAGAGCAAAGGTATCCGTATATCATAGGGGGATGATTTTGATGTGGACGTTTATGCTTATTCTTGGAATTGTGATTATATTTTTATCAGTGAAATTCAAACTTGAACCCTTGCTTCTTGTTCCAATAGGCTTTTTCATATTCTTTTCCAATATTCCTGGAAATCCTTTAGTCGGTCAAGGAGGACTTCTAACCAATCTTTTTCATCTTTTGATAGGATCTGAATTGCTTCCGTTGTTCATTTTTATATCAATAGGTGCAATGATGGATTTCAATCTGCTTATATCCAATCCGTTTTACACGGTCATAGGAGCCTTTTCTCAGGTAGGAATCTTCTTAACCTTTTTGATGGCAAGTTATTTTGGCTTTGACATAAGATCTGCTGCATCGATAGCTTCAATAGGAACAGCCGATGGACCAACTTCTATATACGTTACATCTATGCTTAAACCTGATCTCATAGCACCTGTTTCCCTTGCCGCTTACACTTATGTTTCAATCGTACCACTTTTGATTCCGCTGATTTTGAAGATCTTTGTGACAAAAAAGGAGATGGAGTCAAACACAAAGGTGAATCAAAATATATCCAAAAAAACTCTCATGATCTTTCCGTTTTTGCTTATCTTGTTGGTAGGATTTATGGCGCCAATGGCACTTCCTTTAATAGGTTTCCTTATGTTTGGCAATTTTTTGAGGATAAATGGGCAAACGCAAAAACTGAAAGAAACCGCTGAAAAAGAATGGGCCATGATTTCAACGATTCTAATAGCAATGTTGATAGGCGCAAACATGTCCGCAGATCTTTTTTTCAGGTTTGACACTTTGATGATCTTTTTACTTGGCATAGCGGCTTTCATACTTAACCTGACTTTTGGAGTTTTGGCAGGGAAAATTTTTCACATTTTCGATAAATCTTTCAATCCATCGATAGGAGCATCTGGAAATAGTGCGTTCCCAATGGCATCAAGGGTAGTTCACACTTACGCTCAGCAAAAAAATCGTCATTCTTTTCTGCTTCCAGCAGCCTTATCGGCAAACGCGGCAGGACAGATAGCATCTGCCGTTGCAGGTACATTCTTGCTTCAATCTGTCTTAACAGGAGAACAAAATGTTTATAACGTCGCATTCAGCGCTTTTTGGAAATCCACACTTATCGTGATCGCTTTTGGTTTTGCACTTTTCATTTTCGGAAAATTTATGAAAAACAAAACTCAAAAAAGTACATTTTAACTTTTCCCAGTTTTTGAAACAAATGAAAGTATTTTTTCAAGTCGATCGTCTTTGCCAGACAAAAAAAGATAGCCGACAACACTTTCCAGTGCGGTTGCCTTTCTGTAAAGAGGATCCTTGCTACGGTACCCTTTAAGATTTCTGCCGCGCATTGCTACCGCTTTTTCATCAATCTCAAGAAATGGTTCCACAAGATCGAACATCGATGCTTGAGATGCCGCGTTGACATGCTCCCGAACATTTTTACTGTCAAATGAAAATCTCAATCTGCAGTAAAGTTCGAAAACCGCATCTCCCACATATGCGAGATCCTTTGTCGAAACCTCTTTGAGATCTTGATCGAATTCAAATCCGAACTTTTTCATGAAACGACCTTCGAATTGTATTTGTTCATAGCAGACTCAATTCCTTCTTTTAAAATCACAGGTACGGCTTCGACACATATATCGATTACCTGATCGATGATCAAAAATTCTGCCGTCGTAAAATGGCCAAGCACATGGTCTACGGCATCTCCTTTTTTGGGGCCTATTCCTATTCTAACTCTCGGAAAATTTTGTGTTCCAAGATGTTGAATTATAGATTTAATGCCATTATGTCCTCCAGCAGATCCCGACGGACGTATTCTTAACTTCCCTATTTCAAGATCGAGATCATCGTAAACTACTATCGGAGGATTCACTGGATACAGTGTTTTGAAGACAAGCCCACTTTCGTTCATAAAAGTCATCGGTTTTACGACTGAAAGGTTTATTCCATCGATATTTACAGAATAAAGAACATAATCCACCTTTTCCGTAACGCTAAAAGGTGGATATTTCTTTAAGAATCTGTCCACGAAAATGAAACCCACGTTGTGTCTTGTCATGGCATATTTTCGACCGGGATTTCCGAGACCAAGGACAAAAAATTCTGACAATTATTTCTCCTCTTTTTCTTCTTCTTCTTCCTCTTTCTTTCCCTTAGTCTTTATGGCTTCCGGTTCAGCAGTTTCAGTAACTTCGGCTGGAGCAGTTACTTCTTCGGCTCGTGGAGCTTTTATAACGGCTATGATGTCTTCGGCATTTTGCAGTATCTTTACGTTGTCAGGAACTTTCAAATCCTTAACTTTCAGGGATTCTCCAATTTTCATCGCAGAGATGTCGATTTTCATCTCTTCGATTATGTTAGACGGTAACGCTTCTCCTTCGATGTCTCTTAGGAGCACATCGAATATTCCACCGGTTTTGATTCCTTCTGCTTCTCCAACAAACTCAACAGGTATTTTAAACCTCATATGTTTGTTTGGATCAGGTTCGTAAAGATCAACGTGTATTATCCTCCCACTTACCTTGTGAAATTGAACTGATTTTACGAAGGCATTTCTTTCTTCGACAGTTCCATTCAAATCAACGGTAACGTGAACTGGCGTTGTCTCCTTTGCTTTCGAGATCAAAGATTCAATCTCACCTTCTAACAATTGAACATTTAGATTGCCATGGTTCGGTCCGTAAATAACGGCGGGTATTTTCCCATCTTTGATGAGATTTTTTGCCTTACCGTTTTCTCTAACTTTGGCTTTAAGTTGAACAGCCATTCAAATTCCTCCTTACTTAAACAATATGCTAATTGACAAACTTTTTCTTATTCTTATCATTGCTTCACCGAAAAGGGAAGCAACGGAAACAACTTTTATTTTATCCGGTAATTCATCGTGCGCAATCGTGTCTGTGACGTAAATCCTATCTATTTCAGATTTATCAAGCATCTCAAGTGAATTCTGAGAAAACAATCCGTGCGTCGCACATGCAATGACTTTTGTTGAACCCTTTTGTTTTAAAAGTTTTGCACCTTCGATCAAAGTTCTACCTGTATCTATCATATCATCAAACATCACGGAAGTCATTCCTTCGACATCACCGATGACATGAAGTACTTCTGCGACATTCTCCTTTGGCCTTCTTTTGTCAAGAATGGCAATCGGTAGACTCATTTTTTCGGCAAATTTTCTGGCACGCTTGACCGCTCCTATGTCTGGAGACACAACGACTGTTTTATCTTTATCGAGATCTTCATGTTTCTTCAAACTATCGACGAAGACTGGAAATGATTGAAGATTATCCACGGGAATGTCGAAAAATCCTTGAATTTGTTCACTATGAAGATCCATCGTGAGAATTCTCGTTGCTCCGGCAGTTGTCAAAAGATTTGCGACAAGTTTGGCGCTTATAGGATCTCTCCCTCGTGCTTTTCTGTCTTGTCTTGCATAACCGTAATAAGGAATTACCACGGCTATCGTGTTTGCGGATGCACGTTTTAAAGCGTCTATTATTATCAAAAGTTCCATCAGATTATCGTTAACTGGCGGAGAAGTTGATTGAAGGAGAAAAACATCATGGCCTCTAACAGTTTCTTCTATCCTCATGTTTATTTCTCCATCGGCAAAGTGTGTGATCTCGACGTGTATCGGATTGACATTGGTGTAAGCGCAAATTCTTTCAAGCAAAGGCTGATTCGAAGAGCCACCAAGAATCTTCATTTCATTTTTCATCGGACGAATCTCTCCTTTTTTTCAAAACCCAATCTTCTTTGTTTAACTGTTTTGCCCTCCCAAGGGCAAGGGCATATGCCGGCACATCATCGGTTATCGTAGATCCCGCACCTATCAAAGCCCCATCGCCGACCGTCACAGGCGCGACAAGTGCCGTGTTAGATCCTACGAACACATTTTTACCGATGAAAGTTTTATTTTTTCTGATGCCATCGTAATTGCACGTTATTGTTCCAGCCCCGATGTTTGTATCTTCCCCGATTGTGGCATCCCCCAGATAGGTAAGGTGCTGAGATTTAACGCCCTTTGAAAGATGTGAATTTTTTACCTCAACGTAATTTCCAATTTTAACGTTGTCTTCTATCAACGTTCCAGGTCTCAAACGGGAAAAAGGCCCTATTGAACAATTGTTTCCTATTACGGATCCGCTACAATCGGATCTGATCACAAAAGTGTTGTTGCCAACCGTACAATCAACTATCGTAGTCTCGGGTCCAATTACGGCATTCGATGAAATTCTACTTTTGCCATAAATAAAAGTTAAAGGCTTCAAAACAGCGCCTGATTCCACGATAACGTCTGGCCCTACGAAAGTTGTTTGCGGATCTTCTATCGTAACACCTGCATCCATTAAGGCGTTGTTTATATCGTCCTTAACATTTTTTATAAGCGTCGCAAGTTCTTTCTGTGTGTTCACGCCCAAGACGCTATTTGGATTCTTGGCCTCCACTGTCTCTACAACATATCCTCGGGTCAAAAGAATTTCGACTGCGTCGGTAAGGTAATATTCTCCTTTTTTGTTGTTGTTTTTTATTCTGTCAAGAGCATAAATCAAAGATTCAGAATCAAAAGCATATATTCCACTATTTATCTCTTTTATCTTCCGAATATCGTCCGTGGCCTCATTTTCCTCCACGATCTTCATCACTTTTCCATTTTCTCTGACGATTCTTCCGTAACCAAAAGGCGTTTCCAAGATGGCCGTCAAAACAGTCATATTCGCTTTTGATTCGAAAAGGGAATTTACCATTTCACTTGAAATTAAGGGTACATCACCGTAAAGTATTACCACTTTGCCGTTTAAAAAATCTTTTGCCGCTTTTACAGCATCGGCCGTACCAAGTTGCGATTTTTGAATAAAAACCTTTACATCGTTTGGAATCAGAGGATAAACCAATTCAGCACCATGTCCCAAAACAATTCCGATTTCGTCGGCCTTAGCCTCTTTTGCTACGTCTATCGTCCAGTTTAAAAGGGGTTTACCAAGCACTTCATGAACAACCTTCGGCCTTGGCGAATTCATTCGCTTTCCAAGTCCAGCGGCAAGTATCAAAACCTTTTTCAATTCGATCACCCTTCGAGATTATACAACTTTTTTTCAAAAACTTACAAAATTTACAAATCAGACCTTTCTTACGGTTGAGAGAGCGGTTTTAACTATGTCTTCAAGTTCCCGCGCCCCTAAATCGATTGCTCTTTTAACTGCGATAAAGGCTTCGTTACGAGGGAAGCCTAACGCTATTAAGGTTTCAACCGCTTCGCCAAGTTTTAAATCCGATCTACCTATTTCTTTTATCTTTCCAGATAATTCCAATATGATTCGTTCAGCCGTTTTTTGTCCTATGCCCGGAAGTGAACTCAAAAATTTAACGTCTTTTGATTCCACTGAAGTTGAAAGTGTTTCGAGATTGACAAAATCCATGATCTTGAGAGCGTTTTTTGATCCTATTCCATTTACGCTTATCAACATATCATAAAGATATCTGCTCTCTTCACTTAGAAAACCTATGAGTTCGATAGGTTCAGCCTCTTTTGCGTTTTCACGTATGTAAACCAAAATATCCTGGCCTTCTTTTAAATTTTCGATCTCTTTCAACGAAAAAAAGACTTCGTAGATGACATTTCCAGTGTCAATCGCTATGGAATTGGTATTTTTTCTTATTATCGATCCGCGAAGTGCCCAGATCATGTTTCTGACCTCACACCTCTAAGAAAACTGCGTGCAAAGCCAACGGTGTAAAAGGATCCTGTCACAACGGCAATTGAATTTTCCTGTTTTGAAACGTTCATGCAAATTTCTGTGGCATCTTCGATATCTCTTATAAAGCCAACGTTATCATACTTCCCAACAGCCCAACTGTAAATGGAAAATGGATCGGAAGCCCTTTCGTTTTTCGGAGATGTTATGTAAATGCGCTTAAAAACCGGATCTACTATATCGATCATACGTTTGTAGTCTTTATCGTTCAAAATACCGATTACAGCGTTGATTTCGCGGGTTGGAAAATAAAGTTTTAAATTTTTCCTAAGCATTTCCATCGCCGGAGCATTATGAGCGACATCCAAAATAATCGTTAAATCCGATGGGAACCACTCAAATCTACCTTCCCACGGAATCGTGAAGATCGTTTTGTAAATTTTTTCTTCGTTCATTTTTACAAATCCGATTTCGTCAAGATATTCAAAAACTGCCAAAGATATCGCCATGTTGTTGATGGCTGCAAGACCATTCATTCTCGTTTCAAGTGATAAATTCCATCTTTTGCCAACGAAATCAAAAGCATTTCTTGCAAATTCTATTCTTTTGACGATGTATCTGAAATCTCTCCCTATTCTTCTAATTTCAGCATTCATTTCCCGACCTTTTGCTTCTATTACCTTAAGTGGCTCATGCTTAAATTCACCTGTTATAACCGGCGAATTTTCCTTTATTATGCCAGATTTTTCAAAGGCTATTTGAGATAGGGTATTACCAAGCACATTCATGTGATCGTAATCCACAATAGTTATAACCGAGCACAACGGATCGTCGACGACATTTGTAGCATCAAATCGACCACCCATTCCAACTTCCGAAACAACCACATCGACTTTTTGCAATTTGAAATACAAAAAAGCCATTGCAGTCACAATCTCAAAAAAAGTAGGTTTCATGCCTGGTACTTTCGACATTTCCTCTGCTTCCTTTGAAACTATTTCATACATAGAAACGCTATTTTCTTCGGATATGAAAAGGTCATCTATTCTTATCCTTTCTCTAAAAGATTCGAGATGCGGAGAAAAATAAGTGCCCACTTTGAGGCCATGAACATTCAAAAGTTTACCTATCGTCCTTGTTACGGTACCCTTCCCATTTGTGCCTGTAACATGAATATATTTAAATTCTTTTTGAGGATTTCCAAGTCTTTCCAACAATTTTTCTATTCTATCAAGACCCAATCTTATCTTATTTTCAGGGTGAAAGGAAAACAATTTTTCTACCATTTCTTCGTATTTCATAAAATCATTCCTTTAACTTTCTGAGTGTGTTATCAAGTCTCTTAAGGGTTTTTTCGATCTCAGATTTTTCATTTTTGGTCTTTTCAACAACATCCGCGGAAGCCTTTTTCAAAAATTCATCATTTGAAAGGCGCAAATCCAGTTTTCTAAATTCTTCAGCGGCTTTGACTATTTTGGAATTCAACCGAACTATTTCACCGTTGAAATCAAAGTGCTCGTCCATGACCACAAATATTTCCATATCGGAATTCATGGCCGCCGTCATGCCTTTTTTTGGCTTTATTCTTGCAACCTCGACGCTATAGGCATTCACAAGCCTTGATATGTAAAGATCAAATGGGGAGTCTTTTGGCCAAATTGACTTGCCAACCATCACGACATTTATCTTGGAAGCAGGAGGCAAATCAAGATCAGATCTTACATTCCTTATGCCTCTTATGGTTTCCATCAGGAAATCAAAACCATCATCTTCAAAGTAAAATTCTGGCTTTTCGATCGGCCAACTGGCATTTATCAGAAAGCCATCAAAGAAATTCGACCATATTTCTTCTGAAATGAAAGGCATAAAAGGATGAAGCAATTTCAAACTTTGTTGTAAAACGTAAAGCAGTACCTGCTGAGTATTTTCTCTTAGTTTCGGATCTTCAAGCTGTACCTTTGAAAGTTCTATGTACCAATCGCAGAAATCTCCCCAGAAGAAATCATAAATTCCATGGGCTGCTATGTTGTAATCGTAGGATTCAAGGGCAGTTGTGACGTTTTTTATGACCATGTTAAGTCTTGATAAAATCCATCTATCAGCCATGGTTAAGCCCTGAAAATGTTGAATTTTTGCATTTTGTGTGTTTATCTTAACGAAATGACTTGCATTCCATATTTTATTTGCGAAATGCATGTAAGATTCGAAAGCGCGCTCATCAAGATTTATATCTCTGCCTTGAGCCGCAAGCATTGCAAATGTCATTCTCATAGCATCTGCGCCGTATTTCTGTATCACTTCGTTTGGATCTATTCCATTTCCAAGAGATTTTGACATTTTCTTTCCAAATTTGTCACGAACAAGTTGGTGAATGTAAACATCATGAAATGGAACTTCACCCATGAATTCAAGTCCCATGACTATCATTCTCGCAACCCAAAAAAAGATTATGTCAAAACCTGTTACGAGTAAATCGGTAGGATAAAATTTTTTCAGATCTTCCGTTTCTTCGGGCCAGCCAAGGGTCGAAAATGGCCATAGTGCAGAAGAAAACCATGTATCAAGCACATCGGTATCTTGACGTATATGGGTAGATCCACAAAATTCACATTTTTCAGGATCGGTTTCAGATACGGTAAGATGACCGCAATCATCGCAATACCAAACAGGAATTCTGTGTCCCCACCAAAGTTGTCTTGATATGCACCAATCGTGAACATCTTCCATCCAGTTCAAATAGACCTTTTCCCACCGTTCAGGGTGAAATTTAACCTTTCCTTCTTTAACAGCGCGTATTGCGGGTTCTGCGAGAGATTTCATGCTGACAAACCATTGATCGGATATTTTGGGTTCAACCGGAGTATGACATCTGTAACAATGACCAACGGAATGATCGTATTTTTCAACTTTAACGAGATATCCACCATTTTTAAGATCGGAAACTATGGCTTTTCTGGCTTTTTCCCTACTTAATCCTTTGTATGGTCCGTCAAAAGATATTTTTGCCTCATCATCAAGTACCTCTATTGCTTCAAGTTTATGTTTTTTACCAATTTCGAAATCATTTGGATCATGTGCTGGGGTAACTTTCAAAGCACCTGTACCAAAGGCCATATCCACGTAATCGTCCGATATCACAGGAATCACACGGCCAACAAGCGGAAGAATCGCATGTTTTCCGACGATGTCTTTATATCTTTCATCTTTCGGATTGACAGCTATTGCCGTATCACCCAGCATCGTTTCTGGCCTTGTCGTTGCAATCACAACACTTCCGCCAGATTTAAGTGGATAATTTATATAATAAATTTCCGAATGTTCGTTTTCATATTCTATCTCTTCATTCGACAGAACGGTGCCGCAACTTGGACACCAATTTATCATGTACTTACCTTTATATATAAGTCCTTTTTTGTAAAGAGAGACGAACACCTTTCTTACGGCCTTGCTCAATCCTTCGTCAAGCGTGAATCTTTCTCTCGACCAATCACAGGAAGCGCCCATTGATTTAACCTGATTTTTTATCTTGTCCTTATAATCTAAGGCCCATTCCCACGTTGTTTCAAGAAATTTATCGTAACCTATTTCTTCCTTTGTTTTTCCCTCCAAGGCAAGTTTTTTTACGATTATATTCTGAGTTGCAATGCCAGCATGATCTTCTCCTGGTACCCACAAGGTTTCCTTGCCTTTCATTCTTTGATATCTTGTCATAACGTCTTGAAGTACTATGTTAAGTGCATGACCGACATGAAGCACATTGGTTATGTTTGGTGGCGGAATAACCATGGAAAACTTTCCGTTCCCTGGATGAGGAACAAAAAATCCATTTTCTTCCCACTTTTTGTACCATTTTTTTTCGCTTTCTTGAGGTAAATAAAACTTATCCAAAAAAATCGTGGCCTTTAGACCACTCCCTCCCTTCAAAATAGAGCCATCACAAATGATCTTTCAATTTATACTAAATCTCTTTTAAAAGTGAAATACAGATTTAAGTCTTGCGAACGGCGAATGCTGCAGACAAAGATATTTCATATTTAAATTTGATCAAGTATATCATAATTTTTCTTGAGTGGCTAAATTGCTTTGCGATTTATCACCTTTTTCATCGTTTGACATATCTTCGTCTTTTCCTTTTGAAATAGGCATTGCTATATTTAATTTATGTATCAGTCTTTCTCCCAAAAATAGCACTATTATTCCAAATACAAAAGAGGTTACATATCCAAGTTTAAGCGCTATATATCCAGAAATGAAAGATGCTACTATTACAGCGAAATTTATGACAACGTTGAACAATCCTATTATGCGTCCGCGATCTGTTGGAAGTGCAAGATTTGTAACATGCACCGTGGTGGGTATGTAAAAGAAAGGCCATGTAAATCCAATCATCAAGAATGCAACGATCGTGATCCAAACTCCGATTGGGATAATGTATCCGGAAATTGCTATTGAAGAAAACAAAACAACTCTTGTCCAAAGTGCAGTCCTTACAAGGACCGAATCTTTGACTTTGCTTGCAATTTTGTTTGTCAAAAAATAGGCCGTGTTGGTGAGAATGTTGTTTAAACCATATATCATGAAAATCGTGCCACTGCTTATCTTTAAAATCTCGTTTAAGTATATCGAGAATATCGAAAAAATCATATTTGCACCGAAAAAGATCATGAAGATACTTGTCATGTATCTTCCCGTTTCAACCTTAAACCCCCTTAAGTTAAAAGAGAAAAAGACGTTATGGGGTATCGCAGCGACATGATCGGCAAGAGAATGCATGTTTGGAAAGAATTTTTTGGTTTTGAAAGTTCTCAAAAACTCTTCCCTTTTTATATATCCAGAAGAGAGAATGGTCGATACGATTAACAACAAAGATGATATTATGAATACAAATCTCATCTTTTGGGCACTTTGCGTTATAAACGGAAAGTAAGAAAGCCAGAAACCTCCTATGAATGTACCTATCGTAACACCAACGCTGTTAAAAAGATTCATGGTATTTATTCTTTTTCGGTAGAGGTCCTCATCAAATTTTTTGTTCAAATACACCGTTATGGCAGGGCCCATCATAGCGGCAAAGATACCAAGCGTCAATGCAAAAACGTAGTAAAAGTATATATTGGCAACTATTGCCATTAGCACCGTCACGACAGCATCCGCAAGTGCACTTACGAAGACGACTTCAAAAAAGTGTTGGTACTTGTCGAGGATAACACCGACCATCATGGAACCGAACAAATTTCCGAGAGCGTAAAATGCAGAAGCAACACTTCCGCTGGCGACATTCCCTCCCAACCCTATCACGACAAAAAGGCTTATAATAACACCTATCGCTCCGAAAGCTGCCCCTTGAAAGCCAAAAGATATAAACAGTCTTCTTAAATCATTCAAAATTCTATCCCCTTGAAACTTAATTGAATTTACCAATGTATACTAAATCTCTTTAAAAGTGAAATACAAATTTGAATTTGGCAAGAGGCATGATGCCTCTCGATGACCTTCGCAGCGTAGCGAAACACCGAAAGACAAATGCCCAAGCCAACGATATTTCATATTTAAAGTTGATCAAGTATATTATATACTAAACCTGTTTTAAATTCCGAATCTAAACCCCAGCAGGTACCTTCTCGATAGCTGGCTTAATATCTGGCCCGCGCTGCATAGCGTCGGCTACCTCGAGAGTATCTTATCCTCTCCACTAAGGTAAGTAGACATTCGATTTTTAAACTGAAGTACTCTTAAGCCAGAACAATTAGGTTCTGAAAAAAATATGGCATTTTATCACGTTAAACTTCGTTTTGACGGTTTTGTGTTATCGCGTTGGATCAAATTTGGCTGAAATATGCTTTCATCCGTTCGATCACGTACATGACATCTGATCTTGATACATCTTTGTTCGTGACAAATCTGTATTCACCATTTTCAACTGAATTTATCTTGATACCCTGTTTCAACATGTAAGAAACAAAATCCCCGTCATTTAGGTGATTTTTGAACCTGAAAAACACCATGTTTATATCAAGTCTGTTTTTAAAAACTTCTATTTCGTTCAAAGATTCAAGGCCTTTAGCGAGTAAACGTGCATTTTCATGATCTTCGCACAGTCTGGGTATCATCTCTTTGAGCGCAACTATACCTGCAGCGGCGATTATTCCAACCTGCCTCATGCCACCGCCCATCAATTTTCTTCCCTTCCTTGCTTTTTCAACGAATTCCTTTGTTCCTGCAAGCATCGATCCTATTGGCGCGGCAAGTCCTTTTGAAAGACAAAACATGACACTATCTGTGTTTTTTGCGATTTCTTTCGCATCAAGGCCAAGTGCACATGCCGCGTTGAAAATTCTTGCCCCATCAAGGTGAACTGGTATTCCGTGAGAATTCGCTATCTCATGAATTCGCATCATCGTTTCAACATCTGTTACCGTTCCCATCCCATGGGCATTTTCCAAACAAATAAGCCCTGTCCTTGGGAAATGAATGTTCTTTTCTCTGATAAGATTTTCTATTTCGTAAGGATTGGGATGACCATTTGTAGATCTGAATGTTCTAAGTTGAACTCCGGCTATCACGGCCGATGCACCTGCTTCATGGATCATTATGTGCGAATAATCGTCGACTATTACCTCGTCTCCGCGCAAAGTATGCGTAAGAAGTGCAAGTTCATTTCCAAAAGTTCCGGATGGGACGAAAATGGCCGCTTCTTTTCCCACCTTTTCGGCTGCCAATCTTTCAAGTTCAATTACGGTCGGATCATCCCCGTAAACATCATCTCCAACTTCGGCTTTAAACATGGCCTCTCTCATTTTAGGTGTCGGTAACGTAACGGTATCACTTCTTATGTCTATTATTTTCATACTCTCTCCTTTCATCAAAAAAGCCCGATCTTTCATCGGGCTTCAGATAATTTTGGCTCTGGATTCAAGCAGATCTTACGTTCGATGCCTGTTTACCTTTTGGCCCTTCTGTGATGTCAAATACAACCGCCTGATTTTCTTTGAGGCTCTTGTAACCATCCATTTTGATAGCCGAGTAATGCACGAAGATGTCATTTCCATCCTCCATAGTTATGAAACCATAGCCTTTCTTGGCATCGAACCACTTAACAGTACCTTTCATTTACCTTGCCTCCCAAATGAAATTGGTTTTCTCAAACCACGATTATATTTTAACACCAAAGTGACGGAAATCAACATATCTTGAAACCCGTTTAGATTCTGAATCTAATTTCCAGGCAGGTACCGCGTTGGTGTCTGGTGCTCACTGCGAAAGCTACCGAGAGGCATCATGCCCCTTGCCAAACTCAAATTTGTATTTCACTTTTAAAAGAGGTTTAGTATAAATCAATACACTACATTCCAATTGCCCTCAATTTTGGGTTCGATTATTCTCATTTTTTGTATATACTCGATTATAAGATCAGCAATCTGAACTTTTATCTCTTTTATCGGCTTTTTGTCAAGAAACATAGTGTATCCCCCGCTTCCTCCGGCCTGATAACTGTTTACGGCTATTGTGTATTCTGCATTTTCATCGAGAGTACTTCCATTTATTTCGAGTTTTACAACTCTTTTGCCTGTTTCTTTTGTCAAATCCATCGTGTAAGAAATTCCCTTAAATATGTTGTATTTGTATCCTGCAAGGTCTCCTGAAGAAACAACATTTCCGTCTTTAAGATCAAAATAAGAGGCCGAATGTTCGATCATATTTTTTATATCAACACCTTTTAGGCTAAACACTTTAAGGGTATTTGAAAAGATATACACTCCCATAACATCTCTTCTTCTTATCGTCCCTTTTTTCCAGCCACGAATTTCAGAAGAAAAAATTGCGGTTGCGGATATTTGAGCACCTGAATAATAAAGTTGAACATCGTTTATGAGATTCAAAAGTGCGGTTTCATGAGTCCGTGCGTACATCACATCAGGTATACAAAAATCCCCTTTTGCCTCTCCAATTGGTTCATCAAGCCATTTTTGAACGGTAATTTGATACGGCTTTTCCATTTTAAGCATTTCTTTGTCAGATAAAAGATCTGGCTTTAAAAGTTTTACTTCGCTTGATTGTACGGTCCATTTATCATCAAATGATAGTTTCAAATCTATCTTTCCCAAAGCCTTTCCCCAAGATGAAGCCATTATAACCGGAATATCTTTTATCTTTGTGGCAAAAGACTTATGCTGATGCCCGAAGATGTAAGCGGAGACTCCTTCCAAAGCATTTGCCATCTCGTATCCTTGGTTTTCGCCGGTCAGTTCCGAGATGATTTCTCCACTGTCCGGATCTTTTTCAAATCCTCCGTGATATCCTACTATTATCACATCTATCCCCAAATTTTTCAAATCACGGATGTAAACTTCGGCAGTTTCTATGGGATCTAAAAAATCTATATCTTCTATGTATTCGGGATCTTCCCAAAATGGTATGTATTTCGTCGTAAGGCACAAATAGGCCACCTTAGGACCTTCATCAAAATCGAAAATCACGTAACCTTTTCCAAATGCCGGTTTTCCAGTTGCCCTGTAAACTATATTTGCAGAGGTGATTGGAAATACCGCCTCAGAAATGGCTTTTTCAAGTACTTTCCTTCCAAAATTGAATTCGTGATTTCCTATGGTCATGGCATCGCACTTGAGATAATTAAGCGCTTTTATCGTTGGATCTACTTTTGAGTTATCCACAGTTCCATGATAATATTCCAAAGGAGATCCCTGAATAGAATCTCCATCATCAAGGTAGAGTACGTGATTTTCCGTCATTCTGACATTTTTTATCACGGTAGAAATCCTTGCCAATCCATAATCAATAGGATGTTTTGTCGTATAGTCTATCGGAAATATGTAGCCGTGAATATCAGTTGTGGTAAGAATTGTCAAGTCAAAATTTTTCACAAAAACACCTCGACACTTTTTTATTTTTTCTCAACCTTAACGGTTATTTTGTATTTTTTCCACAAAAACCATAAAATAAGAATTGCTATGGCTATTATGCCGATAACTGGCCATTCCATAACCAAAAAAGTGTAGATGTAAGCAGACAGATTCTGCATGGCTTGATTGAAATTGGACTTCAAAGATGGCAATTCATCCTGAATTACCGAAATTGAACTGCCATTTACACTTATTATCGCGTATCTCCTGCCACCAATCTCAATATTTGGAATTGGAGAAGTGAAATATCCTTTCGTTCTCCCAGTCGATATGACAAGATCGACTTTGTTATTTTTCAGTATCTGTTCGAAGTTTTGTGAGGTCTGCTCGTCTAATCTTGTACCGCTTTTTCCCATCCAGGAAGATGGAAAATGCATGAAAACTATTTTGTGAACATATGTTGATGCTCTCGATAATCTGTCCGATAACCAATCGAGTTGCGATTGAGCCAATTTATCGTTTGCAACATTCAAAGCCACAAAAAATGTGTTTCCAACATGAAATGTGTATTCATAACTCCCGAATATCGAATAAAAATTGGCATAACCACCATCTGAAAATTCTTTGGGGCCTGGTATGGCCAAAAATGGCATCTTTATTTTTTTAAGATCGTTAAGTAATATTTTATATTTCGAAAGATCGCCGGAATAAACCATGTTTCCAAGGTCAACGATGAAACTTTTCGAATTAGACGTTGCATTTGCAGATGCAAACGCATCGAAGAATTCAACGTTGTAAAAAGTATTGCCAACAGCGTAAAATGAGAAATCACCTTTTATTTGCTGAACTTTGGTGATATTAGTGTAGTTAAGATCATGCACTTTCGCAGGGAAATAAGCCTCATAAAGTGCAAAAAAAACGAAAAAAACTAAAAATGACCATAAAATAAAGTTCACAAATATCGTGAAAAGTCTTACATGTTTTTTCAAAAACTTGTAACCAAAATAAATCCCAAAGGTAACACCAACGAGGACAAAGACAACGACCCATATTATATCCATGCTAACACCGGAGAGGCCGAGTTGAAAACCGAAATAAGTCAAGACGAGTGACCATACAAAACTTCCCAAAAAAGTGTAAAATGTGTAACTCCAAATGTTCATTTTTGCAATTCCTGCTGGAATCGCGACAAGACCTCTCACAACCGGAAGCAATCTTGTTGTAAAAACTGTAAAATTACCGTACTTGTTAAACCAATCTCCCATCGCATCAAGATGTTTTTCGGAGATCAAAACATACTTTCCCCAGTGCTTTATAAAACCTCTTCCAAAAAGCATTGAAACGTAGTACAGTGCTATTGATCCAATCGTTCCTCCCACTGATCCAGCCAAAACAACACCGAGTACGTTAAGAGTTCCTTTGGAAGCAATGTAGCCGCCAAGAGGAAGTATTATTTCACTTGGTATGGGAATGGAAAAACCTTCCAAGATCATCGTGAATAATATGCCTATATATCCGGCTGAATTTATGGCCCATATTGAAAAATTACTTAAGGAATTTAAAAAGAAGTGTATTACACTCAAGTTTTTCTCCTTGCGTATTTTGGCATCTTTCCAATTAAAGGCCTTACATATGCTTTTAACTTTAGATCATCAAAATCTACCGGCACGGTTTTTACCTTATTTCCGATTCCTTCGATCGAAATGATCGTGGTTTTCGAAGAGTAAATATTTCCATCATTTCTTTCGATTGAAACGAAAAATGCATTTTTACCTTTTTCAAGGGCATCGACAGCATCCACTCCTACCATTACAGCCTCTTTGGCATCAACTTCGGAAGCGATATGAGATGCCGATCTTTGAAGAAAAGATGGGTTCACAAATTTGACTTTACCTATTTTTTCGATGATGTTGGCAACTCTTTCGCCCGCTCCACCCAATTTTGGGTGACCGAAGGCATCTTTGATTTCGATGCTCGAAAAATATTTTCCGTCCATGTTTTTTATGCCTTCAGAAACAGCCACAAGCAACATGCCTTTTTTTGTTGAAACCTCATCAAGAATTTGTGTTTCGGTCACTGCCTTTTCCGGGATATAAGTTATAACGCTCAACCCATCAACGATCTCTTCAGAAAGTTTAATCGATGCCGTAAGCCATCCCGAATCTCTTCCCATTATCTCCATAACGCATATGGATGGCTTTGAATATACATTTGAATCTATAACAAATTCAGATGCAACAACGTTTAGAAATTTTGCAGCACTTGGAAAACCAGGACAGTGATCCGTTTGAACGAGATCGTTATCTATGGTTTTGGGTATACCGCCGGTAAGAAGAGGTAATTTTCTTCTTTTTGCCTCCATGGATATCTTTGCAACGGAATCCATGGAATCATTGCCCCCTATGTAAAGAAAAGCGTCTATTTTATTGGCATTGATGACATCGAAAAAACGATCGTAGATCTGATTTGGAGGTTCTGGAAGATTATATCTGCAAGATCCAAGGTACGATCCGGGAGTTTTTTCCAAAAGGTGCATCTCTTCATTTCGCATTTTAAGGTTAACCAATCTTGATTCCAAAATTCCTTCTATGCCGTAAAGCCCGCCAACTACTTCATGTCCAAGCGCTCTTGCTCTTTGTATCACACCTGATAAAGAAGCATTTATCACGGCCGTTGGTCCACCAGACTGGGCGACAAGGATTTTCATTTTACTTCACTCTCAAGTCTTTTAACAAGGTTTTCTTCGATGTAATCGAAGCCGCTTTGCCAGAATTTCGGATCTGAAAGTTTTACTCCGAAAGGTTCTAAAAGTTTTTCCGGACTATCGGAACCTCCTGCTGAAAGTAGATCGATATATCTTCTTTTAAAGTCATTCATACCCGCTTTGTATTTGGCATACAAAGAGATGACAAGCAACTGGGCAAAATCGTAAGCATAGCAATAAAAAGGCGTATGAAAGAAATGAGGAACCGAAGCCCATTCCCATCTGAATTCAGGATTATATTCAACTGCATCCCCAAACATGGTATGAAGTTCTTCATCATAAATATTCGAAAGTTCATCGAAAGTGGATCCATCTTTAGATATTTTTTCATGCGCACGCCTTTCAAATCTGGTAAACATGTTTTGCCTGTTCATTGTTGCAAACAGATCCTCAAGTTTGGATGCCACAAAGGGCACTATTTCTTTTTTGGGAAGCGTTTCAAGGAAATAATCCATCAAAAGCATTTCGGCAAAGGTAGAAGATGTTTCTGCCATCGTAAGAGGTGTATGATATTGAAGGATATTTTGTTTCGAAGAAAGCACACCATGAACACCATGACCGAGTTCATGACCGAGCGTTATGATATCTTTTATTTGGCCGGTAAAGGTTAAAAGCACGTAAGGATGAACGGATGGCGTCGAATAAGCGCAAAACGCACCGCCTTCTTTGGCAGGCAGCGGAGCGGCATGAATCCAATTTTTATCGAAAAAATCATCGACTATCATTCCGAATTTATCGTCGAAACCGTAAAAAGCCTTTCTTACGATCTCTTTTGCTTCCTTCCATGAAAAAGTTTTCTGGACGTTTCCCACAGGCGCATATATATCGCTTAGTTTCATTTTAAATCCCATCAACTTATTTTTCACTTTGTAGTACCTGTTAACGAGAGCGTTGTTATCTGTCGTTACATCGACAAGCGTGTCAACAACTGAATCGTTAACCTCGTTGTCAAGATTTCTCATGCTGTTTGGAGTGGGATATCCTCTTAAAAGTGCCTCTATATCGTAATCTTTTGCCACAGCGTTGTAAGCGCTTTCTATTTCAAGTGCGTATTTTTTATATCTTTTAAAAAGTTTTACGCTTGCCATTTCTCTTATCTTTGAATCAGGATGCGTTCGAAGAGAGCGAAGTTGACTGCCATTCAAGGTTTGTATTTTCCCTTCTGTTTTGACTTTGAATTTGTAAGTTGATGTGAGTTGAGTGTAAAACTTGATAAACGCATCGCTGCCTGTTACATTTTTATGCACTATGATTTGTTCTTCTTTTTCCGAAAAAACATGATCTTTGAATCTTCTGGAAGATTCGATGAAATGTCTGTATTTTTCAACTGACGGAACGATCCGGTCGAAAACATCATCGGGCATCTTTGATATCGCTATGACAAAAAAGACGAGATTGGACTGAAATTCTGTTTCAACGTTCTCAAACCATGACATAAGTTTTTTCACTTCATCGGAAATGGTATTTTCTGCAAATTTAAGTTGAACATATTCGGAAATCTTTCCAAAGCGATCGTAAAGATCAGAAAGTGCTTCAATGGAAACCTTAACTGAATTTGGATTGTGAAAAATCTGATCTGTATTTGAATATCTTTCGTGAAATTTCCTGCTTTCTTCAAGCAGTTTCTCGGCATCCTTTTTAACTTCTTCCGACGATTTGTAAATATCCCCAAGATTCCATAATATCTTTTCAGCGCCGGTTTCCATCGATAACACCTCCTTAAATTTTGTGAATTTGAATAAGGTTTGTCGTCCCAGAAAATCCCCACGGAATTCCGGCCGTTATGATCACGTTTTCACCCGGATTGGCAAGGCCCATTCCAAGCAGTTCTTTTATAGAATTTTCTATCATCTCATCCGTGGATTCAACCCTATCTATGACAGTTGGGACAACACCCCACACGAGTGCCATTTGATGGTATGAAGTTTCCTTAGGGGTAGGGGCAAAGATAACGGCTGACGGCCGAAATTTTGACACGTGTCTTGCCGTATATCCTGAAAATGTTGATGCTATTATGATAGAAGTGCCTACTTCTATGCTCAAATGCCAGGCTGAATAGGCTATCGCATCGCTTACATTTTGACTTTTCTTAATGGCGGATGCCCTTATGTTTTCAGATATCTCAAGATATTCTTCAGCCTTTCTCGTTATCTTATCCATGAATTGCACGGCTTGAATCGGATAATTTCCTATCGTTGTTTCCTCTGAAAGCATAACCGCATCTGTTCCGTCTAAAACGGCATTCGCTATATCCGTGATCTCGGCACGAGTAGGTCTTGGATTTGTAACCATCGATTCAAGCATCTGAGTTGCCGTTATAACCGGTATAGCACGTTCATTACAAAGTCTTATGATGTTTTTTTGGGCTATTGGAAGATCTTCCGAGGCTATTTCGGCACCGAGATCTCCTCTGGCAACCATCGCACCATCCGAAACATCTAAAATGGATTCAAGATTATCGAGAGCCTGTTTGGTTTCTATTTTTGAGATTATACGTGCATCTTCGAATCCTTTCTCTTTGAATATTTGGCGTAAATCTGTTACATCTTTTGGTTTTCTCACAAAAGACAAAGCAACATATTCAGGCTTGATCTGCGCTATTAAGTCTATATCCTTTAAATCTTTTTCGGTAAGCGTTGGTACTTTAATGTCGACTCCTGGCACATTTATTCCCCTGTTGTGGGTTATTTTACCGCCATTAACAACTTCTGTGACGATCTCTTTGTCTGTTGAAGATAAAACTTTTAGATTTATAAGTCCATCGTTCAAAAGAATGGTATCACCATTTTTAACATCCTTTGGAAGGCCAGCGTAACTTATGGATATTTTTTTTTCGTCTCCTAAGATATCATCGACGGTTAAAACGAGTTTGGATCCCTTCTTAAGATCAACATATTCGGTCTTTAATTTTCCAGTTCTCAACTTTGGGCCCTCTATATCCATGAGTATTGCGATCGGAAGGCCCAGTCTTTTGCGTATTTCACTTATATCTTTCACAGTCTGCGCTTTTTCCTCATGAGTTCCGTGAGACATATTCAATCTTGCCACGTTCATCCCCGTTCTCACGAGAGATTCCAACATCTCTTTTTTTAAAGTCACAGGTCCTATGGTACAAACTATTTTTGTTTTTCTCATTTCGAAGGCCTCCTTAGGATAACGTGTTTGCAAGATCGTAAAGGCTCAAATCGAGTTCTTTTTTCTTCTGGAGCGCCCTGTTGAGATCGACAGAAACGATGTTGTTTCCTTGAATTCCTATCATGACATTTGATTGGCCATCTATGAAGGCTTGAACTGCGGCTGATCCCATGCGCGAGGCAAGCAACCTGTCTGCAACGGAGGGAGAACCTCCTCTTTGAATGTGACCGAGGATTGTCACACGCGTTTCGTATCCAGTTCTGTTCTCGAGATGACGTGCAACGGTGTAAGCACTTGCCGCTCCTTCTGCGACAACGACGATGGAATTTATCTTTCCACGTTTTCTGCCGGCAAGCAGTTTATCCCCAAGTGCTTGATAATCAACTTTAACCTCTGGTATGAGTATTGCCTCTGCCCCAGTTGTCAAACCCGAAATAAGGGCTATGTATCCACAGTCTCTTCCCATCGTTTCGACTATGAACGCCCTTTCGTGAGAAGAGGCAGTATCTTTGAGTTTTTGAATGTTTTCAACAACCGTGTTCAAACAGGTATCAACCCCTATGCACATGTCCGTTTCGGATATATCGTTGTCTATGCTGCCTGGCAATCCAATGACTTTGATATCACTTTCAGCCGCAACAAGTGCAGCACCATTTAAACTTCCATCGCCACCTATCACGATAAGTCCTTTTATTTCATGATCTTTAAGGATCTTGTAGGCTTCCTGGCGTCCCTTATCAACCTTGAATTCCTGGCATCTTGCCGTTCTAAGGATGGTACCTCCTCTTTCCATTATTCCTCCAACATCTGAAAAATTAAGCACTTTCATGTCATCTTCAAGAAGACCTGCGTATCCTCTCATTATACCGTAAACCTCAAGTCCCTTGCTTACACCATACCTTACAACTGCTCTGATGGCTGCATTCATTCCCGGTGCATCTCCACCACTTGTCATAACTGCTATCCTTTTCATTTTGATCCTCCTCTATTTTCGAAAAAATCCATTTGATCTTTATTCACACTTTTGATCTTTTTTTTGATACTTTCAACCTCTCCCGATGTCAAAAATCTTACACCTTTTTCTATATGACTCACCGATGATATGGCCTCTGCAACTTGATACGCCCTTTCGACAATCTCAGCCGGAATTCCGGCAATTTTTGCAACTTCTATTCCATAACTTTTATCAGCCGTCCCATATATCACTTTATGCAGGAAAAGCACGTTCTTATCTTTTTCTAAGACCTTTATCGTTAAATTGTAAATATTTGAATATATCTTCTCGAGTTCTGAAAGTTCGTTGTAATGAGTTGCAAAAATGGTAAAAGCACCCACTTTCTGAGAAATATATTCTGAAACGGCCCACGCTATGCTTAAACCATCAAAAGTACTCGTCCCACGACCGATTTCATCCAAAATTACCAAAGAATCTTTCGTTGCAAAGTTTAATATGGTAGAAACTTCTGACATCTCGACTAAAAAAGTACTTTTGTTTGACGTGATATCATCTCTTGCACCTATTCTCGTGAAAATCCTATCAAAAATCTTCAATTGAGCGCTTTGAGCAGGGACAAAAGCACCCATTTGGGCCATGATCGTGATAAGCGCTATCTGGCGGATAAAGGTCGATTTTCCAGACATGTTAGGACCTGTAAGAACAACAAAATGTTTTTTTTCATCCATATCAAGATCATTTGAAATGAATTCATTTACCATTTTTTCCACGATAGGATGACGTCCACCTTTTATTTTAACACTTGAACCAAATGAAGGCCTAACGTAATTCTCCTGAACGGCCATCCACGCAAAGGCAGAGATCATATCAATGAACGCTATCTTAACAGCATTTTCAAGGATTTTATCTTTATCTTTAAGTACCGCGTTGCGCACTTTTTCAAAGCATTCTATTTCGAGACTTGTCACATTTTCATTTGCCTGAAGAACACGCTTTTCCATTTCGCTAAGTCTGGGCGTCGTATAACGCTCGGCATTGACAAGTGTTTGCTTTCTAACGTATTCCGGAGGAATTTCTCCTTTGTATCCCTTCGAAATTTCTATGTAATAGCCAAAAACAGAGCTGTAGCCAATTTTAACCTTATTTCCGATCTTGTTTCTTTCTGTTTCTTCATAACTTTTTATGTACCCGTCGATATCGTAAAGGATAGACCTTGCCTCATCAAGTGCTTTCGAAAATCCATCGGCTATAACTTTACCGCTTCCCACATCGCCTTGAGGATCCTCTGCAATTGCGCTTTTCAAAAGGGAGAAAAGGTCATCGACAGGATCAAGAGAATAATCCGAGAAGATCGAATTTTCCTTTATCCATTTATTGACATCATGAAAAGATTCGATGCTTTCTCTTAAGGCTGCCGCATCAGATGGGGTGGCGGCAGCGTAAGTCATTCTTGAAATTATCCTTTCAACATCCCGTATTCTCGATAAAATCTTTCTCAAGGATTCGAGTGCGGTAAGATGAAGTGTGAGAAATTCAACAAAATCAAGTCTTTTTTCTATTTGTACCTGATCCGCAAGAGGTGAGATGATCTCCCGCCTTAAAATTCTTTGACCCATACTCGTAACGGTTCTATTCATATGAGAATAAAGCGATAAGCTCGTGGATTTTGTTATTTCAAGATTTGAGAGGGTAAGAGTATCGAGAAAAATTCTGTCTTTTCTTCTCAACTTAACGGGTCTTTTTACGTTATCAAGCGATCGTTTTTGAGTTATTTGAAGATACTTGAGAATGGCTGCTGCGACAGTTTTTTCTTCTTTTGTAAGTTCAAGAAAAGAAATATCTTCGACACCAAATTGATCTTTAAGCACGTTATCGGCGTTTTTAGAATCAAAGTACCAATCTTCAACTCTTTCGGTGAAAATGCCGTTGATCGTCTTCAAATCTCCTTGATGTATGACATGTTTTGGATTATACTTTTCTATCGCTTCTTCAGAAGGATCAACGAAGAAATCGCCCGTGGATATATCGATAAGCGCAGTTACGCCTTTGTGATAGGAAGCAATGTAGTTATTTGCCACCGTAAGTACATCGTCTTCTATTATCGTACCAGGCGTTACAACTCTCGTTACGTCTCTTTTGACAATTCCTTTAGCCAATGCCGGATCCTCCAACTGATCGCAAATTGCAACTTTGTTGCCATTTTCTATAAGCTTTTTCAGATATAGATTAAGCGCATGGTAAGGAATGCCGGCCATTGGATGATCACTCCGATGTGTCAAAACAAGCCCAAGTACCTTTGACACGTATCGAGCATCATCGTCAAAAGTCTCATAAAAATCGCCGAGCCTGAAAAGTAACACACAGTCTGGATATTGTGCTTTAAGGTTGGCATATTGTACCATCATTGGAGTGAGATCATTGGACAAAGACTGACACCCTCCTGATCTGGCCGTAAAGTGTACCGGATTTGAAATCCGTTAGTTCTACTTTTAAGATTTCGCCTTCGGGTATCGTTTCATCTACCAAAACCATTCTGTTGTCGATCGTCCTCCCATAAGATCTGCCTGTTGAATTGCTCTCAATTATGATCTCAACTTCTTGACCAATTATCTTTTCGTTAAGTGCTTTTTCTATTTCGTGTTGAAGTGCCATTAACTTTGCAATTCTAATTTTTTTGACGCCATAAGGCACATCATCAGGGTAATATCTCGCGGCGACGGTTCCTGGTCTTGGAGAATACGGAGCCACGTTCAGTCGAATGTATCCTACGGCCTTGACAAGAGATAAAGTTTCTTCAAAATCTTCATTTGTTTCCGTCGGAAAGCCAACTATTATGTCACCGCTAATTGTTGAATTCTCGATTTTTGATCTTATTTCATTTACAAGTTCCAAGTATTCCGATCGGCTGTATCTTCTGTTCATTTTTTTTAGTATTCTGTCGCTGCCAGATTGAGCGGGAATGTGGAAATTTTTTGAAATTTTGGGATATTTTGCCACAGTACCGATCAATTCGGTGGTTATATCTGAAGGATACGAGGTTAGAAACCAAAATCTTTCCATACCTTCTATTCGCTGAGAAATTTCAAGCAATTTGGCAAGAGACGTGTTATCCATATCTTTTCCATAAGAATCGACGTTCTGACCTAAAAATGTCACTTGGTTGTATCCCTGTGACGCAAGTAACCTAACTTCATCAACTATATCTTCGAGAGGCCTTGAAAGTTCTCTTCCCCTCGTGTAAGGAACGATGCAATAAGTGCAAAATTTGTCGCATCCGGCTATTATGTTTATCCATGCATGCTTTTTCTGGCTTCTCAAAGATGGTGTTGCAGCATTTACTTCACATATATGATCTTCAAGGTCAATTTTTTTTGTTCCCTCAATCGCTTTAGTTATAGATGTTATTGACCTTGTCCCTATTATAAATTCAACATCGTAATTTTTTAATTTATCGGGCATGGCTTGTGCAACACATCCGGTTATTCCAACTTTGTACCCACTCTTTTTAAGTCTTCCTATCAAACTGTAAACTTTGTTTTCGGATTTTTCTCTTACGGCACAGGTGTTAATCACGACAAGATCTGCCGCTTTTAATTCCGTCACGATCGTATGGCCGGAATCTACAAGCAATCCTTTCATTACTTCGGTATCATGAATGTTCATCTGACATCCATATGTTTTGAAAAAAATTTTCATTCCTTTTCTCCCTTGCATTTTACGACAAGTACATCTGTTTTTGCCGTCCTTATAAGTTTTTCTGCTGTCGTTCCAAAAAGAAATTCAGAGACCCAACCGCCTTTTCCGTAACTTCCCACAACCAGTAAATCTGCTTTCCATTTTTCGGCGTAAGCGATTATTTCTTTGTTTGGAATTCCCGTTCTTACCTCTTCTTCAAATCCATAATCGCAATATGCTTTTAAACTTGATATGAACTTTCTCATGGCCATTTCCTGATCTCTTAAAACTTGCGCTTGAACGTTCAAAAACGATGGATTCATCTCGCTCGCAGCGGCAAAATTGTACATCGTCGTGGTGTCCACGACCACTATGACGGCCGCCTGAGAACCTTCTCTTTTGGATATCTCGATTCCCCTTTCAAAAACAACTTTTGAAATTTCGGATCCATCAACGGCAATCAAAACCTTCTTGTACATTTTATCACCAACTTTCCCCAACCTCAATTTCCACCTTAAGTGGTACCTTCATGTTAAAAGCATTTTCCATTGATTCTTTGATGATTTGCTTTATCACATCGATCTCTGCTTGAGGAACCTCAAAAACGAGTTCATCGTGCACCTGAAGTATCATCATCGATCTCATTTTCTCTATCTTTTTGTCTATGTTTATCATCGCAAGTTTTATTATATCCGCGGCACTCCCCTGAATGGGAGCATTTATCGCCATTCTTTTCCCTTCTTCAACGATGTTCCTGTTGGAACTTTTCAATTCTGGAATATCTCTTTTTCTTCCAAAGATCGTTTCGACATATCCGTTTTTCATGGCGAAATCGATGGTGCTATCAAGGTACGCTTTAACCTGTGGGTAGTTTGCGAAATAATGTTTTATGATTTCATCAGCACTCTGTGTGGGTATTTCAAGCCTTCTGGCAAGTCCATAAGCACTTATCCCGTAAGTTATGGCAAAATTGACCATCTTACCAATTCGGCGCATGTCTGGAGTTATCTGGTTTTGATCCACACCATATATTTTGGAAGCTGTGGTGGCATGAATATCTTGATCATCTTTAAAAGATTCTATAAGTGCCTGATCCCCGCTCATGTGTGCGAGCACTCTCAATTCTATTTGAGAATAGTCAGCGCTTACTATTTTCCAGCCATTTTCTTGGGCACGTATGGCTTTTCTTATTTCAAGTCCTGCTTCGTTTCTTGCCGGAATGTTTTGCAAATTAGGTTCACTACTTGAAAGCCTACCGGTGGATGTGCCTGTTTGATTAAAAGAAGTATGAAGCCGGCCTGTTTTTGAGTTTATCAACTTCGGAAGCGCATCTATATAGGTCGATTTTAATTTGAAATATTTTCTATAATCAAGCAACATCGAAATAATCGGATGTTCATCTTTCATATCTTCAAGTACTTCGGCATCCGTTGAAAAAGCCTTTGTTGAAGTTTTTTTCCGTGGTTTAAGTCCGAGTCTCGAAAAGAGTACCTCCGAAAGTTGTTTTGGTGAGTTTATGTTAAATGGCATGCCTCCTGCAAGATCGTAAATCTTTTCTTCTATCTTTTTCAACTTCAAATCGTAATCTTGAGAAAGAGTTTGAAGGAATTCCCTGTCCACATAAACACCGTTCATTTCCATTTTCGCAAGTACTTTGACAAGTGGCATTTCTATTTTGTAAAAGAGATCTATAAGATCTCGATCGTAAAGTTTTTTATTCAAAACATCGTAAAGTCTGTAAGTCATATCAGCGTCTTCAGCGGAGTACCTTGTTGCATCATCTATCGAGACATTTTCAAAATTTTTTCCTTTTGTGACTTCATCGTAAGAGATGCCTGCATAATTAAGGTATCTCATGCCGAGATCTTCAAGAGAGAATCTTCTTTCATTTGGATTTAGCAGGTAAGCCGCTATCATCGTGTCAAAGTAGGGCTCAAATTTTATTCCGTGGTTGATCATGACTTCGAGATCGTACTTTAAATTTTGTCCGATTATCTTTAGATTTTGATTTTCAAGTAAAGATTTTAAAATTTCGAGTGATCCTTGCCCTAAATTTTGTCCGTTCTTATGTCCAATCGGAATGTAATAACTGTTTGATCCATCTGAAAAAGAAACGCCAACGAGTTTTGCCAAAAAAGGATCCAGCGATGTGGTCTCGGTATCAAAGGCAAAGATACCCTTTTTCAAAAAAACTTCTGAAATTTTTTTGAATGTCTCGATTGAATTGACGGTGATATAATTGGAATCTGAACTTTGCTTGTCATAGAGATCGAATTCTGCTTTAAGAGAATTGAACTGAAGTTCATCAAAAAGTTCGGAAAGTTTTCTCTTATCCGGTCCGCTGTAAGGCATGAGATCGACAGATATCGGTACATCTGAAGATAAAGTTACAAGTTCTTTTGAGAGTTTCATGTTAGATTCTCCATCTATAAGTAACTTTGAATATCTCTTTGGAAGTTCATCAAGATGGGCGTACAAATTTTCGACGGTGCCATAGGTACTCAGCAATTCCACCGCACTTTTAACACCTATGCCCTTGACTCCGGGGATGTTATCGGATGCATCTCCAACAAGGGAAAGATAATCTCCAATTTGTGATGGCTTAAGTCCATATTTTTTAACCACCATTTGTTCATCATACTCAAGAAGGTCTGAGATGCCAAGGGAAGCAAATCTCAACACTCTTACGTTACCACCGACAAGTTGAAGCAGGTCTTTGTCTCCCGTCACAACGTATATTTGGTCAAGAGTGGGAGAAAATTTTTTAACGATTGTGGCTATAACATCATCAGCCTCATATCCTGTTCCTTTTAAAAGAGGTATTTTAAGTCCTCTTATCAACCTTTCGATGTAAGGCAATTGATCCACCATCATTTCAGGGGTTGGAGCCCTGTTAGCCTTATAAGCCTCAAAAAGCACATGTCTAAAAGTATGGATCTTTGAATCCATAACAAATACAAGACTGTCATTTTGTTTTACACGCTCTCGTATGAATTTCAAGAGCATTTTTGCCACACCAAGCACTGCCCCAGTTGGTTTACCATCAGAGGTCGAAAGTGGTGGAAGGGCATAATAGGCTCTGTAAACAAGAGCAGTACCATCAAAAATGTAAAGTGACAAATTTAAGCCTCCTTGATCGTAAAACCGTTACGTTTAATCCATGCGAATAAAAGTCCGCCTGCTATTATGAAGATCACAGGTACAACTTGATCTATTCTAAGAGAGTAAAACCAAAGACTGTCAAGCCTTAAAGATTCAACGAAAATTCTTAACGTCGGATAAAGCAAAAGATACAAAGCAAAAGTTTGACCATATTTCATTCTGTATTTTTTCGTGAACTCATAAAGAATGTAGAAGATCAAGAAATCTCCGATTCCCTCATATATGAAAGTCGGGGTAAAAAAAGCGAAATTTTCATATCCTGGCATTCTATACAGCGGCGGGACAAACATCTTCCATGGAAGATTCGTTGGTACACCGTACGCTTCATGGTTGAAGAAGTTTCCCCATCTGCCCATACCTTGCGCGAACGGAAGTACCATGCCAAGTGCGTCCATTGCTTGAAGATACTTAAAAGATGCTTTTTTATTCAACCTGAGGTAAAGCCATCCTCCAAAAAACATTCCAATCAAGGCTCCAAAGATCGCCATCCCGCCAGTCCATGGTTCCAAGATTTGGTTTATGTGATATTTGAAATATTCATTCCATGTGAAAGCAACGTAAAATAATCTTCCTCCTATAACGGCAAACGGAATTGTCACGACCATCGCTATTATAAACTCGTCTTCTTTTACGCCTTCTCTAAGTAGTTGATTTCTTGCCAGCAAATATGCAACCACAACAGATGAACCTATGATAACGCCATACCATTTAACATGTAAAAATGAATTGTTTATGAGATATGGATCAAGTATAAGACTTCCTGAAAAGGTGACTTTTAAAAAGAAGTAAATAGCCACGATAACTGCCGTCACTATGGACCAAAAAAGTATCTTTTTCAATTTTTTGCCTCCCATTTTTTAAAACCTTTCCATAAAGTTTCAAGTTTCTCTTTAATTTTAGACTCAAGGCCTCTATTCGATGGCGTGTAAAAAACATGTCCTTTCAGTCTTTCGGGAAGATAATTTTCTATCAAAAACGCTCCCTCGACGTCGTGCGGATACACATACCCTTGGGCATATCCCATTTCTTTCATGAGATTGGTAGGCGCATTTCTTATCTTCAAAGGAACCTCTTCAAATGGATTAGCACGCGCTTCTTTGGCAGCGCTTAAATAAGCCAGATAAGTGGAATTACTTTTGGGAGCCACGGCACAATATATAACCGCCTCTGCAAGAGCGGTAGTACATTCAGGCATCCCTATGAAGTTAGAAGCCTGATAGGCGTCTATTGCCACGTTCAAGGCCCTTGGATCTGCAAGACCAATGTCTTCGGAAGCAAATCTCACAACCCTTCTTGCTATGTAAAGAGGATCTTCACCAGACTCAAGCATTTTCGCAAGATAATATACCGCCGCATCGGGATCGCTTCCTCTCATGCTTTTGTGAAGGGCCGAGATAAAATCGTAATGTTCATCCGCATGTTTTCTGTATCTTGGAATCGCCTTTTGCAAGATAGATTCAATTTTATCGGAGGAAACAGAATCTCCTCCGCGCCTTTTTGTGAATTCGATTGCTTCCTGAACCATGTTCAAAGCCATTCTTGCGTCTCCACCACTTAAATTTGAAATGATATCGATCGACAGATCATCAAAGGTTATCTTTTCGGATTTTAACGCTTTCTCTATGATTTTTCTTACTTCATCTTTTGAGAGCGGTTTGAAGACGAAAACATGACATCTTGAAAGTAAAGCCGGATTTATTTCGAAACTTGGATTTTCGGTGGTTGCACCGATCAGTATCACAGATCCGGACTCCACAGATTGCAAAAGCGTATCCTGTTGAGACTTGTTAAATCTATGTATTTCATCAACAAATATTATCGTCTGCTTCCCTGTCCTTTTGAAAAGTTCAGATGCCTCTTCCATTAAGGGTTTAAGTTCTCCCACCCCTTGATTTGCAGCGCTGAAATGTTTGAACTCTTTTTTCGTAAGGTGCTTTATAACTTCGGCAAGGGAGGTTTTCCCGCATCCCGGAGGACCGTAAAGGATCGCACTGTAGAGATTATCGTTTTCTATCGCTTCCCTTAAGGGCATACCAACCGACAAAAGATGATCTTGACCTATAAACTCTTCAAAACTCTTTGGCCTCAATTTCAGGGCTAAAGGTTCGTCATTCCATAAACTTCCTTGCAATTTATTTCCTTCCTTCAAAATATGAAACTGTTTCTGAAATTCCTCTCTCAAAATCGTAAGATGGTTCCCATCGGAGAATGTGCTTTGCTTTTGAATTTTCCAGTATGCTTTTTCTAAGATCGCCCGATCTTGCAGGTCCGTAAACGGGATCAAGAGCGTAATTTATCCTCGATTTTAAAGTTTTAAAAACATCATTTACACTTTTCCCCGTGCCGGTGCCAATGTTTATACTTTCCCCATCTCCAAACTCAATGGCTTTTAAATTCGCCTCAACCACATCTTTAACGTAAATGTAATCTCTTATGTATTCTCCGTCTCCGTTTATAGTTACCTGTTCTCCTCTAAGCATCTTCTTTGCAAATATCGCTATTACTCCGGCCTCGCCATCAGGATTTTGCCTTGGGCCGTAAACATTGCCGTACCTCAATGCGGTGTATCTCAGCCCGAACTCTTTTTGGTAGAATTTAAGATATTTTTCGCATGACAACTTTGCTATGCCATAAGGAGAAAGCGGATCTGGACACACACTTTCGGGAGTCGGATAAATTTTTGGATCTTCGCCGTACATGACTCCTCCAGAGGAAGAAAACACAAATTTCTCAATGCCGTACTTTACAGAAAGATCAAGCAAATTTATCATTCCCATGATGTTCACTTCTGCATCATAAAATGGCTCTCTTACGGATTTTGAGACAGAAATTTGAGCAGCGGTATGAATCAAATACTTTGGCCTTTCTGCTTGAAAAACTTTTTCAAGTTCCGCTTTATTTCTTACATCACATTCATAAAATATGACATTTGAAGAAAGATTAGCCTTATTTCCAGTTGACAGATCGTCCACGACGATCGGAACATTTCCCATTTTGATCAACTCATCAACGACGTTTGAACCTATAAAACCAGCACCACCGGTGACTAAAAATTTTTCTGTCATGACTTTACCTCCGATTATATTTGATTTCCAACGCTTCTCAATTCATCGTTTGATCCAATTGAAGGTTTTTTCCTTATAAAAGGCCTCACAAATCGCTCAAGCATTCTCGAGAATTTGGTGAACCACATTTCATCTTTTGAAATCGGTTTAATTTTTATGGAATAAAGACCTGCAAGATTTGCCATCAATATATCCGTAAAAAGTTGATCTCCTATAACCGCAACTTCCCTTTTTGATACCCCGTACCTTTTCATTATCTTCATAATTTTGGCCGTTAAAGGCTTATGTGCGTGCTTAAAAACCGCTATTTCATTTTTGACGATCACATCAAGAGACGGGGAATTACCATTTGATAAAATTACAACTTTGCTTGATCGGGAAAGGCTTGTGAGTAAGTTCAAAGTTTTAGAGTCAACTTGATTTGATCTCCATTTTGTCAAAGTGCCATCCATATCAAAGACAAAAAGTTTTATGCCCTTTGAAATCAAAAGATCGTAATTGACGTCGAATACAGTATCAGCCCATTCATTTGGAGAGATCAATTCTCCAATTCTGAAAAGCCACCCAAAAGTATAAAAGATAAAGTAATAGGATATCTTTTCGAGCAAGACGATTATGCTTAAAGCAATCCCTACCCCAGGATAAGGTTCAACCATTATGGTGTACATTCCCATCCTGTTGCCGGCGATTATGTCCGTAAAGAAAAGATCTCCAACGAATACAACTTTGGAAGGAGGCGTGTTCACAGTTTTAAGGGCCGACTTTAAAACCTTTAATCCCGGCTTTTTTGCCTTCGCAAAAACCTTTATTTCCGGTAATTCACTTCTCAATTTCTTTGTTCTTTCATAAGACGCATTCGTCACGACCACAATTTTGAAACCCATCTTGATGAGATTTTTCAACAAACTTAGCACTTCATTTTGAATTTGATGCAGAAATGGGGCTAAAGTGTTGTCGTAATCGAATATTATAACTTCAAAACCCCACAGTTTAAGCCTGTCGTAAGGTATTTCATCAAGAGATTTGAAATGTTCTCGTGGTATAGGTTTTCTAAAGAACTCCAAGACTTGGCCCATATTTTACCACTGTAAGATGAAGTTCATCTTTCAAATAATTTAGCAATTTCAACATATCCGAAAGGTCAGTATCCACTACGACTATTTTCAACAGATTTGATTTTGGATCGATATTTCTTACGTTCAAAAGGTTATCTTCAGCCTCAAGCATGTAATTGACCATATGAACATCAGATTCATCGATCTTAACGTAAAGATCGTATTCCAACGCACTCAAAAGTTCACATCCATTCCGTAATAATAAGTAGGTGCTCCACCTTGCCCGTGAAGTCCAAACCAACTTTCGACTTTTGTAGAAAACACATTCAAATTCGCTAAAGTGTAAATGTTAAAAAGATAAGTACCGCTACTTTCTAATTTTACATCACCACCTATACCAAATTGCAAGAAGCTTAATCCAAAAGGTATGGAACTGAAATTTCCATCAACCCAGTAATTTTGTGATGACTGAATTGAAAAATCTGCGCCCAAAATGCCTAAAGGACTTCTGTAATTCGATCCAATTGTGTAAAGTGGCGTTGAAACAAGAGTCATTTTACCGTAAAATGAAAAGGTACTTGAATTCAAGCCAGCGGTGATAGTCGGTGTCGATTCCGTATCGTACGTGGCATAAGGCATCAAATCATTACCCATGTAAAAAGCATACAATTTAGGCTTAAATTCCGATGGCACGATGTAGCGTCCTCCGACGTCAAAAATAAAACTTCCAAGGTTAATTGGCAGATTTGCGCTTATAGATGTAGTGGATTGATCTGTCAAATTACCTTCAACGGAAAACCCGTTCAGAAATGTGACCGAGATACTTGAACCTTTTGAATTAACAAAGCCGAGCGTTGAAAGTGGACCCATGTTGAAACCCAGAGAGAAATTCGACAATTTTGCTTGATTATAGTTGTAATTCATCAATCCTGATAAGATAGGTGTTTCAAAATTCAAACCTATCTCACTTGAATTATCGATAGAGAAATTGTATTGACTTTTTTGGAAAGTTTTGACAGGAAAATTTGTACCATTGAATGTCAAAAGTGTAAAGTTGTTTCTCTTAGGTTGAACGATCAAAAACGAAACTCCGGTTACAGAAGATGAAGTTGAAATTTGTGATGGAATGAAATTTTTAGGGATCAGGTTAACTCCAACATTCGTTGCCGCAAAAGTGCCGGTAAACTCAAGTGTGTGGGAGTAATAATTTGCGTTTATCTCAAGATTTATAGGTACAGCCAAAATCAACGTGCTGAAACCACAGATCAGAATGAAAAAATACAGAATTTTCATCAGTTTCACCGCTTTTCAAGCACAGAAAGCCTGGCTTGAGCTTTGGATGAATAAGGTGAATTTGGAAATTTCGAGACCAAAGAATTGTAAACTTGTATGGCATTACTTGCCTGACCGATATTCTCATAAGAAAGACCTATGTAGTAAAGCGCTTCGGGTACCCTTTGATCTGACGGGAAAAGAGACACAAGTGCAAAAAATGCATCTTTTGCATTCGAATAATCATGCAAAGAATAGAAAAGATTTCCAAGATCGTAAGCGGCATTAGGCGCAGCACTACTTGATGGATAAAGCATGTAAACATCTTTTAAATATTTTTCGGCATTCTTGATATCGTTTATCGATTGGTAGTACTTTGCTTCTATGTAAAGTATGCCGCCTTTTGCGTCATTCGAAGTGTTTTGATTCGAAAGGGAAGTTGCTATTGAAAAAGCCTTCGAAAGATCGTTTGTCTTCATGTAAGCATTTGCCTTGTAATAAAGCAAATCGTTTTTTGTAGATACGTTTGGATATGCCTGCAATATCGAATCGACGTAAGCAGGTATTTGGGAGTAAAGACCAAGTTTGCCCATTGAAATGGCTTTAAGCACGTAAATGGATGATCTGTAAATATCCTGAAAATCATATTTCGCAATCCAATCGTAGGTTGCTATCGCAGAATTATAATCTTTCAGGCTAACGTACGATTGACTAAGATAATAAGCCGCGTTAAGAGCCGTATTCGGATCGATAGTTCTGTTGTTTATCACGTAAGAAAACGGAGTTATAGCATCTTTATAGTCTGAATTGTTGTAATACATCAAACCAAGGTTATATTCGGCGGAAAGTTTTGTCGTTTGATTACCAAAATTTATCGCATTTTTGTACGCGTTTATGGCGTTGGTATATTGAGAAGATTTCGCGTAAATGTCCCCTTCAAGCATGTAAGCATTCGCTTTTGTATCAGAACTCTGAGTCGTTTGTATAAGACCTGACAAAGTTGAAATGGCAAGAGAATAATTGTTTTCGAGATTGTACGTGTAAGCAAGCCAGTATATCGCTGAATCTTTGAGCGGTTCAGAAAGTTTTGAGAGATTTGTGAATATCGTTGTGGCTTGTTGGTAATTTCCGCTTTCAAGGTAAGTTTTCCCTTCTTCAAGATTTATCTGATTTATGTAAGATTGAAATTTAGTCTCCATCTGTTTGTAAAGGGTAATGGCACTGTTAAAATTCTTGTTTTCTCTTAACGTGTTGCCCGCATTGATGCCTGCGTTGAAGGCCAATTCCAAATTTGTAGAGTTGTTAAGCACATTCTCCCAATCGGATATCGCATCCGTGTAATTTCCCATCTTATATTCGGCCCATGCCTTGGCATTTAAAGCGTAATAATTTGAGCCATGCTCAATTTGAGAAGCATTTTGAAAAGTGGTAATTGCTTCTTTGTACTGACCATTTTCGTAATAAGATTGGCCAAGGATCATGTAAAGATCAAAAGTCCAACTTGTAGGAGGATAAGACTTTAGAGCGTTGGAGGCGGTATCTATGGCATCTTGAATTTTACCTGAATTCAAATAAGAGTAAGATTGATAGTAAACAGATGGCTCAACAACGTTTAAATCATTTGTATATTGCGGAACATTTTGAAAGTTGGAAATAGCTTGGGGATAATTTCCAAGATTGAAATTAATCCTTCCTTGGTAATAATAAGCCCATGCTTTCCATTGATTCGACTGAACGGTGTTCAAAACAGAGGTAGCCTGTGAATATTGACCAAGATTGAAATATATTCCTCCGACAAGCACCTTTGCTTCGTCACCGTAAGTTTGAGACGTGTAAAGCATTGAAAAATATTTTATCGCATTTGAACTGTCTCCGCTTTCCATGTAAGAGTATCCCAAAGAGTAAACAGCATATTCGTAATCGGAGGAATTTTCTGGAAGATATTGGACAGCCATACTGTAAGATTTTATAGCCTGTGGATAATTTTTGAGAAGATAATAGGCATCACCTAAAGTTTCATAAGCTTGACCGATATATTGAGATGGCTCGGTGTACTGAGAAAGGAAAAGGTTCATTTGCGCTATGGCTTGATTAAGACCGGACACATCTCCGTATTCTCTGTACAACTGGACGCTATTCTGAGCACCTATAAGCATGTTTATACCATTTTGATCTACAGGCATTGCAAATGAAACTGATGAATAGACAAAGATACTTAAAAAGATGAAGAGGATGAAAATATTTTTTTTCATAAATCTATTCTCCTTTCTAAAGCAACTATATTTTCACAACATTTTGTTTATTACATAACCAAAAAGACATAATCGATGTGATATCATTTACCTGACAGTGGATACCCCCTATCCCCCCTCAACAGTTTTACGATGAGACCCATTTTGGGTCTCATCTTCTGTTTGAACGTATTCGATCAATTGCTTTATCTCAAAATCATTCAACATTCTGTATTCACCAACTTTAAGATGGGCATCTATTTTTATAGGACCAAAAGAAACTCTTTTGAGTGAAACGATTGGATGACCCAGAAATTTGAATGTTCTTCGTATTTCTCTCTTTTTCCCTTCCTTCATCTCTATTCTGATTTTAGTACTTTTATCATCGACAGACAAAATTTTTACCCTCATTTTTGCCTTGTAACCGTATGGAAGAAAAATTCCATCCTTTAAATCTTCTATCTGCTCCTTATCGATTTGAGAATTAATTACAGCATCGTAGATCCTTGGAACTTCATATCTTGGATGTAGCAATTTCTGGGCAAGATCTCCATCATTCGTCAAAAGTAAAAGGCCTTCAGTATCAATGTCAAGTCTCCCGATTGGGAAAACGTCGCATTCTATATTTAAAAGATCGAAGATCGTCTTTCGACCTTGAGGATCGTTTTTGGTGGTTATGTATCCTCTCGGTTTGTTAAACATGTAATACACTTTGCTTTTGAAGGACACCTTTTTTCCATCAACTCGGACATCATCTTCACTTGAAACGTCAATGTAATCGTACGTGACAAATCCATTTACGCTGACTTTTCCGGATTTAACAAGCATTTCAGATTTCCGGCGTGATGTTATTCCGCACATCCTCAGATATTTCTGTATTCTCAACAAAATCCTCCTTAAGATCGGACAAACTCGATATCCCAAGCGCTTTTAAAAAATTCTCAGTCGTCACATAAAAGTATGGATTTCCCTTTTTTGTTTTATCTCTCTTTCTCTTGATCAAACCCATGGATATGAGCTCTTTGATCTGATTTGTACATGCACTTCCCCTGAATTTCTCCATTTCTTTTAGTGTCAACGGTTGATTGTAAGCAACTATTGCAAGCACTTGCATCTGAGAATTGGTGATCTCGCTTACAGATTTTTTTCTTATCTTGGAAACCAGATCAAAATACTCGTTTTTTGTAAAAAAAGAGTATTTACCAGCTACGTTCTTGAGTTCTATTCCATGATCATCATGTGAATATGCTTCCTGTAATTGATCGATAGTTTCAAGAATTTCATTCCTGTTTCTTCCAGACAATCTAATGATATCTTGGATTGCGAGGCCATGACCGCTCATGATCAAAGCCTCGACTTCAGCCATGATATGCTTCATTTATGACCACTGTCTCTTCCGAATCGATGAATATGAAATTCAACCTTAGAAGTTCAAGGATTGTCACGAAAGTGACGACTGCTTCAAGTTTGTCCTCTGACATTCCGATTATATCGCGTATTCTCATCTTTCTGCTTTTGATGATAAGCGATTTAACCATTTCGATTTTCTTCGATAAAGAGTAAAAGTCTTTAGTTATCCTGTAAACTCTTTTTCTCAAATTCATCTCTTGCCTAACAGAATTGAGTATTTTAATGAAAGTTGAAGGAAGTGAATCATTCATCTCACGAGAAAAAGAAGGCAAAATTGATATATCAAATTCCTTCACATGAAGATCGTAAAAACTTTCAACTTTTTCTGTCGTTTTCTTAAGTAAAGAATATTCATAAAGTTGTTTTGCGATTTCCTCTTGCTTTTCGATAACCTCACGCGAAGGATTTAAAAGCATCCTGGATTTTATCTCCATCAAGGTAGATGCCATCAATATGAAATCTGAAGTTGTTTCTATGTCCACTTTATCCATTCCTTCAACGTATGCGACAAATTCATCGGTTATCTCAGATATCTTAAGATCGAGTGGATTCATTTTGTGCTTTCTGACGAGAAAAAGTAACAAATCAAAAGATCCCTCAAAGTTGCCGGAATGAAAATTTATATCCATTTATCACCTCAGAATAAAAGGTTCAAAGATTTTCTTACCCTTTCCATCGTCATTTCAGCGCTTTTTTTGGCCTTTTCATTTCCATCTGCAATTATATCGTCTATTTCTCCCTCATGTGCTTTGTAATATGCGATTTTTTCCCAAATAGGCCCCAACTTTTTCGTCATGCTATCCATAAGAATTTTTTTGCATTCGATACAGCCTATCGTTGCATGTGTGCATCCGTAATGAACGTAATCGAGTTGTTCCTGTGGCGTTTCAAAGGCAAGATGATAATACCAAACGTTGCACTTTTCTGGAGTCCCTGGATCATACCTGTGTATCCTCGCCGGATCGGTGGGCATAGGCATTATTTTGTTTTTCAATTCTTGAGTATCCGAATCTATGTTTATAACGTTACCATAACTCTTAGACATCTTCCTTCCATCTGTACCAGATAATTTTGGTATTTTTGAAAATAAAGCTTTCGGTACTTTAAGAGTTGATCCGTAAATGGAATTGAACTTCTCAGCAATTTCACGTGTAAATTCAAGATGATAACTCTGATCTTCTCCAACTGGTACTCCTTCGGCATCGTATATGAGAATATCAGAAGCCATGAGAACTGGATATCCCAAAAAACCAAAAGTTGTTATTTCCCTATCACTTAATTCTCTCAATTGTTCTTTGTAAGTTGGTACCCTTTCAAGTCTACCCAACGGAGTTATCATCGACAAAATGAGAAAAAGTTCTGCATGCGCTTTTATTGCGGATTGTACAAAAATCACGCTTTTTTGTGGATCTAATCCAGATGAAACGTATTCACGTACCAACGTTCTTGTCATCTCTGAGAGTTTGGAAATATCTTCGTAGCCCGTGGTTAACATGTGCCAATCTGCAACGAAGAAGAAACATTCATTTCCATCGTTTTGAAGTTTAACCCAATTATCAAGCGCCCCCAAGAGATTTCCTATATGTAAATGTCCAGTTGGCCGCATACCGCTAAGTATTTTCACTTTAAAACTCCCTTTCACATTTGCCAATATTATATCATTTGTTACTGTGGAATGTAGACTTCCGCTTCTCCCGCTATGACTTCTTTATCGTTGTCGATAACATTGGTCAAAAGGAAAAGCCGCCTTTTGTCTGAATTCTTATCTTTAACTTCAACGTGAATTTTAACAGCATCTCCTACATAAACTGGTTTTCTGAATTTTACGATTTGCGAGACGTAAACAGTACCGGGCCCTGGAAAATCTCTTCCCAAGACTTTTGATATCAAAGAAACGATGAGCATCCCGTGGGCTATTCTCTTCCCGAATTGCGTTTTTCTCGCAAAATCCTCATCGATATGCAGCGGATTATCGTCTCCCGTTATTCTCGCAAATTCCATGACCATTTTATCATCTACGATCATTTCACTTTCGAAAACCATACCTACCTTTATATCTTCAAATTTCATAGGCTCTCCTTTACAAACGATTATCTAACATGTCTATCACGTATTTAGACCAACTTTCCATCATATCGTACTTTGAAAGCAGATCAGCCAAATTCGCAAATTCCCATGAAAATTTGTCTTTTTCTCTTATGCCTTCGATATCAGCCTTTATTTGAAAGACTATCCCGAGGTGAACTCTGTTGACCGGCGTGCTCACTTCTTTTATAACACCGATGTATTTTGGCCATTCAAAAGATTTTCTTATCACAACCTCTTCGTTCATCTCTCTTTCCATTCCGGAGAGAAATTTCATCCATGGTGTGTTGCCTTCATCTTGATCGTTAACATGACCGCCTATCCCTATGCTGTACATGCCATGGAGTCTTTGTTCCGTTTGAGTTGATAACCTTTTGACCATGAGGTAAAGATCATCTGAATTTTGCATCACGATGTACGGTATAAGTTGCCTGATAGATTCATCGGATTCGGCTCTATCCCTTTTGACAAAAAACCCTTTTTCTTCCGTCAAAGTTTTTATCTCTTCTATGGGTACATTCACAAGCCCCTCCTCTTTGACCACTTCGTTGATGGCTTTTGCAGCAATGACAAGTACCATTTCATCCATCTCTTATCCAACCCCTTTTTTTAAATTGGAGGTACATCAACCGTGATATTATAGCATTTAAGGTCTAAAATTTCTCATTCCAACGTGAAGATACAGATGTGCTTTTTTGTGTTGTACTTATTTTTTTGCATATATACTAAATCTCTTTTAAAAGTGAAATGAACATTTGCGTTCGGCGCAGGGCATGATGCCTCGAGGTGGCCTTCGCAGCGCAGCGAGGACAGACACCGAAAGGCGAATGCCGGAGCCAACGATATTTCATATT
>Ga0080003_1000058_pt1 | contig 76747 bp, 84 predicted proteins | sample JossMetagenome_FD_69206 | JGI IMG/M metagenome (GOLD analysis project Ga0080003, IMG submission 69206) | Hot spring microbial communities from Joseph's Coat, Yellowstone National Park, USA - JC2_E (SPADES assembly) (version 2) | ecosystem: Environmental > Aquatic > Thermal springs > Hot (42-90C)... | reverse complement strand
TTGCACCTATTGTTGTCTTTCCAGTACCAGGATTTCCTGCTACCAGTATTATTGATCCTCTGTATATTTGGTTTAAAATATCGTCGAGGCCTTTAATTCCTAGCTTTGTTAAAGACAATATCCACCACTTTAGTCCTATCCATTGATAGTGTTACATTTTTTGAATATAAGCTTTTTTGTGCAAACACAAAATTATAAACTTATCTTTCCCATCAGAAATCCATCAATAAGGGCTAGCTGTTTACTTTATTTTGCACAAAATCACTGCATAGAATTTATCATGTCTTTAAAGGGTTTTTCGTATCCATTTTCTAAAGAATTAATTACACTATCAATTTTTGATGAATCAAAATTTAATGCTCTGCATATTATTTTAAATAAAAGCCTTGCAGTGTTTTCTGATGATATTTCTTTTATCAAATTAAATGCCTGTAAAGGGTTTTCAACAACTAATAATTTAAAAGACTTCTTATAATAAGTATATGAATTATGGTTTAAATTTATATATAGGCCTAGGGCAACTTTTTTTATGGTTTCATCGATTAACTCTAATACGTTGTTGAGCCCTTTGCCCAATAAATTCACCACTTAGATATTATTTATTTTCCATTTTTTGTTTTTCGTTTCCAGATATTTAAATACTATATAATCAAAATATATAATATTCTATATTAGATAATTAAAAATTAATAAAATTATTTTTCTTTAAATAAGTGTGTTAACTATATCCTGAAAATTATTAGGCATAATTTTTTTATTTTTATTAAGATTATCATAAACCTTATCCAAATACTCTAAAAACAAAGGGCAAGTATCAAATCTACCATCTCTATCACATTTAGAATTTTTGTTTTTCATTGTAAGCATTAGAAAGCATTGTATCGTCTTCTTATCAAAATAAGGACATAACTTATATTGTGCTTTAGCACTTTTTAACATCTTTAAAATCCATTTTTTCTTTCCATCTTGGTCGTTTGTTTGCTTTGGCTCGCTCACTTCCCTCACCTAAAAACATAGTTATTAGCTCGAGAATAATAACCTAATTAGAAAAACTACAAAATAAAGACTAAAGATAAAGACAAAATGAACAGGAAAACCCATAAAGCAATATCTAATCTTAATATTTTCTCTCCATCCAAAGGTGGTATTGGTATCAAATTAAAAGTTGATATATATGCATTTACCCAACCTATATCTTTAAGAAAAGCAGAATATAATGGAAAACCAAATGATACTATATATAAAGCTATTGCTATTACTATATTCGTTATAGGTCCACCTGCAACAGAATATAACAAACCTTTTCTTGATACTGGTCCAAGAGTCCATGTTTTGACATAACCTGGCATCAAAAGCTTAATAGGCAATATTGAAGATATAAGAGTTATTAATACACCTAAAACATTAGCTGTATATCTAGAGGCCATATGATATTTCCTTGATAAATACCTATGCATGTATTCATGCGAAATAAAGCCAACAATAATTCCTATAAATATAGGAGACATGTAAAAATATAAGTTAACTATTTGAGTCCCCCCCAAAGCTATAGTTATAGATAGAATACCCAATATCCATGACAAAGGCTCTCCAATCTCAGCAAAAATAGCTGCTTTCCATGATCTTCCTTCCAATTTCTACCCCCTCTTATTCCTTTGTTAACGGAATAAAAAATAATTAGTAATGTTCAGATTCAGAAATATTTGTGTTTTTAAGTTTGAGAACATAAAAATTAACTGGGGTATTAATTTGGTAGAGAGGGCATTAATATATGGAAGATTTCAACCATTTCATCTAGGCCATTTGAGCCTAGTTAAATGGTCTTTTGAGCAGGGATTTGATGAAGTAGCTATATTGGTCGGCATGGCCTCTGAAAACTATACTCCTAGGAATCCATTCACTGCAGGAGAAAGAATAGAAATGGCAAGGCTATCAGCAAAAGACAGTGGTATTCCATTAGATAAGATCATAACAGCAACAATACCTACGCTTGAAATAAGCATTGGGTGCGCATATTATGTTTTATCATACATACCAAAGGTTAAAGCAATTTTAACAAGAAATCCAGTTATAAGCAAGGCATTTGCAGATGCTGGTATCGAAGTATTAACACCACCACTTTTTAATAGAAATGAATGGAGAGGAGAAGTAATAAGAGAACTTATGGCAAAAAACGATAAGAAATGGAAGAACTATGTTACTCCTTCTGTTGTAAATTATATAGAGGATATAAATGGAATTGATAGGGTTAGAAAAATAAATTCGGAGGACTAGGATATTTTATATCTTAATATACCCGCTACTCCGCCAAATGTTTTATAAAACCAATCCGATTCAGGTAAGCTATTTGGTATTACAATAATTTTTGCACCCGATTTTTCAGCTTCTTCTTTCCATTTTTCTATATTCACATCCTCATGTAAAAGCAAGATCGAAACCATGCCCATCTCTAGTGATCTTTTAACATCATCTTCCCCATAAACAACAAGCTTGGTATTCCTCGCTAAATGTGATTTAAATGTTTCTAATGCTTCATTAGCATCTCTATAAACTGCAAATTGAACAACGTTTTGAGCTTTTATTATAACTTCTCTTAAACCCTGTTCTCCTTGATATGCAACATCTATAAGCTCTTTGTTTACTAATTGTTGCAACCTATAATCTAAATAACCACCCTTAACAAAGTCTTCTTTAGCATATCCCGGACCGGCTATTATAATTGCTTTTAGCTTCCCCATTTCTAAATATGGTAAAAAGTAATTTGTTACTCTTTCTCCTAACCTCTTTAAAAATTCATCAACCATTTGCTCTATAATCCTATCAATTCTTCGCTGACTCTGTCCACCCATCATATGCTTTCCAGGTATATAATCTTCTACTTCATCTAGAACTTCAAGCCTGCTACCTTTTAATATTCCTATGGTTGCTTGATCCCTTTCAACTATTACAATACCTACTACATCTTCATTTTGAACCATTTCCTCTAATATTTCTAAGACAAATTTCTTATCTGTTCTATAATAAAATACAGGTACCTTTTCTGGAGGGCTAAACATATCGCATATAAATTCTCCTGTTTCCATATTTTCTCCGCAAAAAGCTACTAAACCGTTTGCTGGAATTTTTTGAAGCATTGACACTCTATCCATGGCTGCAGAAACAGCTCTTTTTACAGCTTGTCTTGTTCTTTTTAGCTTAATGTTATCGCTTATTGATAGTTCATCCCTTAATAATTGTAATACATCTCCTATAGGCCTTCCTGGAGGGACGTAAAGACTCAGCAATACAGTTGCTGGCGCGTTCCATTCTTTTAATTCTTTTAACACCTGAGCTAGTTGTTTTTTATCTATCAATAGCTTTTCTTCCAAGCTCGACATCTTTATTACCTCTTGCTTAACACGTTTTATTACTATTTAATGAATTCATTTTTATAGTGCAACTAGAGTTAAAAACCTTTTACTTGATTAAAATTTCCCTTTAGTAAACAAAATGATCAAATTTTATATAATTTATGAAGCTACTTTTTTATATTGTCTTTCACACATAGTTGAGGATATAGCTGATATAGCTGATATTAATGGCCTTACATTAGTATAAATTGGGTCCCTCGGACTAGAGTTCCTCATAACTACATTTGCCTTATCAGATAAAATGCAGGCCTCTACCTCCTTAACTAAGTTGTGCCCATTCTTATTATCATAAATTATTTTTTGTATCTCTATTACAAATCCTTGCAATATTGCTTTCCATTGTCTAACCAAAATTAAGCTATCATTAATAGAATTTTTAGATATTTCAAGCAACCTTTTCTCTGATTTATCCAGACCCTCTATGTATTTTATTAGCTCCATTTCAATACCTGCGAGTTCATCAAGTGACAAGGCCCTCCCCTTTTTTATTTTATATAAATAATATATATAAGGTGTAAATGTTTTAATAAAATTTAAATGTTTTAAAAATTCTTAGTTTAAAAACCTTATGTTTGCCCTTATACTTTTATTTTACTCATTTTATATCCTCATGATCAGGTTTAGAGAATTCATCATCAATCATCATAGGTAGTCATAAGACTCCTTTAAGCCTAATACCAGGGGCCAATATTTCTAGTTCTTCATATATACTGTAAAATTCCTTTTTACATTTATCAACCCTTGGGGTTTGCCCTCATTATGTTAATAAATAACCTTCATTTAATAGATTAGGTTTCAAAAATCTTCCCATAGTTAAAATAAACTAATATAATTAGATTATTAAAAAGATTCTATCAAAAAAGATTAAACATAACCAAAAAAGCTCTTTTCTACATCTATAACTGTGGCGAGCCGGATTGGGAGAAGAAGAAATTTACTGTGAAATGTGTGGCTCCCTAATAAGAGGGAAGCCTTTTAAAGCACTCGTCGATGGAACTGAAATGATATTATGCGCAAATTGTTATAATAAGCTTATGAAAAGTGGAAGAGCATTGCCAGCGCCTGAAAGAAAGATAGAACAGAAAAAAGCCGAGAAGCCTAAGAAAACATTTAAATCTGTGGATCAATTCGAAATTATTGAAGGATATGGAGAAGAAATTAGGAAGGGAAGAGAATCAAAGGGTTGGACTCAGGCAGTTCTTGCTCAGAAGCTTAAAATAAGTGAAGCATTGCTTAAAAAAATTGAAAGTGAAAAAGTTAAACCATCCATAGATCTTGCAAAAAAGATCGAACAAATACTTAAAGTTAAAGTGCTCCAACCTGTTGAATTTGATGAAGGAGAGGAAAGCAGTTTATCCCCAGATAAAGTAACATTTGGAGATGTTGTAGTAGTAAGAAGGGATGAAGATTAATTGGACTTCGATGGAAATAATAAGAAAAAAGCTTTTTTAATTTTATCTAGTAAGTTTTATGAGCATATTGATGAAGCTTTTGTTCTTGCAGATACGGCAGGATATGAGGTTGTTGGGTTCAAGAAATTTAAAGGGGGTAAGAGGATAACAGATAACCTAATAGATATTATTAAAGATAATAAGAATGACTTAGAGTTTGATACAGTAATTTATTATGGAGATATAGAACCTTCATCAGTGTTTAAACTTGAAAAGGAAACTAAAATAAGAATGTTGGATAGGGTTCAACTCATATTAGAAATTTTTGCTCAACATGCAGGAAGTAAAGAGGCAATGCTTCAAATAGAAATGGCAAGGATTAAACATGATTTACCTATAATAAGAGAATATATTAGAAGAACTAAATTAGGAGAACTTGCTGGTTTTTTAGGCCCAGGTAAGTATGGGATTGACACATATAAAAAGCAGTTAACATCAAGGCTAGCAAAAATAAAGGGGGAACTAGAGCGATTAAGAAAAACTGAACAAGAAAGGTTGCTGAGGAGAAAGGAGCTAGGAATGATAAGCATTCCAATTGTTGGTTACGCTTCAGCAGGTAAAACTTCACTTTTTAATTTAATAACAGGTGAGTCAAAGCCTGTTGGCCCAGAATATTTTACTACGCTTTTTCCTAAACATAAAATGATAAAATATGATGGTTTAGAGCTGGCATTTGCTGATACTGTTGGATTTATAAGAGATGTACCTCCTGAGGTAATAGAGGCCTTTTATTCAACCTTGGAAGAGGTCACAATTTCGGATATAATAGTTTTTGTTGTAGACATAACAGAGAGCGAAAAAGATATGAAAGAGAAGATATTAGCTGGAACTGATATATTAAAGAAACTGAATGCCATAAATAAACCAATAGTTTTTGCTTTAAATAAAATAGACGAGGTGAAAAGTGATAAAATTTCTAGTAAAGCCAATGCTATAAAAGAAACTTTTCCTTTTATCAATAAAATCATACCAATTTCTGCAAAGAAAAATATAGGGATTGATAATTTATTAAAAGAAATTATAAGCATAAGTAGAAACATCAAGGTATATGTTTAATATGTGAGCTACCGTTTGTCCATATACTTTCATTTCAATCATTTTTATTCATGATAGAGCGTAGGGACTTAGCCCTCAACCACCTATAAACTGTAGACAAGTCTTGTGACCCCTTTAAGCACAACGCATAGAGCTTACATTTTTGTATCACTCTCACCCTTTTAAACATAGCTTACATCAATGTGAGAGGTCATCAATTTATAGTTACAGATGAAAGATTTCTATTAATATGAAAAAGAATTCAGCCCTCCCTTACGGAAAGGACTTCCGCCCCCTTAAACCCACAATAATTTAAAAAACTATGCTTTTCTTAGCAAATTAGGTATAAAAATGGAAAGCATAGAAAACCTTTCAAAGATATACGAAAAAGTCTATGTATTAAGACTAGGACATAGACCAGAAAGGGATAAGAGAATAACAACTCATGTTGCATTAGTTTCTAGAGCCTTTGGAGCGAACGGCTTTATTTTAGAAGGTATTTGCGATAAAAAGGTTGAGGAATCATTAATAAAAGCATCTAAAAGTTGGGGAGGAAGAATTGATTATTTATGTAATGTTAACGGAAAAGAATTCGTTAAAAAATGGAAGGAAGAGGGAGGGGAAGTAATTAATTTAACTATGTATGGTCTAGGCGTTGAAGGTGTTATAGATAAGATATCTTCAGTTCCTAAGAAAAAGCTCATAATAGTTGGCTCTGAAAAAGTTGAGAGGTTTTATTATGATAATTCTGATTACAATGTAGCGATAGGGTGGCAACCCCATAGCGAAGTAGCTGCTTTAGCAATTTTTTTAGATAGATTATTTAAAGGCAGAGAACTATTATATAATTACAGGGACGCACAATACAGAATAATACCATCTATAAGAGGGAAAAAGGTTGAAAGAAAATAAGGTAGAAAATAATGAAGGGGATAGTGAGGAAGAAATTCAATTAAATTATATAAATCAGCTCAGAGAATTTGTCAGACTTTTAGCGTTAAAGGCAGAAACCGATGATAAAATGGCATCAGAAATACTTGACATATTATTAAAAACAGATCCTGAAAGAGGAATTAGTGACGAAGAGATAGAAAGTATGACGTCTTATAGGCAAAGCGATGTCAGAAAGGTTCTAAGACTATTATATGATGCCAGGCTTTCAACATACAGAAGGGGTAAGCATCCAGAAACTGGGGCAACTAGATATTATTGGTATATAGATATGAGAAGCATTAGTTTAGCTATAATAAGGAGGAAAAAAGCTGTTTTAGAAAAGCTTAAGTCAAGAGTAGCATATGAAAGTAATAACGAATTTTATAAATGCCCTAAGGACAACACAAGATATACATTTGATGCAGCTTATGAATATGATTTTATTTGCCCTAAATGTGGTAGCATGTTAGAGTTGGATGATAATAAGCAATACATTGATATATTAAAGAAAAGAATTTCCCTATTAGAGGAGGAAATAAAACAGGATGAGAACAAAGTTTTCAGTTCTTGATATTTTCTCTGGTGCAGGCGGATTTTCAAGAGGCTTTAAGGATGCTGGATTTAATATTTTGGTTTCCATAGAAAATGATCCACCAGTTTCAAAAACATATAAAGCCAATTTCCCCGAAACCTATCAAATAGCCGACGATGCTAAGGAAATAGATTATAATGTTTTAAAATCTTTAGGATATCAAAGGGAAGATTTTGATGTAATAATAGCATCTCCCCCTTGCGAACCCTTTACTCCCACAAATAAAAATAGGAAAACTGATCCTATAGATAGGCTTTATTGTGATCCTATAGGACAGCTTTATTTACATGCAATTAGGATAATAAATGAACTAAGGCCTAAGTTTTTTGTAATAGAAAACGTTGCCGGTATTTTGCAAGATGATATAAAAGAATCCATATCTAAAGAATTAAAGAGGTCTGGATATAACGAGGTTTATTTTAATGTTTTATATGCCGAACATTACGGAGTTCCCAGCATGAGGACAAGGGTTTTTGTTTCAAATCTAAAACTTGAATTAAAAAAACATAACATGATAAGCGTTGGAGAAGCATTAAAGGATTTACCAAACCCCGGGGCTTATTGGCCCCCAAACCATGAAGAGCCTCAACCATTAACTAAAAAATTAAGGAAAAGAGTTTCCAACGCTAAATGGGGAAGAGCTATGATAGAATTTGAAGGAGCTGAGAATAGAAGGTTCAGAAACTTTATAAGATTAAACCCATATAGACCAGCTCCAACAGTAATGGGATCTTCTCGATTTATACATCCATTTGAGGATAGACTATTAACTGTTAGAGAGCAAGCCCGTTTAATGGGATTTCCAGATTATCATATTTTCTTAGGAGGGAGAGATTCTCAGTATAATATGGTTGGGGAAGCAGTTCCACCCCCATTATCAAAAGAAATTGCTATTTACATAATAAATTTTTTAAAGGAAAACATTGTTAACCGGGGGGTTAACAATTAAAATCCAATAAATTTTAATGAAAAATATTAAAGGTTTGTTTAAAATTTATATGCATATTCATTAAATATGGATTCCTAGAATTTGTTTTTTCTCTTCAAGCCTCTTCTTAACTTTATCAACAGCCTTAATAAAATGATCTTGATTTACATAATTAAGCTTCTCTCTAATTGCAAAAAAGCCAGCTTCAGTTGTTATAGCCTTTATTTCTGCTCCAGAAAATCCTTCGGTAATTTGCGCGATAAATTCAAGGTTGACGTCTTTAAGCTTCATATTCTTTGTATGAATCTTTAAAATCTCTAACCTCCCATTTTTATCTGGTAATGGAACTTCTATAATTCTATCAAACCTTCCTGGCCTAAGAAGAGCTGGATCTAATAAATCAATCCTGTTCGTCGCAGCTATAACTTTAACACTATCTAATGGGTCAAAGCCATCGATTTCAGCTAAAAGCTGTAGTAAAGTCCTTTGAACTTCTCTATCCCCACTTGTCCCCATTTCAATCCTCCTAGACCCAATAGCGTCCATCTCATCTATGAAAATTATTGTGGGTTTCTTTTCTCTAGCTAGTTTAAAAACTTCTCTTACTATTCTTGCACCCTCTCCAATAAACTTGTTAACAAATTGACTAGCAACTACCCTTATAAATGTAGCCTTAACCTCGCCCGCTAGAGATCTGGCAAGCAATGTCTTACCAGTTCCTGGAGGGCCATATAATAAAACGCCCTTAGGCGGATCTATACCTAAGGATTTAAAAAGGTCTTGCCTTATTATTGGAAGGCCGACAACTTCATATATTTCTCTTATTTGATTTTGTAGTCCTCCAACATCTTTAAATGTAAAGCCCGGCATTTCTTCTATTTCCATTGCTTCTACAAATGGATCATAAATGTTTGGAAGGACTTCAACAATAGTGGAACCTTTATTATTTAATGCAACTGATATTCCAGGCCGTAACTTTGAAGTATCAATATTATTTCCTACTTTAACAACAAGGTTAGGTCCGGTTGAACTCTTAACTATAGCCCTTCCATCATTTAAAACCTCTAAAAGCATCGCTTCTATATAAGGTGGTTCTAAAAGTTTAGTCATCTCTTGGCGATAATAATCAAGGTCTCTTTCTAGAGAAATTTTTATTTGTGTTAAATATCTTATCTTTTCCTTTAGATAAGAAATGTCTTCTTCATCATCGTCTTGAGTAGCCTTCTTATTTGAATCACTTATTGACAATTCTATTTCACCTGATTAATAATAGCATTCATTAGTTTTTAACCTGGTAAGCTAAGTGTTGAGAAAGTTAAAAACCTTTATTAATAAGATTAATAAAACCTCAGAGTGTCCCGTTTCCTGACCTCCTCCCTGCCCTGAAGGGCAAGGGTTCCCTTAGGGTAGATCATAGCTTTGTGGTTTACTGCCTTTATCTTCATCACTTCATAGCTAGTGGGTTTTATCTACCGCTCCATTTCAGGTAAACCAATGGATGGGCCTTCAACCCATTATCCCTATCCCTCGATGAAAGTTGCCCTTACCTCCAGATCCAAGGGACTCAGGGATATGTTTTCAACGTGTAGGGACACACATATACTTTGGCCCTGATCTAGGGCTTCCCTACACCATATCACACTGTTAGTTGGTGTTAGAGGCGTACCTCATATTTCAGTGAAGCATACCCCTTTAGCAACTGTCTTAATTTTTAATAAGTTTCTAAACTTAAAAAATTACCCCACCCTAAAGAGCGAGGCTTTCATTTATAAAAATCTAGATAAGAAAATTTAAAAAAGCTTGTTCTACATAGGGTTTTAATAAAGGAAGTTAAACATTTTGAAAAAAGCCGAAAATTTTAGCACTATATATACTACTACACGTTCTAAAAAATTCCTTTTTTCTTTTAGTTTTTGTTCATTATTAAATAAAACAATAATACAGTAACCATTATACAAACAGTAATATTAATAATAGACTTTCTAATTTTAACTTTTCATTTTTAACACTATAATATCTCAGAAGAAGTAGTATTAGTTATAATACTAGCAATTCCTCAACATATCCTTAAGGTTTCTTGTTAAACCAACTCTAATACCAAGTCTAGGATCAGTATAAATGTAAAGTATTCCCTTGCTTTGTAAATTTCTCAACCTTTTTAACAGCCAATTATAGTCTGCATTTAGCCTTTCTGTTATTTGATCTAGATAAACATATGTTACCCCATACTTTGCGTAATGTGTAAGAAGAAATGATGTTATTTCCATTTCTTCTTCATCGATGCTATCTTTTAATTGCTGTAATACACAGGCAACTTGAGATACTCTGTTTTGTCGTTTATTGTCTGCTGAATTGGTTTTGTTAACAATAAATGACAAAGATTCCTTAGTTTTACCTTTCTCGCTGATATTGTTTTTGTCGTTTATTGTCTTTTTAATCAATTCTCCCGCTACTTTTTGTGCCAATGCAACAAACTCGTTAAATTTTTCATCAGAAGTCTTTGATATTATTTCCCTTGCGAAATCTTCACCCTTTGGAGTCAAGTACCAAAGGCCCATATCATACTCAACAAAACCTCTTTCCTTCCAATATGATAAATAGCTTGAAATATATTTTGTTTCTTTGTTTAAATATTGGGCAATTTCATTTGATCTCATTGGTCTTGATATTAATAAAATTAATATTGCATCAACTAATTTGCTTCTTGGCCCTCCCTTTTCATTATTTTTAATTTGATTTATTATTTCGTCTATATTATCATTATTCATTATTCCCCCCTTATTGTATTTTATTGTAAAAGATTTGCTTAGTAATTCTTAGTATTACTGGGGTTTCTTTTTTACAAAAATCTATTGAGCTAGGCAGCATTGCTTAGTAACTTCTATATAAAAAGAATATAGGCTTTGAAGGCATGACTTTGGAGTTATAATGATAACCCCCCGGTTAACAATTTTAGAATATTCTTTTGAACACCTTATTAGCTCATCCTGCAAATACTCTGGTAAACCTGGGAAGCCTATATCGTTATTGTCTACAAAACCTATGACCGCCATTCTACAATTGTTTGATACTATTTCATCTCTTATTTCATGTATAGAAGTTAAATCTTTAGGAGGGGAGTCCATTTCCATTATTAAAATTTCACATTCTTCTAGCCCCTCTATTTTTAATTTAGATTCAAATATTTTTAATTTAGATTCAAATATTTTTAATATCATTTCTCCCTTTTCAGTTAATTTATTATGCTTCCCCATTTGTATTATTAATCTATTTTCTTTTAGCCTCTTTAGCATAGTTTTAACAGACGCTTCCCCTAAATTGAAATATGAAGAAAGAAATGGTCTTCCTGCATCTTTATTTTTGAAAATCTTTAAGGTTTCAATGACATGGTAAATATTATATCCCGGTATTCCCCCTTTTTCAGGTTTTGTTATGTTTATTATTTGGTCTATTGCCTCGCAATCTTGTTGCTGGCAATACACTCCACGCACCTTCATCTACATCAACCCCTTGTTCTATCATGAAAACTGCAACATCATTTGGTGTTATCTCACTATTATTTAGTACTGCTCTCCTTAAATTTTCCCAAGAACCTTTTACTTTTATTCCAAAATCTTCATATAGCCATTCAACAGCTTCATTAATATCGATTTTGTTCTTCATTTGGCTTAACAATGCTTCTTTTACTGATTTCTCATAGAGCCTTCCCTTAATAGTTGCCATATTTATCCCTAATTTTTTGAGAAAATAAAAATTTATAAATAGCTATTAAAATTAATAATCTTTTACTTTTAATATAAAAAAATTTTCAGAATTTAGTTAATTTAATATAGAAAAACAGAGATATTTATAGGTTTTGCCTGAAACTAAAGAAAAGCTGGTGATATAAGTGTCTGATGGAAAAGAGGTTGAGGAAGAAAAAGTAATATCAGATAATCTTTCAGTAATATATGAGGACACAGACTTAGTTGTTTATACAGCACCGAATGAAGAGGAGTTAAAGGATATTTTATTGGATTTATTAAGGAAGAATGGTAAAATGAGTATTAAGGACTTCCATAGATATTTATCTGGTCTGGCTAGCGAAGATAAGATTAGATATGCTTTAAACGAACTCCTTAAAGACGAGGCAGTAATTATTGATCGTCAGGGCTATTTCTATTCTATGGAACTTCTAAATAGTGGAGGCTACTCGCCTGAAGAAGTAGGAGAACTTATAGAGAATCAACCTGATGGAGAGAATTCTTTTTAATAATCTAATTATATTAGTTTATTTTAACTATGGGAAGATTTTTGAAACATAATCTATTAAATGAAGGTTATTTATTAACATAATGAGGGCAAACCCCAAGGGTTGATAAATGTAAAAGGGGATAAAAAGGAATTTTACAGTAGTCTTTATATGAAGAACTAAAAATATAACCCTTATTTAAAACTTCCTCACACAATTCCTATATTATGCCATGTTATTTGAGGTTAGAGGCATACTTCATATTTTCAGTTATACGTATCTCATCAATAACTATCATTTATTTTTAATAAATTTTTAAATTTAAAAATTTACTTATTCCTAAAAGAGGTGATGCCTGTCATACTTTTGTCATAGATTTGTATTCTTTTTCAAATTCTTTCTTTTCCCATGGAAAAACTACCCATTTATCTACTTCTTCAGCATAAAAATCTGGCACAAGTCTAGTCCAGGGCTTCATATATAACGTTGCAGTCTTTATTTCCATAGGCATGTAGAGCGAAATAGCTTGTATCGCAAACTCTAACGTTAAGCCCGAATCGCTTACATCGTCTACCAACAAGACTTTTTTATCTTTTATAGGCAATGTAACAGGTTGTCTCATATATGGTCTTTCTCCTTTTTGGCCGGCCGCTATGTATAGCTTTATTTCCATAGAACCAATGTCATCAATACCTAATCTATCTGCTAGCAACCTTCCTGGAATTACTCCGCCCCTTAGAACAGATATTATTACATCAGGTCTATATCCCGATTTTAGTATTTTTTCTCCTATTATATCAATACCTTTTTCTATATCTTCCCATGATAATAGTAGGACTTCTATTCCTCCATGGTTAACTGGCAAAATATAAATTTCATTAGCCTCTTCTTCATCTTCCTTTATCCTATAATCAACCCCGTCTACAAATACAACAAAGCCTGGTTTAGGATTCCCGTCATGATCGATAGCTATTGATAAGTCTGGGTACTCGTTTACTAATTTTTTTAAGGCATCTTTCCAAGAATTCGCATTTATCTCAATAGCTTCACTACCATTGGCCCTATATTTTAAAGCGGCTAGAAGTTTAATTTTTATGTTCAAAGTATTTCTCCCAGCTCATTGTTGTTGGGTGGTACCTGTGTTTTCTTCCATAATCTTTTGTTTCTTCTTACTTAGCTTTACTAAACTTGTTATATAACCTGCCACCTGGTTCCTTAACCTTTTCGATTTATAAGAAGTAATCTTTCCTACAACTTGTTTATTCATATTAAAGTCTTCTGTAAACAGATCCGGATGATCTCTTAACAGTTCTCTTGCAAGACGTTTTATCATTAGAGTTCTTACCTTGCCCAAGCATTTCACCTAATTTATTCGTTAGTTCTGGAGAATTTAAAGCTGATTTTGAGAACAACAAACCTCGCCCCTTCTAGGGCGGGGAGGAGGTCAGTTTAAAATTTATTGAGTTTGTTAGATTTGAAATATTAGGTATGTTATATACCTAATAGCTTTGCTATGTCATAAATTACTGTAGGTTTCCAATAAACCTTTTGCAAAGATTTTAATATTCCGAGAATCCATACAATTAATAATCCAAGATCAATGAGAATTGATATAATTGTTCCTAGGATGGGTATAAAATGTAATCCAAAAGAGATAACGTCAGCCACAATAATTATTACAAAAAACGAGATAGATAAATAAGACCAATATTTAGCAAATTTGTAATTGGGTTTAAGAATTAGTGCAAGAATTCCGCCTATTAAGGGAATAAGCCAAGCTATGAAAGCCCACAATTTTTCATCATCACTAATAACATAACTTTCTGTAGATGAACTCATTTTTTCACCAATTATTAATTATATAAGCGGGTATATAAATACACTAGAAAACATATAAAATAAAATTTTTATAATATTATATTATAATTAAATTTTATAAATTAATAATTTTCCAAGTTATACTTTAAAAAACTAGCTTTTATATAGGGAAGGCTAATATTAAGTATTTAATATTTTAAAATAATTGGGCAAAATCATTGTTAACCGGGGGGTTAACAATTAATATTAGTAAAACTTTTTACAACTATTTTTCAATATATTAAATGCCCAGTGAAGAATGGTATTACCACTGATATTGATGATAAGGCTGAACTGAGGGTAAAACTTAAAGAGTATTAATAAATTTAAATATGTAATTTTAAATATTTTTATAATTTAGTATAAATACTTAGATTTTTCTTTTTAAACTTTACACAATAAATTAAAGTCGGGGAATTAGTTTGACAAAGAGCTATAAGTTCGATGTAGTGATAGTAGGCTTAGGTCCAGCAGGGTCTACATTAGCTTATTTTTTAAGAAACAGTGGCTTGAATATTGCAGGAATTGATATGGTTGATGAAGATGGCCTTTGGGGAAAACCATGCGGAGATGCTATAGGAAAACATCATTTTGATGAAACAGGGCTTCCTTATCCTGAGGGGAAGGAGTTAAGTCAAAAGGTTGATGGTATAGATGTAATAAGCCCTAAAAAAGATATTGTTCTAAGAGTTAATGGAGAAGGTTTTGTAATAAATAGAAACCAGTATGGGAGAAAACTTGTAAAAGAAGCCGAAAAATCTGGTATTTCGATATTTTTGAAGACAAGAGTTACCAACCCAAAAATACAAGAAAACAAGTTAGTTGGAGTCAATGCAATAATGCCTAATGGGGAAAGCGCAGTTTTTGAGGGAAATATAATTGTGGATGCGACAGGTAATGGAGGGCTTTTAAGAAGGCTTCTACCAAAAGAATGGCCTCCAAACGAGCCATTAAACCCATTAGACACAAACATAGCATATAGAGAAATAAGGATACTAAATTATGAGATAGAAGAGCCCAGCTATTTGAAAATTTATTTGGATCAGGAGATTTCTCCAGGGGGTTATTGGTGGTACTTCCCTGAAGGCAAGGATAAAGCAAATATTGGTCTAGGAGTTCAAGGAGGTATGAATTATCCTGCTCCTAATACTATATTTAAAAACAGGCTTGAACAAATTGATTTGGTTAAAAACTATACAGACATTATTAATGCTTCTGGATCAAAAGTTCCTACAAGAAGGCCTGCAAACACCTTGGTATGGAACAATTTTATTGGAATAGGGGATAACGGCTATACTGTAAATCCAGTTCATGGAGGAGGTATGGGATACGCCTTCGTTTCTTCATATTACACTTCTCAAACTATTATTGAAGCATTTCAAAACAAAGACTTTTCAGCTAAAAGCCTCTGGGGAGCAAACCTCAAATATATGAAATCTATAGGAAAAAGGCAGGCAGCACTTGATATATTTAGAATATTTTTACAGAGGTTATCAAATGATGATATAGAGTATGGATTAAAACATGGAATAATGAAGGCCGAAGATGCTTATGAAACGAGTGTAACTGGTGAATTGAGTGCTAATATGGGGGTTTTAGAAAAGGCTACGTTAGCATTAAAAATGCTCGGTAGGCCATCACTTTTATCAAAGCTTGTTGTGGTGGCAGATTACATGAAAAAAGCTCAAAAAGCTTACGATATTTATCCGCAAAGTCCTCTAGAATTAAACGATTGGATATTATACGTAACGTCTTTATATAAAGATTATAAAACAAAAATAGGGATTTAAATTTTTATTATATATGTAATTATTAATGAAATTATTAGTAAAATTCCGAAGTTCAGCACCAGTTTGGCGCTCATTACATCAAGAAAATCAAACTTATCTTTAAGCGCTGTTAAAATTATTTTAATTGACTGAGGTAAAGTTAACAATTCTAAAACAGAATAAATAGGTAATATTTTGAATATGAGCAGAAACCCTAAAACAACGTAAGCAAAAATTATTAAATATATGTAAAGATATTTTGATTTTTCATATTTTAATAATATGGGCAGTGTCTTTATTTTAGATAGGCTATCCCTTTTTATATCCCTTATATTATTTGCCATTAGTACATCATCTATTAGAATTGATATAGGGAGGCCTATTAAGATCCCAATAATAGAGATTTTACCTGTACATAAATAAAACCCTGCTAAAGATAAGACCAACATGGATATTATAACTGAAAAATCTCCTAACGCTTTATATTTTAAATATAATGGAGGAGCGCTGTACTCTATGCCTATTAAAAATCCTATAAAACCTAAGAGAAAGGCTAAAGGTCTTCCAAGAATTGCTATAATTACTCCTATAAAAATTGCTATTCCACCAAGAATTAATGCTATATTCTTTACTTCTTCCGGTTTTAATTTAGTGTGTAAGACGAGATGAAACCTCTTTTCTTGCATATTATTTAACATGTCAATCTTTTTTATGTAATCATAATAATCGTTTATAATGTTTGTCATCATATGAAGGAATAGTTCTCCTATAGCACCTAATACTATAAGAAAGATAATGTTAATATTAAGACTTTTAAAATAAATCATTCCAAAAAAGATACCTATTAAATATGTAGCAATAAACATTGGGAGGGACCAAGGCCTGGAACCCGCAAATATATCCTTAATTCTCACCATTTTAACCACTTACCAGTGATCAATTCTTTTATTGTATGAAATCCTTATAAATTTAATTTTGCAAACCTTTATTTTCTTCAAAAATATAAAGAAATTGGTGGTAACTAATTGTGTTGCGTTTACAGAACACATATGGGAAAAGAATTGAGATATTCAATCCATGGAATGAGTTCTTAGTAAATATGTACGTATGCGGCCCAACAGTTTATGATTATACTCATATAGGCCATGCAAGAACCTTTGTAGTTTTTGATGCAATAAGAAGATACTTATCGTTAAAGGGATATAATGTAACTTACGTGCAAAACATTACAGATATAGATGATAAGATAATTAATAGAGCTAAGGAGACAAACTCTGACTGGAAAGATATTGCAAATATTTATTCAAAAGATTATTTAGATAACCTAAATAGACTTAATATAAAAATAGATTTGCATCCCAGGGTTACTCATCATATATCTGAAATAATAGATTTTATACAAGGATTAATAGATAAAGGGTATGCATATGTAGCTCAAAGTGGTAGTGTTTACTTCAGTGTAGATAAATATCCAAACTATGGAAGGCTGAGCAATAATTTTAATAAAGCTTATTGGAATCAAGGTGAAGGAATAGTTTCTGAAAAGAAAAATCCTTATGACTTTGCTTTATGGAAATCATATAAAGAAGGGGAACCTTATTGGGATAGCCCTTGGGGTAAAGGAAGGCCAGGATGGCATATAGAATGCAGTGTTATGAGTTCTAGGTATTTAGGGAATAAAATAGATATACATGGAGGCGGGTCTGATTTAATTTTCCCTCATCATGAGAATGAAATAGCGCAAAGCGAATCTTATTTTGGCACGTCTCCATGGGTCAAATATTGGCTTCACACAAGTATGTTAACAATAAAGGGAGAAAAGATGAGCAAAAGCATTGGTAACATAATATCGCTCAACGATGCTATATCAACATGGGGAAACAATATATTAAGACTTTGGCTTTTGAGCTCCCATTATAGGGCAGTAATAGAATATTCTGAGCAAAGCCTAAATCAAGCAAAGAGGCTTTTTGAGAGATTAAATACGATTTCGCAAGATGTTGTAAAGAGGCTGAAAAAAGAAGACTATACAATCTATATGAGAAATGAAGATATTGAAAGCTTTAGTAATTTAAGGGAATTGCTTTTAAAATGGTATGAATCAATGGATAACGATTTTAACATGAGCGAAGCAATTAGATATGTTTGGGATTTAACAGACATTTATTATAAAAAAATTCAAAATTCAGAGTCTTATGCATTGATATCCTTTACTTATAAGGTCTTGCAAGAAATGAACAAAGTTTATGGAGTTTTAGATGATGTATTATCAAAGGAGTTTTATGTTGAAAAAAACTTGACTCCAGAACTCATAGACCTTATATTAGAGGTAAGGAAGCAGCTTAGAGAAAATAAAATGTATGATTTAGCGGATCAAATAAGACTTAAGCTTTCATCGATGGGAATAAAAGTTATTGATAAAGGAAACAAATCGGATTACTTACTTTAGTTATGAAAGCCTTCTCTTTAGGATAGAGCTTGATTAATAAATTTATTAAATTTCTAAATTTTTTGCAGTTTCTCTTAAATTTTTTGCAGTTTCTTCTTTAATTACTTTTATATTATTATACAGACATTCTTTAATGCATTTCTTTTTTTCAGTCGTATCTTGAATAGTTGAACATCCATCATAAAGGCATTTGTTTTCTATTGAAGATTCGTCAATAAAAAGGGTTATTATATTGTCAATTTCAACCCTTTTTATGATCTTTTCCAATCCTGACATATTTAACAGTTTATTTAAATCAGTTACGTTTATGAGCCTTTTATCTATAACGAATCCATTAAGTTCAGAATTTAAAGAATTTATTATGTTTTCTGCTATTTCTTTATACAAAAGTTTTCCCCATTTATTCAATTTTTATTTCTTTTCCTTTAGGTTCTTCTTTCTTCTTTTTTACTTTTATTTCCAGTACACCATTTTTATATGTTGCTTTTACACTATCAGGATCAATTTTGGAAGGCATTTCTACTTCTTTAGAGTACTTTCTCATATCTCCGGTAGCTTTTATATATATTTTGTCTTCAGTTGCATTTACTTTTATGTTTTCTTTTGCAACACCAGGCAGATCTGCAACAATCCATATCTCATCATTATGGTCTATTATATCAACCATTGGTTCTATTTCATCGCTAACAATAGGTTTACCAAACTTACCTTTCTTTATATTACCAAATTCTTCAACTTTAGGTATGCCATCCGGCCCGACAAAAATTCTTACCCCATAATAATATGGGTTTTCTCCTTTAGCACCTTGCTTTGCTAGATTATCAAAACTTTCTTCAAATTCTCTCATTTCTTCCTCCATTTCTCTCATTATATCATCAAAAACATCAAATATAGATTTCTTTTTCTTTGGGTTATTACTCATTTTCTCACCTATATAATTAAGAGTAACAAAAGCTTTTAAATTAATTTTTTAAGATTTAAAAATTTTAGATTTAATATTTATAAAATTATTGATGAGTTTAAATACATTCATTTATAATCCTGGCTAAATAAGTTATTCATGGGAGAAAAAATGAGCAAACAAGAAAATTCACTAAATGTGATAGAAATAGAAGGGCTTGCAATGGACGGTCTTATAAAGAGCTTTACAATAATTCAATGCGATAAACCAAAGGAGTATAAAAAGATTCGTGCGGTAACATTTGATGGTAGAGAAATAGAGACTGCATGTATTGAGCCAGACGCTGCTAACAGATTAGCAATGGTAATGAATTTATATTTAAGGAATTGGTCCAAATATATAAACTGGGGAGATGAAGAGAAAAAAGCTTAATATTAAAAACTAATTACTTTTTAAAGTTAATATTATTAAGCGGCCCCGCTGTCTCACGTTGCCAGAGACTCCATGTTGGAGGATGAAGATGATGGGCAAACGGTAATGCGGGGTACATTATATTATTTTAAAAATTGCAAATCAGAACTCTTTTGGATCACCACCCATAGTTGGGAAATCTCGCGCTTAAGGTCAGGGAGTCTCAAATAATAAGATTAACTCTTTTCTTTACATTTTTCAAATATTTTTTCAGACTCCAATTTATATTGATCAATTATTTTTTTCCATTCCCCATCTATTTCTTGGTTTTCTACAAACATTTTATAAAGAGTGTATTGTATAGAAAATCTAATAAAAGAGCTTCTTGATATACCGCATTTTTCTGTTAATTTGTTTATTAGGTTTAGTTCATAAGATGATATTTTGGAACTTATTGTTATATCATTAATAGGTTTAACATCAATTATTATGACGTTTTCTTCATATGTCAAATCAAACACCTATTAATTATATTTTGCCGTATTATATATAATTTAACCAGATTATTAAATATGTTTAGCTCGGAGTAAATAATAAAAGGTTTAAATTTTCTAATGATTGTATACACTATTTAAGTTTTTATTAAAATAGGGTATACATATTATGTAATGTATTCATTACTTTTAATAAATTATTTTCATTTAATATATTTAATAAGAGTTACGCCACGGGTATACACTAAATGGATAATAACATATTCAAAGCGTTTTCTATCTCTATTTTATCAATCTTATTTATTATAATGCTCTTTCCTGAACAAAGAATTATTTCATTATTATCTATTAATCTAAATTTTCCTTGAAATACTTTAAGACCTTCCTTTTTTTCTATCCTACCATCTTCAAATCTTGTACAATAGAAATCGTTTGTATCTTCTGCTTTTTTTATATAATTTTCTATTATATTTAAATAAACTCTATTGTAATCTAAAGAGGCACAAATTCTTAAATTATTGTTTCTACAAATTAAAACATTTTTCTTTTTATTGTAAAAAATTTCTCCTTTGCAAGATTTTCTAATTATATTAAATTTTTTCTTAAAACTGATGTAGTCATAATATAAAATAGAAATTAAAAAAATCGATGATGAAATTAATATTATATATAAAATTGTTTTTATTAAATTCGATGAAACTAAAGATATTGAAAGAAAGTATAAGCTAAAATCTAAAATTAAGTCAAATATTATAAAGTTTAAGGAATTTTTAAAATATTTTTTTATTATATCGGCATTTTGACCTTCCATAAACTTCATCTATTTAAGTATTCTTTTTCATACTTTTCTATTAATTCCTTATGTTTTCCTTCTTCAATTTCTTTAATCATATCTTTAGGATTCTTTCCATCAACAGTTAAACCTATACTTTTAGCAGAACCTAAAATTGACTTAACAGCAGCTTCTAAGTTCTTAGATAGTAGCTTTGGTCTTGATCTAACTGCTATCTCAACTACTTTTTCTAGTTTTAAATCTCCCACTTTTTTATGCTCTGGATCTCCACTGGGTTCAGAAGCACCGGCTTCCTTTAATAGAATTGTTGTAATAGTAGGTATACCAACTTCTATTTTATATTCTTTTGTGGAAGTGTTTACTGTTATCTTAACAGGTATAGTCATGCCGCTAAAGTCTTTTGTTTTTTCATTTATTTCGTTGATTACTTCTTTAACATTTAAGCCTAATGAAGATAAAGTAGGTCCTAGAGGTGGACCTGGCTTAGCAGCCCCACCCTCTATTTGTATTGTTATGACTTTTTCTTGAGGCATTTTAATCAACCTTCTAGCTCCTTCTCTATAGCTGTAGTGTCGGCTTTTAAGGATTAAATTAAAAAAACTGTTTTATCTAAGGCCACGCGCCTGATGCCAAAACTAGGCTAAGCACATCTTTTATATTGGCTACCCCTAATATATTTCCTTGATCATTAATTATAGGTATGTGCCTTATATTGCTTTCAACCATCTTATAAGCAACTGCTACTATAGGTTCATCAACCTTTGCTGTTATTAGTTTGGTGCTCATGTAATTGCTTATAGGAGTGTTTAACGACGCGTTGTCTACAATAGCTCTTACAAGGTCTTTTTCTGTAAATATGCCTACTATTTTGTTATCCTTTACAACTAAAACACTATCCACACCTTTTTCTTCCATAATTTTTGCAGCATCGCTTAATGAAGTATTATAACTTACTGTAATAGCTTTTTCTTTAGATATTATATCCTTCAAGGATACCAACCTCCACTCCCCATATTTCACCTATTTAATATAGCATTTATATATTTAACTCTGGTTTTTTGCTTAGTTATTGATATAAAAATAGCGAAGTGACGGAAATGAAATTCAGATCGCTGTACATAGATGTGTCCAAAGGATCTTATAATTATAATGAGGAAGATGACCAGAATATTTTAGGAATAATTGATTATGGACTGAAGATTCATATGGGATCCAAAAGCTATCTATTAGATCCCTTGGATCCAAATAATCCTATAGTATTTGGCATAGGTCCGTTTGCAGGCGGTATAGTTATTGGTAGCCATAGAATTGTTTTTATCTTTAAGAGCCCCGTATCTACAGGAATTCATGTAAGTGAACTAGGAGGAGCAGGTTTTGCTTTCTTTAGGACTGGATTAGATGGGGTTGTCATTAATGGAAAATCTAGTGAACCAAGTATTATAACGATTTATTCTAGTGATAAAGGTCTTGATGTGAAAATAGATCATATAAGGGAAGATGAGCTATGGAACGTATATAATGGTTACGAAGGGTATAAAGGTACAAGAGGGCTTACACAATATATAATATCAAAAAACAAGGATAATATAATAAAAAACAAATCAAGAGTTATAGTAGTTGGACCAGCCGCCTTTAAAACAAAATTTGCCGGCATTTTCAGCTATGTATTAGATGAACATACTGCAGTTATCACACCAGTTTCAGATTCAGCCTCAAGAGGGGGAGGAGGAACTGTACTAGCTAAAGCCCATAATGTTGTTGGAATAGTTGTAGGAGGAACATTGAAGAGGGATAATCCTAATTTGGGAAATATAAAGTTAATGAATCAGATATCTCAAAATATTTATAAAAAACAATACATGCCGACTTTGCTTGAAAAAACAGTGAAATATCGTTTTGATCCACAAACGAAAACTGGCGGTACATTCGGTGTTAACTATATACATTATAAGGAACTAGTTCCATGCTTAGGTTATAATAATGTTTATTATAGCAGAGGCGTTAGGCTAATTTTACATGAAAAAGTTATAGAAAATTATTGGAAGCCTTTTGAAGATAACGTATTTGATGGGGGAAAGCTTACTGATGCATCAAAAAACTGCGGAGAACCATGCTCGGTATCTTGTAAAAAGATATATAAAGGAACTAAGATTGATTACGAACCAGCTCATGGTGTAGGTCCCATAAGTGGTATAATAACCATGGATGAATCGGCTAATTTAGTAAATTTATTAGATGATTTAGGATTGGATGCCATAGAGGCTGGCCACTTAATATCATGGATATTCGATTTAATAGATAAAGGTTTATTAAATCCAGAAGATGTAGGATTAAACGATTATCCTGTTTTTGACCCTGAGAGAATAGATAAGGAGGCAAGCATTAAGAACTCTATTCTAGCAAAGAAACTTATAGAGTTGATAGGATTTGATGAAAATAACAAAGTATTAAAAACTATTTCTGAAAGAGGATTAAGATCTGCTGCTAAGGAACTCGATAATATTTATCATGATAGGATTAGTAAAATTGGTCTAAAATATGAGGATTTATTGGTGTATGCAGCCTTTGGTAAGGAAGGATACATGACTCCTAATTACTATTGGAGTCCAGGCGTTTTAGCCCCATTGTATGTTTTGGGGAAGTATTGGACAGACTATTCCCCCTCTTTTAAAGAACCGGAAGATTATGAAACGATAAGCTTGAAGAGAGCTGTACTTGAATATATAGTTGCTAATGCTGGATTTTGTAGATTCCATAGAGGTTGGGCTGAAGAAATGATGTCAGAAATGTATAAACAGTTAATAGGTTTAAATGTTGATCTTTATTCCCATGGATTAAAGATGTATAAAACCATAGCTGATTATCAATTAAAATCTGGAGCAGAACCAGAGTTTTGGGAATCCAAGAAGGTAATGGATATAGTAGCATCTATAGCCGCTGAGACTGGAGCAACAGGTTGGGAAGATTCTATGTATCATAAAGAAAAACTTAAAAATTGGTGGGAAAGATTCTATAATAAGTTAAATCAAGATTTAAGCAAGGTTAGCTTATAATATTTCTTTTACTATGTTTAGTAGATCTTCACTTTTTACGCTTTTATTGATTACTAAACTTGCATAAGACCCTTTGCCTCCTCCAGACCCACTTAATTTATTTGAAATTTTCTTAGATATTTCTCCAAGATCAATTCTTACCTTTTCACCTGCCGCCATTTCTACAAATGTTTTATCGTTATTTTTAATTAACAAGCCTAGTAAAAGATCTTCATTTTTATATGTAATCTTCTTTAAAAACTCCCTTGCATAACTGATATCATTTTCAGGGAACTCTATGAAAGCTACTCTGATATTATTTATAATAGGTGCAGAGTTTATTGTATATCCAATTTGCTCTTCCCAAAGCTTCCTATAAGCCTTTATTCTGTTGTTTAACTCATTGTTTTCATCCTTTAATGCCTTAGCTCTTATGACTTCTTCGCCTTGTTTTGATTCTAAAACTTTTTCAATTTCTTCAATTCTATTCTCCTGTTTTTCCATTTCTTCAGCAACTCTGGTTCCAGCTACATATTCAAATCGAACTATACCATCTTGAATTTTCTCTACCTTCGTTATTTTTAATCCGCCTATTTCTCCTGTATTATTTAAATGTGTTCCAAAGCAGGCTTGTGTATCCCAGTTTTCAATATCTATTATTCTTATTGTAGGAGTCATAGGTACTCCACCTTGATATAGCCTAAATCCATATTTGTTTTCGGCCTCTGTCCTATTCATATATAAATAATTTATAGGTCTTCTTTCATCTATTACTTTATTAGCCAATCTCTCTATTTCTCTTAATTCTTCCTTACTGGGCAATTTATAATGTGTTATGTCTAGCCTTCCCTTTTCAGGCGTTTTCTCCGCTCCAGCTTGCCAAACATGATCTCCTAGAACTCTTCTCAAAGCTCCCATGAGTAAATGGGTTCCCGTATGGTGTCTCATAAGTCTATACCTTCTAATCCAATCTATCTCTTCATATACATCTTCGCATTGCTCCTCTATTTCTCTGTCTGCAACATGAACAACTACATCATCAACTTTTTCTACATCGACTATTCTATATTCTTTACCGCATATATCAACTTTCCCTAGGTCATTAATTTGTCCACCGCCTGTTGGGTAAAATAATGTCGAATCTAATATAAAGTACTTACCTTTCTTTCCTAACAGTTTTGCGGTAAGGCTTTTTGCGTATGGATTTTGATGGAATAAAAGGTTCGTTGATTTAAATCCCTTTGCCCAAGAAATTATGTCTTCTGGAAGCTTACTTTTTTCTTCTATCTTCCTAACGGATGTAGGTGCTTTATGTCTAGATGCAATAATTGAGTAGAAATTAATTGGTATCTCAATATTCACCCCCTTCTTTTTTGCTTCATCTGCAATTATTTCTGGTGGAATTCCATAACTGTCATAAAACTTTATAAGATCTTCCAGGTTAATATTTCCAGATTTAAGTGTCTTTAATGTCAATTTTATTCCTCTATTTAATGTCTCCTTAAACTTTTTTTCTTCATCTATTATGACATCTATTATATAATTTTGATTATCTATTAATTGGTTAAAATCTTTTCCCCATAATTTAATTTGGATTTCTACTAAATCTGAAAGGCTTACATCATCTCTTATGAACCTAAGTTGTTTTAACGCCCTTCTTATCACAAGCCTAGCTAAATAACCTTCTCCAGTATTGCTAGGTACAATACCATCTCCAAGCATAAGAGAAATAGTTCTTGAGTGATCTAATAGACTATATAAACGGGCATCTAATTCCATATATGATTTAATTTCATCATAATTATATCCAGTATTTCTCGATATTCTTTCATAGAATTCTTTAACACTCTTAGGATCTTCTGGCTCAAGCCTCCCAGCAGCTTTAAAAGCTTCCCATAATATCTTTTCAGGGGGCTCTTTTACACCCAAGATTTTTCTATATTTATCTAGAGCATCTCCAAATATGGCTTTAAAAGCTGTTGGCGTTTTTTGAGTAAACCATGCCATCCTTTCGACTCCATATCCGGTATCTACAATTTTTAATGGTAATTCAGTGTATTTTCCATTCTCTACTTTATACATCATAAATACTAGGGTTGCTAATTCTAGTCCTCCTACTGTTACCTCAAAGCAGGGACCTGCATTACCCCCTCCTTCCCACCAAGATTCTTTAAATACTAATAAATCCCCTGGAATTTTCAATTCTTTTGTAAAGAACTCGTATGCATATCTTACCGTCTCTTCTTTCCAATAGATTTTTTTATCCGGATAATTAAATGCATGATGAGCTGCCATTTCAAAAGTAGTTAAGTGCCTTCCAATAGTTAACCCTACATTATCTATATCTTCAAGCCTAATGCTAGGTTGGCTGATAACTAATGGATTAGCTGGAGGAGGAACCAATCCGCTTGTTACGTGAGGTTGAAAATCAACAATACTAGCTATAGTCAAATATAGATCTTCTCTCCATCTAGCAACAACAGGCCTAGGTTTTATTGGTGTATGTCCATTTTTTTCAAAAAAATTTATAAATTTTTCTCTTGCTTCTCTAACGCTTAAACCATTAATAGAACTTATTTTATCAAACCAATACTCAGTATCGGGCGCATCTTGACATGTATCGAATTCTTGGTTTAATGTCCAAAAATCTTCTTTTCCTATTTTGCATTTTTTTCTTAGGAATCCGTTCTCCTTAAAGAATTCAAGCTTGTAATCTTCTGGGTTCAGCCTTGCCACTTATTAACACCATTAAATGAAAATTGTTTGAGAAATAATAAAGCTTTTTTAAAATTATATTGTTTACATTCCGAATAATCCGCTTAGGCCTTCGCTTACGTCTACTTCTTTGTTTTCTTCTTCTTTCTTTTCTTCCTTCTTCTCAGCGGCCTCTGCTGGTGCTGCTGAAACAGGTGCTGAAACAGGTGCTGAAACAGCAACTGCAGCGTTCTTTAAGACCTCATCTAATTTTAGTTCAGAAATGCTTGCTACTAACATTTTGACCTTTGCATCGTCTGCTTGAAGGCCTAAAGATTCAACTACCTTTTTAAGATTATCCTCACTTAGTTTGGCACCTGCATAATACAAAGCAAGTGCTGCATGCACATATGCTTTTCCTTCTTGGGGCATTTTTATCAACCTCTAGCTTGCAGTTTTAAGTGTGTAAGCGCAGACTATAAAAGCGTTGCTTAGTGGAGGAAAATTAAATTTAAAAGAATAGCTTGTTAAAAAGACCTGTTATCTTTTAGAAAAATTAAATTAACTAATTTAAAAAAGTTTACTTTTTAAATACAAAGGAAATATTTATTTGTATAACCCACTAGAAACCCATTTATATTTCTGCAGAAACAACATAAAGAGGCGTAAAAGATGTCTGCAGTTTTGGGTTTGAGGGTATCTGATGTAATGAAAAAGCCTGTTACCGTATCTCCAAACATAACAATAATTGAAGTTGCAAAAATTATGTACAACAATAAAATAGGTAGTGTTGTTGTTGTATCGCCTGATGATAAGGTTATAGGGATTTTTACCGAAAGAGATTTGACAAGAGTAGTTGCTGAAAATTGTGTACTGAACAAAAATATTGGAGATGTAATGACAAGGAATCCTGTTTTAATAAAATACACAGAAGGATTAAGCAAGGCAATTTCTTTAATGTATGAAAAAAATATTAGGCATTTACCTGTTGTCGATGAAGAAGGAAGAATTAAAGGAATAATTTCTACAAGAGATTTAACTGGTATATTAAATAAGTTAACATCTTTAGAATAAACTAATTCATTTTAATCTTAATTAAATTTTAAAAATAAGATTAATATTTATTTAATATTTAATGAGAAATAATTAGATCTTATATAAGTTGTTTTAAGTGTGGCGGACCCGGGGGGATTTGAACCCCCGACATTCGGCTTAGAGGGCCGACGCTCTATCCTGGCTGAGCCACGGGTCCTCATGGCCCGCCTATTTCTAGGCTCAAGGCGTTTTGGACCCTTCGCCTCTCTTTTTAAAACTAGAATAAATTTGGTTATATGCTTTTCTTTTCTCAGTTTTAGTTTTTCTCTTAATAATCTTTTTTAATATTAATTGGGTTTAAGAAATCGAACCCCATTATGTATATTGATAGCTTATACAAGATTTTTATCTGACCTCCTCCCAGCCCTGAAGGGCGAGGTTTGTTGTTTCTTTATCATAAGGCAATGTATTCCATTGCAATAGCAACTAGTTTGCAATTGAACGAAAGGGCTTAAAAATGCAGAAATATGTTAGAGATGTAGGAACGAGAAGAAAATAACAGGGTGCATGGAATTGCCTTTAGATAATGAGATAATAAAAGGTGCAGTTGATAAGGCTAAAACGCTTGGGAAGCAGAGAAAGTTCAAACAAAGTATCGAGCTTATAATAGCATTGAAAGACATAAATATGAAAAGCAACGAAGGTAAATTTAGGGAAGTTGTTTATTTACCCTATTCTCCAACAAAAGAGCCCAATATATGTGTTGTTGCTTCAGGAGATCTATTGCTTGAGGCAAAGAAATTAGGTCTAAGAACCATTTCTAGAGAAGAATTAAATGCTATGAAAGGTAATAAAAAATCAACAAGAGCTGTAGGTAGTAGCTGTGATTGGATTTTAGTTTCATCAGATTTAATGGGTTTAGTTGGCAGTATTTTAGGTCCTGCACTCGGTCCGAGGGGTAAAGTTCCTATAGCCATTTCTCCGAAAGCAAATATAACTGATATAGTTAACAACTACAAAAGGGCTGTATGGGCAAGGATAAGAAACGAACCACAAGTTCAATGTAGAGTTGGAACTGAAGATATGAAAAATGAAGAATTAATTGAAAATATTAATGCTGTATTTAACACAGTTGAATCGAAGATAGGAGCAGCTAAAATTGCGAAAGTCTATGTAAAGAAAACTATGGGAATCCCTGTTGAAATAGCGTTAAGGTGATATCAATGTCTATGTTAGTTCAGAAAAAAGGAAGAAAGGAACCACCTGAAAGCAAGAAAAGAGAGTTGGAAGAGCTTGTTAATTTAATTAAAAGCAAAAAGTATGTAATATTTGCAGATCTAGAATCTATGCCTACAAAACAATTACAATTAATTAAAAAAGAACTGAGAAGCGAGTCTATATTTAAGGTTTCAAAGAAAAGATTAATACTGATGGCTTTAGAAAAAGTAGGATTAGAAAAAGAGAAGGTTGAACCGTATCTAAAAAATGGCGTTCTAATAATTTTGACTGACACAAATCCGTTTAAAATATCTATAAAAATAGATAAGTTGAGAATACCAGCTCCAGCTAAAGCAGGTCAACCATCACCAAAGGAAATAGTGGTGCCAGAGGGAGATACAGGTATTAGGCCTGGTCCTATGGTAAGTGTTTTTGGAAAACTTAAGATACCTTATGAAGTTAGAAAAGGAACTATCTATATAAAGAGCGATACTGTTGTTGCCAAAAAAGGTGATATAATATCACAAGAATTAGCAAGCCTTTTACAGCAACTCGGAATACAACCATTTGAAATAGTGCTTAATTTAATATTAGCATGGGACGGAAAGACTATAATACCAAAAGATGTGTTGCATGTAGATTTAGAATCGCTTAAGTCAGATCTAATTACTGCCGAAAAAGAAGCTATAGGGTTAGCAACAGAAGCCGCATATCTAGACGTACCTGAAGCCTTGAATTCAATATTAATTACTGCCGAAAAAGAAGCTATAGGGTTAATCCAGGAATCAGGACTTACATTGGACAAAGAGACAGCGGAGCTTACATTACAAAAGGCATATGCAGAAGAAGAGGCAGTATCATCTTCATTAGGGGATAAGGCTAAAGAATTAGGAATAGAAGTTACAAGACCTACAGTTCAGCAGAAAACTCAAGAAGTGAAAGAAGAAAAGAAGAAAGAAGAAAAGAAAGAGGAAGAAAACAAAGAAGTAGACGTTGGAGAAGGCCTAAGCGGATTATTTGGAATGTAAACATGAGTATTAAAGAACAATATTACAATTTTATATGGGATTGCGTGAGAAATGGATTAAATAATGACGGAATAATTTCTTTGAAAAGATATGATCAAATATTAAATAATTTTTTAAAAACATATAGAAGTTTTTTAGATATGCCTATATATATTAGATTTTATTTAATAGTTCAGTCTTTCGTTTTTACAACAATGGATCAAATAATTGATATTTTAATAAATGAAAATAATATTAAGGGCATGGAAGGCTATTTTCAGGAATTATTAGGTTTGTTCAATGATTTGAGAAGAGATGTTGTCCAAGAGGGTAGAGAATATAATGTTTATGATTATAATTATAAAAAGACATTAATTTTAATAGATATTATAAAAAGCGTTGTTGAAAGATTGATTAAAAATGTCTAAAAAATAATATTTTATATATTTAATATACTAAAAGAGAATAAATATAAGTTTTAATCTGTATACAAAATAGGGGAAGCAAAGATGTCAGAAATAGATTCAGATAAGCAATCTAAATATTCTGATATAGTATATGAACTATTAAAAAAGGATATTTTGAATAGAAGGTTTGAACCTAAGGATAAGCTAAGCGAAACAGCCTTAGCAAAACTCTATAATGTTAGCAGGACTCCTATAAGAGAAGCCTTACATAAACTCGAAAAAGAAGGTTTGGTAGTTAAATTATCAGATGGTTATCATGTAAACTTTTTAACCAAAGAGCAGATATTGAAACTCTTTGAGGTTAGATCTATATTGGAAGGATTAGCCGCCGAAAAAGCGGCATTAAATAGAGATCCAAAACTTTTAAAGAAGCTAAGAGATGCAGCCGAAGAATTTAGGAAAATAAGTAAAAACGATCCATTAGCGGCGGCAATTGCAAATAGTGCCTTTCACGATATAGTTGCCGATCTTAGTGGTAATGAATATCTTAGAGATATATTAAAAGACATAAGAAATAAGCTAGCAATAGTTAGGGTGGACTTATTTGCATCAGCAAACAGGGTTGATCAAGAAATAGAAGAACACTGGAAAATATATCAAGCAATAGAGAAAGGAGATCCTCAAGAAGCTAAAAAAGCCGCACTAGAGCATCAAAACAATTTAATAGAATTTATTAAATCAAAGAAAATGGTGGGTGGCTTATTAATATAAATTTTTAATACTATAGCTTAAAAGCACTTAACTAATATTATATTTTGGTGAAGATATTATGTCATTAAGACTTGGAACTAAGATATCAAGACCCCCAAAAGGAGAGCATTACGATACATTAATAGTAGGAGGAGGACCAGCTGGCTTTTCAGCAGCTATTTATGCTTCTAGGTTTTTGTTAAAGTCAGTAGTAGTGTCTGAAGATATTGGAGGACAATTAAATTTAACAGATGTTGTAGATGATTATCCAGGAACCTTGTCAATTAAAGCATCAGAACTTGTATCGAGATTTAGAGATCATGCAGAGAAACTGTTTAAGGTGCCAGTATACGAATTTATTTCAGTAAAGAAATTTGATAAAATTGAAGACGAATTTCATGTAGTAGGAAGCAATGGTTTAGACGTTTATGCTAAAACAATAATATTGGCAGTTGGGTCAAAGAGAAGAAAACTAAACATACCAGGTGAAGATACTTTTACTGGCAAAGGTGTAAGCTACTGTAGTATATGCGATGCTCCATTATACAAAGGGAAAGATAGCGTTATAGTGGTAGGGGGAGGGGATGCAGCTTTAGAGGGGGCACTTCTATTGAGCGGTTATGTTAAAAAAGTCTACTTAGTTCACAGAAGAGATCAATTTAGAGCTAAGCCTTTTTATGTGAACCAAGTATTGAATAGGAAAAACATAGAGATACTGTATAATAGCTTTGTAACTCAAATAAAAGGAGATAATTTTGTTAAAAGTGCTGTAGTATTAAATAAAGACGGAAAAGAAAAGGAAATTGATATAGATGGTATTTTTATTGAGATTGGGTTTGAACCTCCTAAAGATTGGTATCAATCTTTAGGGCTTGAAACAGATGAAGCGGGTTATATAAAAGTAGACGATTGGATGAGAACTAATATACAAGGGGTTTTTGCTGCGGGAGATGCAACAAGTAAATGGAAGGGGTTTAGACAAATAGTAACAGCAGCAGCATCTGGATCTATAGCCGCCTACAGCGCTTATACTTACTTGACTGAAAAATCTTCAAGGTAGCTGAGCCCCCTACCTAAAGGTTGGAAGTTCTAGCCTCACTAGATGTCTTTCACCAATCAAGCACCCCTCTCAAGGTCTGCATAAATTATCAGAGCTTACCAATAGCTAAGGATATCATATGGCTCATAGTCTATTAGACTTGTATGTCCAAATTCAAAATAAGAATCATATTAAAAACTTATAAGCTTTTTTTATTCTTAACAATACTGAATTTAATAAACTTCCCTCGCCCTAAAAAGCGGGGCTCCCCAACTATGGGTGGCGAAAAGATGGCAGAGCTTAAAACAGAAGAAATTTATCAGGCACTAAATGAAAGACTTGAAAAACAGGGATATCATTTAATTGGAAACCATAGTTCTGTAAAGAAATGTTATTGGAATCACGCAGCAATGGCAGAACATAGATTTTGCTATAAATCTAAGTTTTATGGAATTGAAAGTCATAGATGCATTCAATTGAGTGTTTCTAATCATTGGTGTTGGAATGCATGTATGCATTGTTGGAGGTTAAGACCTCAAGATGTAGGTCTAGAATGGAATGAAACAAATATGCCTTATAATGACGATCCTAAATTTATTGTAGAAAATGCTATAAAAGAATATAGAAGAATTATGAGTGGTTATAAGGGCAGGAAAGGAACTGACCTAAAGATGTATCAAGAAGCTATGAATCCAAAACATGTAGCGATAAGTCTAACTGGAGAAGCAACTTTATATCCAAGATTAGGAGAGTTAATAAAAGAATTCCATAACAGAGGCATATCTACTTTTCTAGTTACAAGGGGTATTAGACCAGATATTCTAGCTAACCTAGATGAAGAGCCTTCCCAATTATATATTAGTCTAGAAGCTTGGGACAAAGAATCATATGATTTATTTAATAAACCTTTAGTTCCAAGAGGATGGGAACTTACACTAGAAACGCTAGAAATGTTACCAAGCTTTTCATCAACTACTGTTTATAGAATTACTGTAGTTAAAGGCTTTAACGATAATGATGAAGCAATTAAGGGGTTTGCTAAGCTAATCAGATTAGGACTGCCAAACTATGTTGAGGTAAAGGCTTACATGTATGTTGGAGCAAGCAAAGGTAGACTAACTAGAGAGAATATGCCAAACTACGATGAAGTGAAAGAAGTTGCAAAGAAAATAAGCAATGAAAGCAGTTACCCTATTGTTAGTGAAAGCGCTCCTAGTAGGGTTGTGTTATTAAGCAAAATGGAAAAGCCAATAAGATATGGAAATGGTATGCCAATGGGATGGAATAGTATAGAAGAGGAAGAAAGTCCAGGAGAATATGATGATGAGCCATAAAAAAGCTCCCAATGATTGAAAAAACATTTTTGATGTGATGATAAATGGGTGCAAGCTCTGAGGGAGCTAAGGCGGCTAATAAGGAAATAAAAAATATACTAAGAGCCCTTCTTGAAAACTATGCAAAATTTTTTAATAGGGACGAAAGATTAAATAGTGATGGAATTAGATTATATAAAAGAGTATCTTATTTCTTATATTTAATAGATAATAAAGCCTTAGTAAATCTGTATAAAAAATCTTTTAGGAATCCAACTATAGAAAACATAATAGAGTTTGCAAAATATTTTATAGATGCAGAAAATATTGTTAAAATAAGTGCACTAAATGAATTTTATTATGAGGAAATATTGGAGTTCAATGATGTTAATGTGAAAGACAAGTAATTAGCAGAACTAACCCCTATGGTCATTTGTGATGCAATAGAAACTCCATCAATGTAGACTACAGTTGCTGTGAAGGTTACTGGATAATTGGTTGGTACTACAGCAATTGATGCAGGTGATATTGATATCTCAAACCCTGGATACTTTTTATTGAACACAGGTACATCTATAAATCCCATATTTATAGTTGCATAAGAATTTGCTGGTTGTGCCTGACCTAAAGAAACTGCTTGCCAATCAACCTTATATATTTGACCGATATAATAAATTGCATAAAGTGGGCCTATACCAGGAAATGGCTCTAAATAAGAAGTTCCTGTGTAGGAATTAGTAAAATAATATGAACTAGTATAGAATGTATAATAGTTTGTTGTGTTTATAGGTATTGTAACATTACCTATTACAACACCTAAGAAAGTTAGCTCTGTTTCATTGTATTTGTAGACTATTTTTTCAACAGCACTATTTGTTGTAGCATTATATAGAATTGCCGTACCATTTTGGTATGTAGCATTATTGAAAAGTTTAACATAAGAATTTCCAAAAATCGGAGAATATATTTGATATTGCATATAGGATATTTTATTTAAAATTTTACTTAAAGGAGGCTGTGGGTATATATGTGCAAGTGGTTTAGAGTAGTTGCTGTAAGTATAGAGTCCAATTCCAGCAGAAATTAGAGTAGCAGCAAACAATATTAACATTATGGTCGTTGCTCTTGAAACCATATTCTTACCCCTTCGTATGCTATACAGGATTAAGAATAATAAACCTACTTTTTAAATCCATATAGATATTTTAAGGATACTAGGAAAACATTTAAAGCCGAATTGCTAAAAGATTTTAAGGTGCAGAAAAGTGACAATAGGCTTAGCGAAAGGAGCAAATGCAATGGGTCATGTAGGTTGGATAACAGTAAGGTGCCGTATTTGTGGAAGGTACTTAGACTTATCAGGTCAAAAGCCTAATGCAAGGCACGAAGAAGTAGTTTATGTATGCCCTAAGTGTGGAAAAACTATTGATGCTTATTTCTGTGCAGCAGATGCTAAGAGGTTAAGATACCACTGTCCGTATTGTGGTTCCCAATTAACAATAGCCTCTCCTTTAATAAAAGAATAACAAATTTTTAGGTGCATCTGTTGATACAGAGAACAACAAACCTTGCCTCTTCTAAGGGTGGAATTAAATTTTTAAACCAAAAATACTATTTATATTTGAGAGGCTTTCCAGATGCCTTCGTCTGGCCAACTCTTAAAACATGAGGAGTTGGAGCTGATTTCTCCCGCAATATCGGCTCGTGAGGATGACCAACAGAGTAGCACCCGTAAAGGGGTGTAACTCTTGAGACCTCAGAAAACCCCCACCCTAAAGGGCGGGGAGGAGGTCAGAGAGGAGTTTGTTTTAGATAATAAACAAAGAGGAGTTAAAATTATAACTGATAAAGAAATTATTTATTCCATGGATTATTACGAGCAAATAAATATTAAACCAGATTGCATAAACAAGATTTCTATAAAGGATGTAGAGCTTTGCTATTTTAATATAACTGAAAAATGTAAGGGCTTAATAGCGATAACGCCAAATGCTATTGAAATAATATCATTGAGATATTTTATGGATATTAAAGATAATGACAGTAAAATGAATGAGAACATGATTTATAATAATTGTATTGAATTGTTAAATAATTTTAAACTTAATTATAAAAAAGAGCAAAATCCTTAAATCCCTAGTTACCTATCTATAAATGAAGCCGGCCCGCCGTAGCTCAGCGGCAGAGCGCCCGGCTGTAGTGGGACAGGGCTGTATCGGCCTTTCTTTGCCGATACCGGGTGGTCCGGGGTTCAATTCCCCGCGGCGGGACCATCCCCTCTAAAAAAGGAGCCATTATTTGTTTCTGTAAAATTTCAAGAAGTAATTTTATAAAAGAAACAACAATCGTGCCTTTCAAGGCAGGGTATTTTTTAAATGAAAAACATATTAAAGAATGAAGTAAATAAAATCTTATCATTAATAAGAGACCCTTTGTCTTTTATTGTAGAAAAAGAGTAGTTAAAAGGGGTGAAATCCTCTAGATCTTAAGGAACTACTCTTTAGGGTGAGGAGATCAATTAGGGGATATAAATGGCTAATGAAAAAATTATAAGTGCTAAAAAGCCTGAAACTAAAGAAGGTAAGCAATATCACATATTATTATCACCAGGAGAAACCTCAAAATATGTCCTTCTTCCTGGAGATCCCGATAGGGTAGATATAATAGCATCTTATATGGATTCTTACAAAATTATTTCTTCTCATAGAGAGTATAAGACAGCAAATGGGAAATATAAAGGCATAGATATATCTGTAACCAGCACTGGCATAGGAAGTCCTTCGATATCTATAGCATTAGAAGAGTTACTTAGAATAGGATCAAATACTTTTATAAGGGTTGGAACATCAGGTGCTTTGCAACCATACATAGATATAGGAGATCTAATAATCGGAACTGGTTCATATAGGCTTGATGGGGCTAGTAAAGATTATGTTGAAAAAGGTTATCCTGCAGTAGCAAGCTTTGAAATCGTTAATGCTTTGGTTCAGGCTGCGGAAAGCCTAAATGTAAGATATCATGTGGGTTTAATTGCTAGTACAGATACTTTTTATGTTGGTCAGGGAAGACCAGGATTTAATGGTTATTTACCAAGAAATAAAGAAAATATTGTTGAAGATTTAATGAAATTAAATATTATGGCATTCGAGATGGAGTCTGCAACGCTTTTTACTCTTTCTCAGATTTTCAATGTAAGGTCAGGTTGCGTTTGTGCGGCTATAGCAAATAGAATAAAAGACGAATTTAGTCCAAACGCTGGAGTCAATAATGCATCTAAAGTCGCATTGGAAGCTGTTAAGTTGTTGTCTGAGTGGGATAAGCTTAAACAAGAGTATAACAAAAAATGGTTTTATCCAGGTTTATTAAAGATATAAAATTAGAGATATAAAATCTGAACCATAATAATTAAGGTGAAGCAAAATGAATAACATCAAAGTTGACAAAAATGGGGCAATATTACTAGGTAAAAATTTTACTGTTGACGGTTATAGCAATAGGCCTATAAGGGTTGTTACTCATGCTCATGAGGATCACATGAAAGGATTAAGAAAAAATATAAAAGAAAGTATTTTTATCATAGCAACTCCAATAACCCATGAGTTCTTGAATATATTAGGTTATCATATACCAGAAGAAAAGGCAATGAAACTGGATTACAATAGAACTGTAAATATAATGGGTGAAAATATAACATTAAAAAAGTCAAGGCATATAGCTGGAAGTGCTCAGGTAGTTGTTGATACAAAGGAAGAAATTATGGGATATACTGGGGATTTTAAATTACCAGGGACAGAGCCTTTGAAAGATTTAGATACATTAGTAGTTGATGCAACTTATGGTAATCTAAAGTATCAAAGAGGTTGGGCCGATTGGGATGCGCTAGGAGCTTTAATTAACATAATAGATGAGTATTCAAAAAAAGGCCCGATATGGATTTATGGGTATAATGGAAAATTGCAGGAAATTATGGTAATGCTAAGAGAAAGGGGTATAAAGAATAGATTTTTAGCAGATGAAAAGACTTTAAGGATGGCTCAAATAGCATCCAATTATTACGGAGTAAATTTAGGGGATGCATCTATATATAACAAAGGATTAGTAGAAGGTGACTCTATTATTTTTATTCATACATTTAGATACCAAGATTTTAGTAGGCTTGAAGGAACTCATATTATGTTAACTGGTTGGGAGCTTAGAGGGATTGCAGTAAAGATTAGTGAAAATCAATTTAATGTATCTTTTAGTGATCATGCTACATTTAAGGAAATAGTAGAATATGTAAAGGAATCTAATCCTAGAAAAGTTATAATAGATGGCTCAAGAAGTCAAGATTCTTGGTATATAGCTAAGTATCTCTCTAAAATATTAAATATAACAACTGAAGTAGAACCAAAATAGCTAAACAATTCCTCACGTTAAACATCTTATAAGTTACTTTCATTTTTGTTTCTATAGTCTTATATCTTTGAAGTTTGCAAAAAATCAGTATTAAACTTATAAAACTACTCATTTTTATAGATAAATGGTGAAATATCACGGAAAATATCCAAGAAGCAAATAAGAAATTAGAGCTGCTTAGGTCCTCTCTTAAATATTTTGAATCATATGAGACTATCATACCTCCAATTTTAATGAGTTCTGGAATTATAATAGGTATATTATCTAATTTATTGCAATATTATCAAATATTATCACTATCTTTGGTAGTTTTAGCAATTACATTTGCTTTTGCTGGATCTGCTATGGAAATTACGTATTTGCTAATATTAAAAAGGGTAGAAAAAATACTGTTAAATAAAAATGAAAGTTTATTGCTTAGTGTAATATTGATAGCTATTTTAATGATGCTATATTTTGTAGTGATAGGTATGCCTTTGGTTCAATACTATCAAAAGAATTCATTAAAAAGGTTATCTCAACTATCACAAAATTATAAAAATTGCATCTTTGATAATCCTTTATTGTCTTTGATAACTTTTGGATATGGTTTGTCTATATATCAGGCGTGCAACAGTTTAAATATATCTAATATTATAAATAATACAATAAATAATTTAGATTTATCTATTAAAAAATAAAAGATAATTTTCTCCATAAAAAGAAGACCTTTTAATTTCTTTTTATTATGAGTATACGAGTTATTAATCGGAAATTGGTAAAGCTCCTTTAAACTTTTCTCCTCCTAGCGCAATTAATGGAAGTAAAATGGATGGTGCCTTAATAGATTCATCTAGAATTATTCTCCAACTTGACTTACAATTCTGACAATATACTAGACCTACCCTACCTTCTTTATCGCTGAAAACTCCTAGACTGAATTCCTCACTATTTCCGCAATAAGGACAAACTATTTTCTTTTCAGAAACTTTCCATATATAGCCGCAAAAATGGCAAACCATCTTATAATCATTATCAGCTTTTATCATAGTCTTGCTTTCAGAACCACATATGGGGCAATACGGACTTACGTTTAAGATTTCTCCATTTTTTTCTTTATATTTTTCTGCATAGAGCCTAGATACTGCTTGAAGAGCTATTAAAGATGCCTTTGCACCTCTAAAGTTCATATTGCCTTCTAAAGCCTCTTTAAAAGCTTCATCAGCATTATTGATATCTATTTCTTCTCCTAAAGCCTTAGATGCTTCTTTTATCAATGTCTGCATTAATCCGTTTTGTGAAAGTTCAGAGATAAGCTTGTTTAGATCATCTAAATTTAAATTGGTCAATTTATTGTTTATATCGTTTATTATGTTAAGTTGTATTTCCTCTATTTTTTTCGCTGTTTCTATATCTAGTTTAAATCCAGTAAGATGGCCGTATTTTCTTAAGGAAGAAATAAATTCTTCTAGGTTATTCAAAAAAATCAATCTCCTTTTAACTGTTTTTTAAGAGCTTCAATTTCTTTTATTAGTGCTGGGATTATTTGCTTATAGTCGCCAACTATTCCATAGTCTGCCTGTGAAAATATTGGGGCACTAGGATCATTATTAATTGCAATAACAACTTCTGCTTCTCTTATGCCAAACATGTGCTGCGCGGCACCACTTATTCCTACAGCCAAATATAATATAGGTTTAACAGATTTTCCTGTTTGTCCAACCTGTTTTTCATGGGGTATCCATCCCATATCTACAGCTTTCCTGCTACCTGCGACAGCAGCATTCATTTTAGATGCTAATTCTTCTATTAATTTGAATCCCTCAATATTTCCAAGTCCCTTTCCTCCACTTACTATTAATTCTGCTTTTTCTATAGGAACTTCATTAACTGCAAGAGTTTTTCTTGAGACTAATTTGGCTTTTGGTTTTGGTATGTCACTTATGGTCTCTTCTATGATTTCTCCCTTTCTATTTGGATCTCTAGGCGGCAACTTGAAAACATTAGGTCTTGCTGTTCCAATTTGTGGTCTTCTGGTAGGAGTCTTTATATAAGCAAGTAAAACAGCACCAAAAGGAGGTCTTATTAATAAAACATCCTTTGTTTTTTCATCTACGTCAAAATCTGTACAATCAGCTGTTATGCCTGCTCTTAGAGTATTAGCAACATATGGTCCCAATTCTCTGCCTCTCATAGTAGCTGAAATGAAAATTACAGCCGGTTTGTATTTTTTGGCCAGCTCAGCTATTGTTCTGGCATACGTATGAGGGGAATACATTGATAATCTTTCATCATCTAAAACAATAACCTCATCAGCACCGTATTCTATAAATTCCCGGGCATATTTTTTAACGTTGTGGCCAACTAATAATCCTACTATTTTTGTATTTAATTTTGTTGCTATTTTGTTAGCAGGGGTCAGCATCTGCAAGCTTGGCTCTGATAAACCTTTTTCGTCAACCTCTCCTACTACCCATACATTTTTGAAATCATTTAAGTTCTGGCAATCCCACTCAGGACATATATTACAATCACTTTTTGTTGAGCTCATTATTTCCCACCTCCCTCCTTTAAGGCTTTAATTAAAGCTTTAGATGCCTTTTCATCTTCCATTAAAGTCTTTATGAGCCATTTTGCTGCATCTTCCCCATCTTTAGGTGTGTAAATAACTTTCTTTCTTGGTACTTCAGGCACATCAACTGTTTTAGCAACTATTGTAGGTGATCCCTTCAAACCAGCACATCTAGGATCAAGTTTTAATTCATTGTTTGTCCAGGTAACAAGAGGTTTCTGGACTTTGTATCTTATTTTATTTATAAGTCTAACAGGTCTCGGTTTTAAAGCTTTCATATGAGTAGCTATAACAGCTGGTAATTCTACTTCCCAATCTTCTATGGCGTTTTCTAATACTCTTTCAACTAAGATTTTGTTATTGTCAATCAATTTAGCGCTGTGTGCATAATAAATATAAGGCCAATCAAGCCAACTTGCGGTTTGTGCTCCAATATGTGCTGTACTAGAATCTATAGTTTCTTGACCGAAAATTACTAAATCGACTTTACCTATTTCTTTGTCTATTTTCTCAATGGCTTTTGCTAATACGTAACTTGTAGCTAAGGTGTCTGCTCCAGCATAAACTCTGTCTGATACCAATATAGCTCTATCAACTCCCATTCCTATTAAATATTCTAAACCTCTTATTGCTGGCGGAGGTGACATAGTTAACGCTATCACTTCTCCTCCATAGGCATCTTTTAGTTGTAAAGCTAATTCTATAGCAGGCATATCATGTGGGTTTACAATGCTTGGAACGCCTTCTCTGATTAACGTACCTGTTTTGGGATCAATTCTTACGGAAGTTGTACCAGGAACCCATTTCATGCCAACAATAATTCTCATTTACATCACCTTTTATGTAAACCTATAGAAAATACCCTTTCCACTTTTTGGGTAATTCCATGTAATTGCTTCCATAGGGCATATCACCCTGCACGTACCGCATTCTACACAGCCTTCATAACTGAAGATTATTCCATTTTCTGACAGAACATAGCAACCAGCTGGACATAGATAAACACATGGTTTTGTTTTACAACTACCACATTTATTATAGTCAACTATTATGTGGGGATCTTCGTCTACATTCCATATATCGCTCTGTAATATATCTTCCAGTTTCATAGGTTTCTCTTCCTTTTTCTTCTCACTACTTTGCGTACTCACACTCTTCTCACTTGACCAACTACTCATATACCTCTCACCAACCCAAAAGCCTGAGAAATTAAATCAAAGGGCCCTACTTTTTCTTCTTTTAATGCCTGCATTAAGGCATCATAAATAGTTTCTTGTGTATATTCTCCTTCAAACAATTTCTCCATAACCTTAATTAGTATTGATGGATATTTTGACATTAATATTGGGTTATTTATTAACTGTTCAGTCCCACTATGCTTAAACAACTCATTATACATAAAGCTCCTTCTAACGTTAACATCGTATATTTGTAGGTTTTCATATGTAAAACCCCCATTGTTTCTAGCAAATTCAACAGCTTCAGCAGCAAGTTTTCCGCTATATACTGCATAGTCGACCCCCCTAAAGGTGTATCCTGTAGATAATAGTAATCCTGCTGCATCGCCTACAATTAGTAATCCTGGATATGCAAACTTTTCTGGCATGAAATGCGTTGCTCCTTCTATTGTTAAGTGAGCCCCATATTCAGAAATTATTGCATCTTTCCAGTATGGTTTGAAATATGGGTGGAATCTAAATTCTTCGATAAGTTTTGACACGTGTTCATCAAATTTTCCATTTTCAATAAAATTTATTGAGTGTTTGAGGTGAAGAACCAAACCCATACTTATGCTGTCCTTATTTGTATATATAAAACCTCCTCCTGGTATACCTTTAGTTATATCGCCCATAATAACCCATGCTAAACCTTCATCTGGATTAAGATTAAATGATGATTCTATATTATTTGCTCCTACCTTAAGTATTTCTTTAACTCCAAGGGCTATGTTATCTGGTTTTAGTCTTTCAACAATGCCAAGTCTCTCTAGTAAAAGCCTATTAACTCCTTCTGCATCAATAACTACATCGGCTTCAATGAAATCTGGACCACTTCTTACTCCTACAGCTTTTCCATCTTTCATTACTATTTCATCTATAGTTACTTCTGTTACAAATAACGCTCCAGCATCCTCAGCTTTTTTGGACATCCACTGGGTTAATTGCGTTAAATATGAAACAAAGCTAATCTTTTTTGCAGCTTTATATTCAAAAGTAATTGCTTTATCTCCTTGAACCATGCTTATTCTCTCTTTGGTAACCCATCTTTGTATTGGCGCTTCTTTATCTAGTTCGGGCCAAACCTCTCTTATTGGAGGCGCATAAACTCTCCCTCCATAGAGGTTTTTGTCTCCTAATCCCCTTCCTCTTTCTATAAGAAGCACTTTAAACCCTTTTTTTGCTAGTAAATACGCAGCAGATGATCCCGCAGGCCCTGCTCCAACAATAATGACATCAAATTTAGTTGGCAAATCAGGCAATCCATTCACCCAAGTCTATAGTTACCGAATTAAAAAATTATAATAAGTGGTTAAAAACTAATTTAAAATACAAATAATAAACGATTATTATATAAATACTTATTATTCTATTTAAATTTTATTTTTACAACTGAAAGCCTAGCCCTTTAAGGTGGGGATGAGAATAGATTTTTAAGATTAAAAACTTATTAAAAATTGAGACAGCTACTAATGGAGTATACGTCACTGAAACATGAGGTATGCCTCTACCCCAACTAACAAGTGTAATATAGGAATCGTGTAGGGAAGCCCTAAATTAGGGCCAAAGTGTATATGTGTGTACCTATACTTTGAAAACATATCCCCGAGTTCTAGGGATCTGAGAGAAAAGGGCAACTCCCAGTGGGGGATAGGGGTAATTGGTTGAAACTCAGCCATTGGTCTATCTGGACGAAAGGAGCGGGGTGGGTAAAACCCACTAGCTATGAAGTGATGAAAATGAAGGCGGTAAATCACAAACCTATGATCTACCCTAAGGGAAACCTTGCCCTTCAGGGCGGGGAGGAGGTCAGAACTTAAAATAAATATTAATTAAAATGCTTTAACAGGTTGTTCTGCTCCGCAGGCCTCGCATACTAATACCCATATTTTACCACGATGTTCTATTTTTGTATCTATACTACCACATGTAGGGCATTTTACATAGGATTTTATGAAAATATCTAATAGTTGCTCAATTACTTTTCTAGACACTTTTACATTTAATATTAGTTGACCTGAATAATCTTCATAAGAGCCTGCTGATGCTAGTTCTTTAAGTAAGTATTTTGAAACTAGTTGTGGATCCCTTTTTAATTTTTGCGAGATATCTCTGAAATTTTTAATTATGGTTTGTGTTCCTACTCTTATAAGTTGCGTCTCTGGTAGTTGTAGATCAGATGTACCGCTTTTCGGAGGTATTTTTTGGTAAACTCTTTCTAATAGCTTGTCATAGTTTTTTAATAGATCTTCTTCTGCCATTCCAATCACCCATATTTGGGAAGCCTCATTCTTTAGGGCGGGGGGAGCTTATTAAACTAAATATGGTTAAGAATAAAAAAGCTTATAAGTTTTTGACATGACTCTTATTTTAAATTTGGTCATGGCAAGTCTAATAGACTAAAAGCCATATGCTACTTTTAGGCTATCGGTAAGCTCTGATAAGTTATGCAAGCTTTGTGAAGAGTGCTTGAGGTGAGAGACACCTAGTGGGGCAAGAACTTTTAACCTTCAGGTCGGGGAGCTATCAGCTTTCCTCATAGATATAGAATTAGAGGTTATTATTTTATTATATACATATAATATAGTAAATACAATCCTTGCCTTTTAGAACTTTAAGGAGGAAAGAAAAGGGGGCATTTTTATTATTATTTTTAAATCCTAGGAGAAACGATAATTATCGCGTGGGCCGGTAGCTCAGACTGGAAGAGCGCTCGGCTTGCACCCGAGAGGCCCCGGGTTCAAATCCCGGCCGGTCCATTTTTGTTAATTAATTGAGTGAGAGATGATGCTATGGATAGTAATAACAACTGGTGAATGCAATTTAAAATGCGATTACTGTGGGGGATCTTTTCCAAAGGAAACAGTTCCATGGAAAGTAAACTATGATGTTGAAAATTTAAAAAAATTAATTGAAAAAGATAAATATCCAACAGTAATTTTTTATGGTGGTGAACCATTATTAAATTATAAATTTATTGAAAAGGTTATAGATAGTTTAGGAAATGCAAGATTTGGAATACAAACTAACGGTTTATTAGTAAAGTTATTACCTAAAGATTATTGGAAAAAAATTAGTGTAGCATTATTATCGATAGATGGTAGGCAAGAGATAAACGATAAGCACAGAGGAAGAGGGACATATAAAAAAGTAATAGAGTCTGCTAAATACATAAAAGACATAAATCCTAATATAGAAACAATTGCAAGAATGACTGTAACAAAGGATTCTAATATCTATGAGGAAGTAATTCACTTAATTAAATTGGGCTTGTTTGACAAAATACATTGGCAATTAGATGTTATATGGTCGGGTAAATGGGATTTTACCTCATGGGCAAAAAATAATTACCTACCTGGTTTAAAAAGATTAATTGAATTTTTTGTTGAAAGCTTAAGAAAAGGGAAAATTATTAAGATAATTCCATTTATTGGAATATTAAGCGCTCATTATTATCAAGGATACATTGGTTCTCCATGTGGAGCAGGCTATAAATCTGTTACCATTTTATCTGATGGAAGAATCTTGTCTTGTCCAATAGCAGTTAGAGAAAAATGGGCAGAGCTTGGAGATATATATAATGGCTATAAATTATTGGAAGATCCTTTGCCAGATTATTGCAAAAAATGTGAATTAAAGAGGTATTGTGGAGGTAGATGTTTTTATGCTCACATGGAATCTTACTGGGGGGAAGAAGGTTTTATTGAAATAGACGAAGTTAACAAAGAATACATAAGAATGGTTTTATCAATTATACCTGAGGTAAATCAATTAATTAAAAATGGTATAATAAAGATGGGGGATTTATATTATGATCCAACAGCCGATTCTACAGAAGTGATTCCATAAAATTTATGGATTGAAACCATTATTTTCTGCCCAATTTACAAAATCTTTAAATGCTGTATCAAAATCTGTGAAATTAAATTGATCCAGATATTTGCTTTTATAAATATAAGATGATCTTATAGACCTATAAATCATCTTTATTGATGAGGAAGGAGGAGAGATATAATATCCAATTCTGATTAAGCCTTTTAGAGGTATTGTTAAGCATCTTCTTTTTTTAAAATAATTACATAGGTAAGAGGAAACCTTTTCGATATCAATTTTTTGAGGCCAATTAACGTATACCCATTTACCATCAAAATTTCCTTCTGTTGATAGTTTAACAATTTTTGCTAAATCTTTTGAATACACTAAATTTTCTCCTCCTACCTTTATCTTTATGTTCTTTTTTGACAAGTTATAAACAGCTTTCCATTGAGTTTCATAAGCATATGGTCCAAAAACTGTTGATGGTCTAAGTATAGCAAATTTATTATTTAGTTCTTCCTTGTTCTTTAATATTAATCTTTCGCCTTCAGCTTTTGAGATTTCATAGGGTGTTTTTTGGGAAAATAAATTACTATCTAAATGATTTTCTTCCTCGTAAAGAATAGACCCTTTTCCAAACTTAGCTTCACCTATTGAAGCTATACTACTTATATATATTAATCTGGAGGACTTTTCTTTTGAAACCTTGATAACATAATTTAAAATATTAACATGAGCTTCCATCATGGTTTTCAAATCTCCAGATAGCTTTCCTATGGTATATATAAAATTGTCCGCATCAATTCCTTTCAAACTTTGATAATCTATTTTATCTGTAATAACAAGTTCAGATCCTATTTCGCTTAGCTTTTTTGCTATATTTGGCCTTTTCCTTATAGAAGATTTTCTAGATACAACAATAACTTCGCTTTGTTTTGCCAGCTCTTCAGCTATATTAATACCTACAAATCCTACCCCGCCTATAATAGCATTTTTTACCATTTTATTCCCAGGTATTTTTATAATCTAAATTAATATTTTTAAATATTTATATTAATTAAAGAATTAGGCTTAATTCCTTTTTGTAAGTCCATTTTAATAATAAATAATAAATATACGGTTTTATATTTCTTCTTTTTTTATTTTAAATAGAAAGGTGGAAAATTGAACCAAGAGACTGACTTCATTGTAAGGAATGCAGATGAAAACGATATACCCGAAGTAATGGAAGTTAACTTAAGGACATTACCAGAAAATTACTGGTATGGATTTTATAAATTTGTATTAGACAAATGGGGAGACCTTTTCTTGGTTGCTGAGACTGATAAGAAAATTATTGGATATATAATGAACAGAATTGAAGATGCAAGAGATCCAGTATTATATGGTAAAGAAAATGAGCTTATTAAAGAAAAGAAGAGAAGTATAGAAGATATAATGAGTTCCTTTAAAAACATGTTTTCAGAATCACATAAAGTTGGTCATGTCATATCAATAGCAGTTCTTCCAGAATATAGAAAAAAAGGGATTGGGACAGCACTGCTAAATGAAGCGATTAAAAAAATGAAAGATAATTATGGAGCAGAAGCCGTTTATTTAGAGGTAAGGGTTTCAAATAAAGAAGCAATAAGTTTATATAAAAAGTTGGGTTTTGAAGAAGTTAGGATAGTTAAGGAATATTATAGAGACGGTGAAGATGCATACGTTATGGTAAAGAAACTATAAGCCTTCTTTAAAATTTTGAACATGTATACTAATCTGGTTTATAGCTAAGCTTAGCTTTTAAATCTTTAGCAACATAAGCTATAATAGGTGTTAAATATTGGAAATAGAAGAATCTAAATTTCATCCATCATCGACAATAATAAAAAGTTTTAGCGATACTCTCAAAGATAAATGTATTATACTAGCAGTAACAGCCAGTATTTCTCTTTACAGATCCTTAGATACGGCAAGGTGGTTAATGAGAAGAGGGTCAAAAGTAAAAGTTATAATGACTGAAGAGGCTTCCAATCTTATAAGCCCTGACATGTTTTATTGGGCTACAGGAATAAAACCAGTAGTGAAATTAACAGGGGCAACAGAGCATATAGCTTTGACTAGGGAATGTGATGCAATGTTAATCGCCCCAGCTACGTTTTCATCAATGTCAAAGATTGCTTATGGAATAACAGATAATCCGATATCTTTGACAGCAATAACTTTTATGGGATATAATAAGCCCATAATTTTGGTTCCTGCTATGCATGAAAAAATGGAAAATACAAAGCAATATGAAGAAATAGAAAAAAGGTTAAGACAAAGCGACATTTTTATAATAAGTCCATATGTAGCAGAAGAGGTAGCAAAATACCCCGATCCTCAGTTTGTTGCAAGGGTAACCGGATCTCATATGTTAAGACGTTATGATATGAGAGGTTTAAAACTACTAATTACAGCAGGAGCAACAAGGGCTTGGATCGACGATGTCAGATTTATAACAAACCCAAGCTCAGGAAGAATGGGCATAGAATTATCTATAGAAGCATATTCAAGAGGAGCCGAGGTAGATTTAGTTCATGGTCATACTGAGGTTCAAATTCCTCATACTGTAAATTCTTATCACGTTGATACAACAGAAGAAATGGCAAGCAAAATTAGTGATCTTACTTCTAAAAAAGATTATGATATAATAATTGGGGCTGCAGCGCCATTAGATTTTAATGTTGAAAAATTTGAAGGTAAAATGAGGAGCGAGTTAAGCTATAATATAAGTCTTGTTCCTGCGAAAAAAACATTAAAGTCCATATCTAGAAAGCCTAAGGTGTTGATATCGTTTGCTGCAGAGTCCATTAAAAGCGATGAGGAGCTTATAGAAAAGGCTAAAGAAAAAATAGTTAAATACGATTCGAACATAGTTGTTGCTAATCCTGCTAATTTATCGGGAGTTGGTTTTTCAAGTCTCTATGATAAAGCAGTGCTAATATTTAAAAATGGGGAAATTTTAAAAGTAGAAAAAACTTTAAAAGAAAACCTTGCTAGAATAATTCTTGATAGTGCAGTAAACCTAATAAGAGGTGGGTAAATTGAGGATTACAATAAACGACGTTATAAATATCGATTATGAACTTGCAAGAAAAAATATTGAGAAATTTATAAAGAATGAATTAGAAAATTCTAGTAGAAAGGGGTATGTAATTGGATTAAGTGGAGGAGTCGATTCTGCTACTGCATATTATTTAGCTGCTGAAGCTATAGGCATAGAAAATGTTATTGCCTTAATAATGCCTGACATAAATGTTACTCCTAAAGAAGATATAAATGATGCAAAGGATTTAGTTAAAAAAATTGGAGGTCAAATGCATATAATAGATATTTCTCCGATTGTTGAGGTATATAAATCAACATTACCTATATACCAAGAAACTGATGAAGTTCCATTAGGAAATATCAGGGCTAGAATTAGAATGACAATTCTTTATTACTACGCTAATAAGATGTCAAGGTTAGTTTTAGGAACAGGAGATAGAAGTGAAAGTTTTATAGGTTATTTCACAAAATATGGAGATGGAGGAGTCGATATATTACCCATAAGTCCCTTGCTTAAATCCCAAGTTAGAAAATTGGCTCAGAAATTAGGAGTCCCAGATAATATAGCATTAAAGCCAAGCAGTCCTCGGTTATGGAGTGGGCAAATGGCTGAAAAAGAACTTGGAATTTCTTACGATCAGATAGATCTGATAATTTATTCTGTAATTGATAAAGGTTATTCTATAAAAGAAGCCTCAGAACTTACGGGAATTAGTGTTGATGTTTTTGAAAAAGTATTTAAAATGAATAAAGATAGCGAACATAAAAGGGTATTGCCCAAATCTATAGAAGTCGATAAGGTAATAAAATATTTAAGCTAATTTATTTTTGTTTATTATTCCTTCAAATTCAAATTCTTTTGCGTTATTTAATTTTTTGTTTATGTTTATTATCAAATTTTCCGCCATATCAATTATTTTTTCCGCCATATCAATTTCATTTAAGAGCTCATCTTCATATTCAGATTTAGCTTTTGTTAGGAATTCTACAATCATTGGTAAGTCATTAAAAGCTATCTTTTTAAGCAAATCCTTTTCTTCAGACGAAAGTTTCTTTCTTTTAGATAATTTCTCTAATAAATTAAAAATACGTTCTGGGTCAAGGCTGTAAAACTGGATTTTAAGTAGCTTAAGCTTTGGATCTTGGGTATTACCAGAGCCCCCTTCATAGCTATATATAGCATCTTCTAATGCCTTTTTATCAATTATATTCCACCAATGCTGAGAACTTGATTTATAAGTTGTCCTTATGATCTGGTATTCTTTTTCAAGTTTTGCTAATAAAGGAACTGGATTATAATCAAGGCCATATTTTATGAGAAAATCTTTTAGATCTTTTAGATCAAAATCTCCGAGTTTAGCTTTTCTATACGTTTTTGATGCATCGAGGAGGGACTTTAATACGTAATATCCTCTATCTCCATATTTTGCTAGAAATTCACTTAATGTAGTCCCCTCCTCTTCCAATATTAATACACCTAGTTTCATTAATGCTATTAATTTTCAGGTTTCCCAGAGTATATTAGTGAATAACATAATGCTTCCAGGAGTTGAACTTCCTGTAGACAATAATACGCATTACTCAATAATAGCTGAAAAAATATATAAGAAAATAGGTAAAAAAGAAATACTAAAGGGAGTTGACTTAAAAATTAGATATGGTGAGATACATGTAATAGCAGGTCATAATGGGGCAGGGAAAACGACTCTTTTTAGAATACTAGCTGGTTTGCTTAGATACGATTCTGGAAAATTATCGGTATTAGGTTTTGATCCAAGCAAAAATCAATATGAAATAAGCAAATATTTAGGATATGTGCCAGAGGATTCATCTCCATATGAAAGGCTTACAGGATTTGAAAACCTGAGAGTTTTTGCATTGATTTACAGCGATGGTGATGAAAAAACAGCAGAGAAATTTATAAAAAAGGGGGCTGAAATATCAGAGCTAACTCATGAAGATCTCTTAAGAAAAGCAGGAGAGTATAGTAATGGAATGAAAAAGAGATTGCTTATAGCTAGGGCGATAATGCATGATCCAAAGCTTGTATTGTTAGATGAACCAACAAACGGTTTAGATGTATTTTCTGCTTATAAAATAAGAAAACTAATTAGGTCAATGTCTTCTACTGGAACAACATTTGTTATAGCAACGCACAATATGTCAGAGGCAGAAATGCTTGCTGATAGCATAACTTTTATTGCATATGGCACAATACTTTACTCTGGTTCTGTTAGATCAGCTATAGAAGAATTCAATTCAGTTAACCTAGAAGAAGCTTTTATTAAAGCTGTTGGTGAAAAATATGAAGTCTAAAGCTATTATATGGAAAGAGCTATTGGATTTGAGTAGAGATAAAAGAACTTTGGCTGCTATGATACTTATACCTTTTATAGGATTGCCTGCAATCGCTTTGCTCGCGAGCGGCTTAACTTATGCACAAACGACAACAGTTTACATAGAAGTTCTAGATAAAAATTCGACTGATATAGCTAGATTTATATCATCTCAACTTATTAGCTATGCTGATAGTAATGGATTAAAGGTAAATGTTACCATATCTGATTCTTCCCCAACTAATGTTTACAATATATTGCTTATAATTCCTAAGGGTTTTTATAATAATATTTCTAGTATAAATGGTGTTGGTGTAGTTTATTTAAAAAGCCTTGTTGGAAGCGTGCAAAGCAATGAGATTGAATCATTAATAGAATCTATATTAGGACAAATAGAAGGTAACATAGTTATAGGTAGGGTTCAAAAGTTATCTAACATATCTGGTATAAAACTTAATGCAACTAACTTTTTAAATCCAATCAATATATTTACAGGTTATTATCTTCCATCGGGAAAACCTGCGACAACTTCTCAAGTTGAGTTAAGTTTTTCTGCAAGATTACTAGAATTTTCCTTGTTTTTTGTTGCAAATCCAGCAATAGTTTTTATGGGAGATAGCATACTAGGAGAAAAAGAAAGAAAAACATTAGAGACATTGATATCGACACCGGCTCCTAAAACAGCAATAATAGTTGGTAAGATGTTTGCTTCAATAGTTATCGGTTTAATAACGGCTATAGCAGATAGTCTAGGAGTTATAATTTATTTATCTATGATAGCTCAAGGTGGATTAAGATTAACTGCTGGACTAGTTCTTGTAACATTTTCTGTTAGTGCTATGCTAGTTATAATGACAGCGGCTATAATAACTCCGATAGTTTTGAGAAGTTCTTCTGTTAGATCTGCTCAGGCTATGTCTTATCTTATTATGATGATAGCTCTTGCCATTTATTTCAGCACACTGTTTGTAGATATACAAAGGCTTCCAAGTTTTATAGAAGCAATTTTATTAATAATACCGTTCACACATGCGGCATTAGCGATATCAAATTATGTATTGGGTCAATATTTGGATATGGTTTTAAACTTTCTTGTTATGATAGCATTTACATTATTGGGAGTCTATATTTCCATAAAGGCTTTTGATAGCGAAAGGTTGATAATAGCAAAATAATGAATTTTTATTAGATTTTATGAACCTACTGCAAATGTTGAAATAATGTAATATTCAAGTTCGTTTTCGTCTTTTTTAGTTACTTTGAATTCTATCTTTTTTTCTTTAAATTCTCTATAATATATTTCTTGGCTCATTTCTTTCACCTATTTAATATATTGGCGACAAAACCTTATAAGGTATAGCCCTAGCATAGTTAGACTTCTGTCTATATAATTTTATGGTCTTTTATTCCTAGGTATTATAAAATCTTTAGGAGCTTTTTCAAATATTTCTAAATATTTTTTGAGGGGTTTAGGTATTATAACAGTTCCATCTGGTTGTTGATAATTTTCTAATATGGCTGTTATGGCTCTTGTAGATGCAATACCTGTGCTGTTTAATGTATGTACATAATCTCTAATCATACCTTTCCTTCTTATTAATCTTATGTTAAGCCTATAGGCCTGCCAATCTGTACAATTGCTTCCGCTAACCATCTCTCTATACTTTCCTTGCCCTGGCATCCATACTTCTAAATCATATTTCTTAACAGCGCACGCCCCTAAATCTCCAGATGCTATATTTACAACTCTATAAGGCAGTCCTAATCCTTGAAAAATTTCTTCTGAATTTGAAATAAGCTCTTCGTGGTATTTTTTGCTTTCTTCTGGTAATGAATATATAAATTGCTCAACCTTGTGGAATTGATGCACTCTAAATATACCTTTTAGATCCCTATTTCCAGCCCCGGCCTCTTTTCTAAATGCAGGACTAAATCCAACATATTTCTTAGGTAGCTCATCATCATATATTTCTTCATTATAATAAAGGGCAGCAATTGGATGCTCTGCAGTTGCTATCATATATAAGTCTTCATTTTCTATTTTATATATGGCGTCCTGAAACGTAGCTAAATCTATAACTGAATTGATTACATCGTATCTCAGCATATAAGGAGGCAAAATCAATCTATATCCTTTAGATGTTAGTTTATCAATGGCATAAAGTAAAAGGGCAAAATCAAGCCATACTATATCTTCAAATAAATAATAAAATCTTGATCCTGAAACTTCGGCCGCCTTTAACGTGTCTCCTAATTTTAAAACATTTTCAAGCATATCAGCATGCCCAACTGGTTTATAATCAATTATTTCATAATCAGCTTTTAGTCCATATTTTTCTGTTTGATCTTTAAATTGTTCTATATATTCTTTATATACTTTTGCCTTTCCCCAAAATCTTATAGGTATTGTAGAATCTTCACCTCCTACTGGTACATCTTCTAAAACAATGTTTGGTAAATTTCTTAAGGCATAATCTCTTTTGTTCTCAATTTCTTTAAGCTCCTTTTCTGCGTTTTCAAGCCTAATACTTAACTCTTTAGCTTCTTCTAGCAGTTTCTTTTTCTCATCATCTTTAGCTTTGGCTATTGCATTGCTTACTATGTTATGTTTATGTCTTAGTTCATTTATTTCTGTTAAAACTTTTCTCCATTTGTTATCTAAATTAATTACTTCATCAACTATATTTGTATCCATTTGCCTTTTTTTAATACTTTCTCTGAGCTTTTCTGGGTTATTTCTTAGTAGCTCCAATATTGACCAGGGCATTTTGCTCCCCAAAGAATTGTAAAAAATAGGACTATTTTTATTTATCTAGGCAATTGAATTAATTTTATAATATAAAAATACTTTGAATCTTAAATTATAATTTTCTATTTTTTAATTTTGATTTTCATAAGATGAGATTTTCATGTTTTTATATAGAAGGAGTTAAGGAAGCAAAGCTCATCCTAAAGGGGAAAGGATTTATAAACTCCTAAAAAACATTTAAATAATCACGTAAAATATTTTCTTTTGGTACTTATGTTAGCCTTTAGATTCAGCTTTCTTGAATATTTTAGCAAACACCAAGGGCATTAAAAATCTGATTGAAAATATCATGTAGATATAATAAATAGCAAACAGATATTTATCATTAAAGGGATAAAAGAGGTTTGATGTAGGTGATGTTAATGCAATCTTGGACCAATGCCGAAGTTAGTAAAAAATGAAGCACCCATAAAAGGGGTGTAACCTTCTAGACCTCAAGGAACTCTTCAAAATAGGGAAGAGGTTAAAATTCATCCAACCCATTTATATAGAAATACTATAACACTATAGAAATAAACGGAATTTCCATTGTTAACATTGATTGGGTTTGAAACAAATATTGCAACAGGAACAAATTGGTGTAGTGGTGTTGCAGTAATAGGTTCTGGAACGAAACCCGATGAAGTTGCATAAGCTATAGCTGTTGGTGTGAAGTTTGTAGCATTCTTAAGGAATTCGGCTCCTTGGCCGAAAACTCCATATTGTTTAAGGCTTTCAATACCGTTTATCATCATGCTATAAAGTAAAGTGTTTAGTACTGTTGAAACATTTTGCGATGGAGATCCTACAAATCCCGGGAACTGAACAAAAGTTGCACCTTGATAAGTTGTCTCTGATGTATAATTTGTAAATAATGGAGATGGTAAAAATGGATTTACTTTATAAGCTATTCTAAGCATTTGATATGACTTCGCTATATCTCCCATGCCATATGTTATAGCATAAAATTGAGCACTTGAACTTAAAGTCATTATATTTGGATATGGAAACATTATAACTTGTCCTGTTGAATTCTGATACTCTCCTACAAAAACATCATATGATAATAGATAAGTATTATTTGGCTTAGCATGCAAATAGTTTAATAATGCTGATGCTTCATCTTCATTTCCAGTTAAAATACTAGCTAAAACTTGTATCTGAGTACCATTTAAGGTAGATCCATCAGCTACTGTTGTTCTATTAGAATTAACTGTAATCCAATATCCATAGTCCCACCAGCTTATTACAAGAGCATTACTGCTTGTGTTTTCTTTAAGGTAGTTCAATGCACTTGTCCAAGCATTATTTAATGGTACAACTACCTTCGCTCCTGTAGGCGTTTGCAAAGTTAGGGGTTGCATCCAACCAGTACTTAATGCAGGTGCCATATATTGCATTGTTACATAATCTTGATATCCATAGTATATTCCAAATCCTACAATAATTATGCCTAAGAGTATTGCAACTATTATTGCTGTCTGTTCCGTTTCAGTACTCTTGCTTACTTGCTTCCCTTTCTTATAAGATACTTCTTTTTTAAACATGAAAAATAGACCAATAGTTATTCCAGCTGTTATATCAAAGAAATAGTTTGCAGAAGCCAAGAAGTATGATTCGTTAATATTTCCATATAAAAATAAAAATGCTACTACAAAAAATGCTAGCATTAATGTTTCACTAAGTACACCTATTCTTTTTCTAGCTAAATAGTAAATTAAAGCAATTAATCCTATTGAGGATACAAAAACTAGAGGCCCGTAAGATTGAAATATTGATGAAAGATTAGTTCCTGAATATTCTGCTACAGTAAGGGCTAAAACTGAAGATGTAGGAGTAACACCTAGTGCTAGTAGAACTCTTGAAGGAAAAGATAATATATCTGAATAAATGGCAGCTCCTATTATAGCTATTCCAGCAATAATGACCCAAATATGGACTTTATAGCTAAAATTCCTTGTTATTCCAATTTTGTTTAAAGGTATTTTGTCAAGATATGATTCTATTAAATAGACTATTAATAATATAGGTATGGCGAGTCCTAAACTCTTGGTGAAGTAATGTAAACCTGCAGCAGGTGATAATATTACTGGTACAGCAAAACCTATTGAAAGAAATAGATGCTTGATCCAATTGTTAAAACTTGGCTTCGATATAAACGGGTCTAATATTAAAATTAATGATATTAAAAGCGTTATATAATCATATCCTCCCCATATCCATGAAACTGCTCCAGCAATTAATCCTCCTATAAATAAATAGACAAGAGATCTAATTTTTTTAAACGATTTATATCCTAATATTAAAAAAAGGAATGCAAGAGAAAAGAATGCAAGTCCTGCATTAGTTTTGCCTGGGTAATCAGCAAAAGCTTTGAATAGGAATCCTCCAGGATAAAACGCAAATGAAAATGAAGATATGAGACCTGCAAGTCTTGAATTGGTTAATTTCCATATAGCAAAGAAAAGCGATAGTGTGCTTAATCCTGCCATGAATACAGGTTGCAAAGCAAGCGTTTGTATAACATCAAGTCCAAACTTACTTGTTACATATTTTGTTATAAATGCTATAAGCATGGCGCCTCCTATATATTCGGTTTTTAAGAAATTTCTGCCCCATGGATACCAAAACAATTTAACATCTGTTAGACCAGCTAAATTAAAACCATTATGATAAAAATAGTTGGATAGCCAATATAAAATCCATGGGTCGTTTCCATTTAATACGTTTATGCCGTAAAGTTTAGCGGGTATTAATCTAATATATACTGTTATAGCAGTGATAAAAATTGCAATAATAATTGATAATATTGTTCCCAGCTTTTTATCTAACAATTCGATAAATGTTCTAGGCATAGATTTTTGTTCTTTTTTACCAGCTTTACTCAAGTCTTCCTCACTCTCTATCCAGTTAATATTAATTTAAATTGACTGGACTATATATAATTTTATTTTTCAATCCTTGTTTGAATTACTATTATAAAATATGTGATTTTAGATCATTTTTAAAATAATTTTGCGTAATAATATTACTATATAGTTTATTTATATTATATATAGTTATATAGATCTACGTCGAAATCTTTATAAAGTAAATAGAATAAGTGAAAATTGGTGATAAAATGAGTAATCCGTTTAAGCCATTGGATGAGAAGAAACTAAGCTGGTTTCATTTAAAATCTATGATAACTACAGGAATGGGAGTTTTTACTGATGGATACGATTTGGCATCGATAGGTATAGTACTATTAACAGTGCTTTCAAGCTACGGAATAACAAAAACTAGTCCTTCTTATACTTTCTACGTTACTTGGGTAAGTGGTTCAGCGTTAATAGGCTCAGCAATTGGGGCAATTATATTTGGAATTCTAGCAAACAAAGGAAGAAAGACGTTCTATGGAATAGACGTTTCATTATTGGCTATAGGAGCTGTCTTACAGGCTTTTGTTTCTTCTCCAATAGAATTAATAATTGTGAGATTTTTACTAGGATTTGGTGTAGGTGCAGATTATGTCCTTTCACCACTAATAATGGCAGAACATTCAAATGCTAAAGATAGAGGAAAAATAATGGCGCTTGGTTTTGGATTATTCTGGGGATTTGGAGCTACTACTTCTGCACTAGTATACTTAGGTCTTTCAGCATTGGGATTAAGCCCCATGATTGTTTGGAAAATAGTTTTAGCAGCAGGTGCAATACCGGCAGCTTCTGTAATATACTTAAGAAGAAAGATTCCAGAAACTGCAAGATTCTTAGGAAGAATTAAAGGTGATATGGAAGGGCTAAAAAATGTTGTAAAACAAGTTTCTGGAAATACTATTAACATAAATTCAAATTTGAAAGATAATAATTCATTCTCTTATTACTTTGCTAAATACTGGAGACAATTCATAGTTGCTGCCTTATTATGGTTTTTATTTGATATTGTTGCTTATGCTGGAATATTATTTGGTCCATCATTAATAGCATCAAGTCTAGGAGTAAATTCTGGAGTATTCCAATTAATAATGGAAGGTGCTTTCGTAATACCTGGAGGAATAATAGCCTTATCATTTATAGATAGAGCTGGAAGAAAGCCATTGCAGGTCATAGGCTTTATAGGAATGGCATTATCTCTATTGGCATTCGCCGCATATAAAGAATTAGCAGGACATGCTTTTTCTGCTGTTTTAGCTTTAATATTATATGGTGGAATGCAATTTTCACAACAAGCAGGACCTGGATCTATAAGCGCATCAGGAGTTTTGGGTGTAGAATTAGCACCTACTAAGGTTAGAAATATAGTACAGTCATTAACTGTTGCCGCTGGAAGAATAGGAGGTTTTTTAACTGCATTTGTTTTTCCGGTTTTGTTTGCTAAATATGGTCAATTCTTTGCTGTAGGGTTTTTATCTGTAACAGCTATAATAGCTGCAATAGTAACATTAACGTTGGTTCCAGAGACAAAAGCAAAGTCATTAGAAGAAATAAATAAAGAAGCAGTAGAAAAAGTAGAAGAAATGAAAAGTTTATATAAGGAATTTGGAATAAAATAATATAATTTATTTTTTATATAGTGGGCATTAAAAAATATTTTTTAATAAGAATGATTAAATTTTAATCATACGTTAAGAAATTAATACTCTGGTATAGAAGTAAATAGCTTGCCATCAAATAATAGCGAGCAGAGGGAATATACATGAAACTATTAATAGCGTTAGGAGGTAATGCCATATTAAGAAAAGGTGATAAAGGTAGTGTAGATGATCAATGGAAAAATGTAAACAATGCAGCCGCAACAATAGCTAAATCAATAGAACATGAGGATGATATAGTTATAACTCATGGTAATGGACCTCAAGTAGGCTATCTTATAGAAATGATGTATTCTATGAACTCAGAAAGAGCATTAACCATAGATATAGCAGATGCAATGACTCAGGGATGGATCGGATATATGTTGCAGCAATCATTTTCCAATTATTTAAAGGAAAGAAAAGCTATTGCTATATTAACTAGAACTTTGGTGTTAGATAACGATAAAGAGTTTTCAAATCCTACTAAATATGTAGGAAGTTATTTTTCAATGGATCAAGCAGAGAGGTTATCTAAAGAATTTGGTTGGGTATTTAAAGAAGACCCTAGAGGGGGTTATAGGAGAGTAGTGCCAAGTCCAATGCCAGTTGATATACTAGAAATTGATATTATTAAAAAATTGCTAGATGAAAAATATATAGTTATAGCTGCAGGGGGTGGAGGAATTCCTGTTATAAAGAGAAAAGAAAATTACATTCCAATAGAAGCTGTAATTGATAAAGATTTGGCAAGTTCATTATTAGCCACAAAAATTATGGCTGATAAATTTATAATATTAACTGATGTAAAAGGAGTTGCAATAAATTATGGTAAAAAAGATGAAACATGGTTAGAAAAGGTAGGAGTTGATGAGTTACGCGATTTATATAAAAAAGGTATATTCCCTGAAGGATCTATGGGCCCAAAGGTATTAGCTTCTATTAAATATGTTGAATCAACAAATGGAACTGCAATTATAGGAGATCTTGACGATGCTTATAATGTAATAAAAGGTCTATCAGGAACTGTTATAGTTCCTTGATTCCTCTTTGAGATTTTAAACTGAGCCTTCTATAAGGACAATCTTTCCAATAGTTTTCACATTTATTTACTTTACTCTTTGTTATCAGAGAATCTATAACCTTGCATCTGGCATAATAATTTCCATTATTTTCTAATACTTCAAAAAACTCACATCCTGAAGAAGGTTTATAACTGAGCATATAGATTGGTTCAAAAACTGTCTTTATTTTGTTTTCTTTCGACATTTTTCCACCGTGAATTTTTTTGTGCGCAAAAGTATATATTTTTAGATTTAGCATATTAATAAAATCCTTTAGAAAGAAATATTAAATTAAATTCACTTAGTTTATTCTGACCTCCTCCCCGCCCTGAAGGGCGAGGTTTGCCGTTCATTTTATCAAATAAATTCAGATAGCTTTCTTTTCTTCAAACTATATTTTAATAGATAGCTTTCTTTTAACACATAGGTTGGATCTGCTTTAAGCCAACTACTTGCATATTTGTTGACTTCATTTATATCATTAGTCTTAAATTTATAGCCTTTAATCAAGGAATTTCTAACAGTTTCTCTTATATGCCAATTCCCCACAGGAGCATAATAGGAAGGTAAAATCTCTCTCAAAATAACTATGCTTGCCTTTACTTTTGTTTTTAAAAGATACTCCAATATAGCAAGCCTTGCAGCGGAAAATCCGCCATCTGGGGTAGAAACCCTTCCTAAAGCATCCTCTTCAACTTTGCTTATAACAGGTTTTTCAGCATATCTTGTCCATATTGATAAAGGATGCCAAACTTCAATCCATTCAAATTCTATATCTCCTGGTATTAATATTATTAAAAATCTATTGCTTAAATATTCACCCTCATATATTTCGTATTGGCTTATTTCGTTAAATTCTCTGACTTGTTTTCTTAAATATTTGGAAAGAGTATCATCAATTGCAGTTATTGACCATCTTGTCGGAACAAGCCTCCTTTGCTTTATCTTTCCTAAAAAACCTAAGCTTAACATATTTTGTAAAATATATACATCAACTCCTTCTTTATATAGGTTCCACAAAGCATTTTCTGCCTTCAAATCATCCCATATGATTTTTTCTGTTGCTTTACTTAATTTGGGATTACTCCTTACAATTATTTTTTCAGCTGGGGCTCTAGGACCGACTGGTTTAGTTATACCATCGAATGATAATTTTGGTAATGGAGGCTTTTTAAGCAATACTTCACTATCAACAGGCCTTTCAGATATTATTGCTAAGCCTATTTCATTCTGATACAATTCCCAAGGTCTATTTATATCAACAACTATTGTAGCTGAGACGAGTTCGCTTCTCATTTTGATTATATTTTCTAAAGGCTCCTTTTTAATTGACCACAAAATAGGATTATCCCTGTATTTAGCTTCATCCCCATTTATTCCTGGAGGTATCATATAGTGAAAGAGAACTTTTGGATAACCATATTCTCCTACAAGACCGCTGGGAGGAGTTGATCCTCCAGCATTTTTATCAATTATTTTTAGAGATGAATTTAATTGAGATCTAAATTCTTCTAATATAGGACATTTTGGAAGTCCGCATAGCTTTTTGTATCCTTTGCATCTAGCACATAGCTCGGCTGGTATTCTTGTCACAAAGAAGCACCTTACGCGCTTTAATTCTATATTTAGCAATGGTTAATAAAAATTTAAAGAGCTTTCTATTTATTTTTTGTAAAAAACTGATATTTAATGGCAATAAAAAAGTCAAGCATCTCTTTTCCAGATTGGGATAAAGGTTTTTAAATTCTGATAAAATTAAATAAAGAGTGTCATTCTAAGGAAAGTGTTAAGCAACTATAATAATCTAGCATACTTATAAAAGGTATAATCCTCAGACCTTAAGAAAACATTCATGGCTGGAAGGAGGTCATAAAGTAAATACAAATGATTTCAATTAGAAATCAGATATGAGAGTTTTTATTATTTATTAAAATTAATATTAATTTATTAAATATTAAGCAGAGCTAATATTTCATTTGGAGTTAAATCCTTAACTCTTTTTTCTTTGAGGTTAATTTTTTTTAGGTTTTCTTCGTTGGTACAGATTTTTATGACCTTTTCAGCTTTTTTATTTCTTTGAGAAAATAAGCAAGAGGTTAATTTTTCTAGCCTAGTGAGGTTCTCATTCCATAAATTTTTTCTTTCTAAAACTATTACTGAGCTATCTACCTTAGGTCTTGGGATAAACTTTTCTGATGGTATGTACCCAATTATTTTTGCTTTGAATAAAAGTTGCATAATTATGCTTAATCTACCATAGCTCTCTTCTCCTGGATTTGCTATTATTCTATTCCCAACTTCTTTTTGCATTCCTAATACAGCATATTTTATATTATTATTTTTTGCAAGATTAATTAATATTTTTGAAGTTATATTATATGGTATGTTAGATACCAATATAGGTATTTTCGTCGACTTTACAATGTTAATTCCATTGCCAAAAATGAATTCTACATTATATGGTAAAAAATTTCTTACATAGGAGAGCCTTCTATCAATTTCTATTGTTATAACCCTTTTTGCAAGAAGTGATATGGGTAATGTAATTGATCCTATGCCGGTTCCTATCTCAAGGAAATCTTGATTTTTGTATTGAATTAATTGGTCATAGAAAAGTTTTATATAATTGCAATCAAGCAAAAAATGTTGTGATATTTTTTTAATTAACTTAATTTTAATTTTGTCCTCAAAATTATTACATATAGAATAAAAATTTTTTAATTCCATTATTATTCCTCAGCTTCATTTTGTCTTTTGATAAAGACTTTTTCTCATTAAATCTAGGTAATTTAAAAATAAAATATTTGGATCTTTAGGTTCAACAAATAAATAATATTTTGGTTGGTTTGTAATTTCATCGATTATTTTGTCTGCAAGAATATCTATAGGATCAACCTTTAATATTTTTTTGATTTCATCAAAGCTAGTAATTTTTTTAGCTTGTCTAGTTTCAAGAAGCGTTTTAAGCGTTTTCTTTCCGACGCCTCTTAATAACTCAATGGAATGTAGTCTTATGTTTATTGGTTCTGCTATATTAAAGAATTCAACAAATAGTTTTTCATTTTTCCTAATAATCAACTTAATAGCCTCAGGTAGAGTTCTTTTTGCTATTTCTGATAAATCCTTATAAGATATAGGTGTTCTTGGAACTGCCAAAATTTTTTCTGAAAGGCCTCTTTCTTTAGCTACCTTCGAAAGGTCAGAGGGGTTTTTCAGATAAACTAGCCCGCTATTTGGGTCTGAAAGAGATATATCTATTAAATCTGATATTCTTTGAGAAACTGGAAATATAGTAGTACAATATATTTTTTTATCAGCTCCAGGTATACAAGCTAATGAGACATCAAATGTTTTAAATTTTTTACCTGTAGGGTCTAAAGGTTCGTTTATTGTTTTTACTGTTTCTCTCGCTAATGTAACAACATCTAAGGATTCTAACTTATGTCCCAAAGGGATGCCATCTAATATAGTAAATTTTCTCACTCCAATAGCTTGTGCTATGGGTTTTTCTTTATGCCATGGATGTGGATCCATATAATATCCATTATCCATGTAATCTAGTATAACTGCCTCTATTTCTACTCCTGCTATATGTTCTCCTTCTTTTTTCTGTGGAGCCCTCTGACCTTCCATTAAATCTCACTCCCTTCTATTTTTAAAGATATTTCATCCTATTTATTTATATTTGTAGAAAATTTTTTAAATTGAAATAATATTTTTATTAAGGTATTAAGATTTCATCCTAATATAAACGTTTCTTTTAATAAATTAATCAAAAAATATGTGTTGTCTATTAAATGAGAAGTCCAAATGAATAAATGTGAGTTTTAAACAACATATCTATGGGATTTAGTTTACTTAATTATATTTAGGGCAGAGTAGTTATTTATATACGGATTGAGTAGTATGCCTAGAAAGAAAGGAAAAGGTGAATCAATTAAAAATAAAGAAGAGAATAATAAAGGCCATGAAAATAAAAAGAAATCACAGAAAAAAGCAAAGCTTAGTGATGAAGAATTTAATAATTTTGTGACTAGTATATCAAATGAAATAATAGATAGGTTTGGCCTTGATCTAATTAATTTAAGTCCAAATGATATTAAGGATTTGGTTGAAGAAATAATAACCTCTATAGTGGAGTCTAGGGTAACTAAGCCCTCAGAAGAATCTTTGATGAAAAAATTTGTAAATTTAAAAGATCAATTTATGAAGGCTGTTGCAGCCAGGCTTATTGAAAGAGATGAGATAGATTCCAGAGATAGAGTTGAATTTATAATAGCTTATGCACCAGAATTTGCTGGAAAGGCTGCTCCCAAACTTTATAAGATAGTTAAGAAAATTAATGCACCCGATCTAATAGAAAACTTAAGGCAACTTTGGAATAACTATGGTAATAGAACTCCAATAAGGTGTCCTGTTTGCGGTTTTAATTCTGTTATGCCCGATATGAATTGCATAGTTTGTGGAGCAATTCTTGATGAGAAGGATATAAAAAAAGATATAAATTTAAAAGATCAGCTTGTTAATCTAAGAAAAATTTATAATAATAGTTTATTAGAGGAGATAGTAAATTCTGGCTACATAATTTATGATGGAGAAATAAAGCCACCTAGTTTACAAGAGAAAGATAAGATAAGCATTAAACTTCATTTAAGTAAAGAAGAAAAAAGCATCCTATTAAATTTGTTAAGAAGAAATGTTTAAAGTAACATCAATATTTCTTAAGTTTAATTTGATACACGTATTGCAAATTTCATGATCAGAAAAACCTCCGCAAATTTTACATTTAGTTTTGCTTAACTTATTTGTAATGTTGTTTAATCTTTCAACAATTCTTTGGCTCCCAAAATCAAGTTCGGGTCTTGAACCTGCTATTGAGTAAAATATGCTTTTTGATTTTATATGAGTAGAACATAAAGGATTTATTTTTACTCCAGATATAAATTCGTAAGATGCTAGAATTTCTCCCTCAATGCCAGAAAAAGGATAAAATATTTTTATATTATCCATATCTAGAAATTCAAATGATTCGGATAGAAATTCACTTTTTCCATTTAATATAGAGTCTAATAAAATTAAAGATATATCTGTTCTTGTTATAGGTAATGAAATAAAATTATAGCCTAAAGCTTTAGCTGATTTTATTGACCAAGCTCTTTCATATCTTAGGCATTCCATTAGAGACAGCTTATCAGGAGGTTTGATGCTAATATCAGCAATTAATATATCTGTTTTATCCTCTAAAAAGCTTTTAATTTTTTCTATATCATAATCTTTAGGTACTATTATAGCAAGTTTTGATTTAAATTGCTTCTCAATTCTGTAGAGAATGTTAGATAAAACTATAGATGAACCTGGAGAAAAATAAGTTATTGGTATAACTATTTTGCTGTCCATGTTTAAAATCTTAGTTTTGCTTATTTCTCTCTTAACTCCTTTTTCGATTACATTATTTAAGCATTTAGCACAAATATACTCGCCACTGTATGTTCTATAATAAACTGCAGGTCTTTTTTTGCATATTGAGCACATCTTGGTTATCTTCTCTGCCAACTGCTTTTTCACCTCGACTTTCTATTGTAGATATTCCTAAATTGAAATGATAAAGAAACAACAAACCTCGCCCCTTCTAGGGGCGGAATAAAAGCTTTTAAATCAAAAATACTATTTCTATTTGAAATGCCTTTAGATGCCTTCGTCTGGTCAACTCTTAAAACATGAAGAGCTGGAGCCGATTTCTCCCGCAATATCGGCTTAGGGGATAATAGAGTAATACCCATAAAGGGGTGTAACCCTTAAGACCTCAGGAAACCCTTCAGGGCGGGGAAGAGGTCAGAAAATAAACTAATGCTTGAGCAAACCTTTTCAAAGAATTAAAATATAGAGGAGGTAACAGCTCTTCAATGGAAAAGTTAAATTAAAATCAACTAGGGACTAATTACAGAAAATGCAAAGAGATAATGGAAGTTAACATTAATACTAAAACTTAAGGCTCTTGAGTATAATATTTGCGTATTTATGGTTTTAAAGCAATACCCTTTTGTCTCTGCGCTTTTAAAGGCGTTGAAGTTATATCTAAGAGGGCTGACCTCCTCCCTGCCCTGAAGGACAAGGGTTCCTTCAGGGTAGATCATAGGTTTGTGATTTACCGCCTTCATTTTCATCATTTCATAGCTAGTGGTAGAGGTTTCTCCACCCACCCCGCTCCATCCGTCCATTGGTAGACCACTGGCTGGGCCTTCAACCCATTACCCCTATCCCTCACTGGGAGTTGCCCTTTTCTCCCAGATCCAAGGGACTTGGGGATATGTTTTTAATGTGTAGGGACACACATATACACACTTTGGCCCTAATTTAGGGCTTCCCTACACTATTCCTATATTACACTTGTTAGTTGGGGTAGAGGCGTACCTCATATTTCAATGATACATACCCCATTAGCAGCTGTCTCAATTTTAAATTTTTAAACTTAAAAAACTTTTCTTATCCCCACCTTAAAAGGCGAGGCTTTCAGTTGTAAAATGGAAAAAAAGATAAGGTAATACAACCCTATATAATATATGATAGAGAGGTCAGTGTTAGAATATGCCCAGAAAAATATTTACTCAAAAGATAAGGTAATACAACCCTATATAATATATGATAGAGAGGTCAGTGTTAGAATATGCCCAGAAAAATATTTACCTTACTCAATCATAATATATTTACGCTAAACGCGATTGGTGGATTTAAGAAGGGGTGTAAATATGGCATCAAATGAAGCTGATCAATTAAAATTAATTAAAGAATCAACATTTAAGCCAGAAATTGAAATAGAAGCTAGGAAGCTTTTGTTGAAAGAAATTTATGGAGCTGTTTTAAAAGAATATAATAAAAGGGCGCCAAATGGTGGTTTATTAGCTGATATTCCACAGTGCGTAAAAGATTTCGTTGAAGGTAAAAGGAATGAACCATGCGAAGATGATATGAAATTTACTTATAATGCAATAAAAGTATTACAATCGAGATATATGGTAAAAAGTCAATTGTTAAACCCATTAGAAACGCCTTCAATGGTTATGAGAAGAGTTGCCGAAGGGTTCTCTTCTAGGGCAGATAAAGAAAGACTTTATAATTTATTAATAAATGGTAAATTTATGTTTAATTCTCCAACATTATTTAATATGTTTTCTGATGGAGCTAAAGGAGCTTTAAGTGCATGTTATGTTACACCGGTTTTTGATAGCATGGAAGGCATACTAGATGGAGTTAAGGTTCAAGCCTTAACGTTTAAATATGGCGGAGGCCAAGGTTTTAGTTTTTCTGAACTAAGGCCTAGAGGAGATATCGTTGCCGGTACAAGCGGGGTAGCAAGTGGACCATTAAGCTTTATGAGGCTATATGATGTCGCAACTGATGTTGTTAAACAGGGGGGTAAGAGAAGAGGAGCCAATATGGGTATATTACATATTTGGCATCCTGATATATATAATCCAAAATACGATTCGTGGCAGGCTTTAGCAAATACATTACCTCCCCAAGTTAGGGCATTTATAAAGGCAGTTAAAGATGCATTTGATCAAATCGAAAAAGATGAATTATATGAAGTAAATCCGATATTAAAAATGATGGCTGAAAAGCTTTCTAAGGAAGGCTATTATATGCCAGAAGATGCAGGCTTTATACAATCCAAGAGAACCCCTATGCAGGACTCATTTTTAACTAACTTTAACATAAGTGTTGGTGTAAACGATGCCTTTATGAAATCACTTATTGATGATGATGAATGGTGGATGGTAAATCCAAGATATAGCAAGGATAAAAATGGAGTTTATAGAATTCATTATAGTATTAGCAAGGAAACAGGTTTAGGAAGAATAGGAAAACTTATTGAAGAAAACAAATGGCTTTTAGATAATCCGTACTTAAACATATTTGAAGATGTTTTAGAAAAAACAAAGTCTTTAGCAATTAATGACTTAGAAGAGGCAAACAAGACATCAGGTAAAAAAGTTGACTTTAATGAGAGAAACACAAAGATATGGAAATATAATGCAAGGCTTTTATGGGAAGAAATAATTAAAGCTGCATGGGAAGGTGGAGATCCAGGATTAATATTCCCTGACAATCATAACAAATTCAATCCTACTCCTTGGTTGGGCGTAGTTACTGCAACAAACCCATGCGGTGAACAGCACTTATATCCATTTGAAAGCTGTAACTTAGGTTCTATAGACTTAAACAAGTATATTAAAGATAATAAGTTTGATTTGAAGGCTTTTTATGATGATATACAATTGATTGTGGATTCAATGGATGCTGTGATTGACTTAAATAAACATCCTGATAAGAGGCAAACCCTGATAAACTCAATCACGAGAAAAATAGGGCTAGGGATAATGGGATTAGCAAATGCCGTAGCAGCACTTAATTATCCATATGACAGCGATGAGGCTGTTGCATTTACTTTGATAGTTTCTGCAGCAATTGAAGTTTTTGCATGGAAAAGAAGTTGGGAATTAGGTGCTAAATTAGGGCATGCTCCTGCTTTTGAATGCAAAAGATGGGATTGGAAGGAAATGAAATGTGTTGAGAAAGCTGATATTGAAGAAACCTTAAAGTTGCATACACCTGCTTTACTTAAGGCTAATGAAGTTATGAAAATTAAAGACGGATGGGTAAATGTAAAGTACCATGATGTAAAAATACCAGCAGAGATTTCTAAAAGATTTGTTGGAGAAACCGCGAAAAGAGTAATGCAAGATGGATCAATAAATATTATTAGAGATGAAGCATTTTATAAAGTATTAAATGATGTATTTTCAATTTCTAAAGATGATATAAATAATTCCTTTGACTTTTCGATAAACGATGCAAAGAAATTGCTTATTAACGCGTTGTTTAATCCTGGATTAACATGGAATAAACTTATAGATTATGGAAAGTCAATAGGCGCAAAAGCACCAAGAAACACTGTTGTAAATACTGTAGCTCCAACAGGAACTATAAGCATTATCTCTGGGACCAGCAGTGGAATAGAGCCATATTTTGCTCTAGTATATTTAAGAAGAGTTGCAGTAGGAGAGTTTTGGGAAACAATATCAATATTTAGAGATAAAGTATTAGAATTAGCAAAGAAATATAACTTATCTGTTGAATTTTTAGATGATCTGTTTAAATTTATATCATCTCACAAAGGCAGTATTAGATGGGCATTAAACGATATAGAGAATTATATAGTGAGCAAAAGTAAGGTTGTTGAAAAAGATGGCAAAATAGTATCTAAAAACGATGTAGATTACAAGGGGTTAATAGAAGAAATAAGAAATTTAGCAAACATCTTCTCTACAAGCATGGATTTCGATTTATGGTATCATTTATCTCATCAAATAGCTTCACAAATTTATACCGACCAAGCTATAAGCAAAACAATTAATTTGCCAAGTGATTCAAAAATAGACGACGTTTACACAACATACCTTGTTGCATGGTTAGGAGGGTTAAAAGGGGTAACAATTTATAGGGATGAGAGCAAAGGAATACAAGTAATATATTTTGGTGGAGAGGCAAAAAATATATTGGTGCAACCTATAAAGCAAAAGAAAAAGGAGAAGTCTAGAATGACAATAATTAAAAAAGAAATGAGAGTAACTGATGTAGAATCCGATAGAAAGCTTTCTCAGTTATTTGGTATAGCTAAGGATAGTAGGAATGGCATTGTAAGTTTAAAACCAGATGAAAATAGCACCTGTAAAACGTGTGATCTCTAATATTTTTTTAACTTCCTATTTCTATAATTTTTATGGGATTGATATGGATAAGCATGAAATGAGGCAAAAAATAAAATATGGTAATGCTATATTAATTACAATTATGATATTAATTATTGGGGCTGCTTTAGTTGCCCATCTAGTTTATGGTATAACGCCAGTTATTGTTGATGGAATAAGCATGAAGCCTACCCTTCATACTGGAGATGTTGCTATCATGTACAAGAAACCGTATAACAATATTAAGATAGGCAACGTAATAGTCTACAATTATTATGGAACGTTAATTATACATAGAGTTATTGGTATATATGAACATAACGGAACGGAGTGTTTTATAATAAAAGGAGATAATAATCCAATACCAGATCCAGGCTATCCTCAATATTGTGGATATTATACTATAAATGGTTTTACTACAGGAGGGGTTCCGTATTTTGAAATAAAAGGTGTTGTATGGACTTATAATGGAAATGAACCAATAGTTATACCATATATAGGAAGCTTTGCTCTTGCAATAAGAGGTACTGGTAGTGATACTTTTTTATCATTTGGCATAGAGATATAACATTTTGGTTTTTAACTAATTCCCCTGAAGGCGATTCTTTCATCATTTTGAAGTAAAAATTTGCTTGCTTCTCTTATCCACAAACCAACGATAGCATTTTCTGATAACTCTTTTAATATTCTGTTTTCATCAATTTCTAACCTTTTTGATAGATCTGGCAATTTTTCATTCATTTTCTTTAAAGCCATATAATGGAAATCACATAAATTATAATTTGAAACTCTATGTTTAGCTTGTCTTTTGCATATAGAGCACTTTTCCTCAGGCTCTTCTATACCTAATGCTATTGCTAAGTTTTTACCTAAACTTTTGTCATCAAGTTTTTCTTTTATTACCTTAGAAAGAAATTCTTTAGCCTCGTTTACTACATCTTCTTTAGAATATTTGCCCTTCGATATCATATCTAGTTTTTCCTCAAAGTTCCTAGTAAGTTCTGGTGAAATTAGTTGTTTCGATATTAATTCTATAGCCTTATATACAGTATATCCTAGGTTAGTTACCTCTGTTCTTTTGCCTCTGTTTATTAAGTACTTTCTTTTATAAAGTATCTCTATAATCCTAGCTCTTGTTGCTTCTGTTCCAATGTTTACCTTTTCCATCCATCTAAGTAATGAAGGTCTGCTTAGAAAAACATTAGTTTTTGGCCATACTGTTTTTAAGTCAATATTTATTATTTTTACTTTGTCGTTTTTTCTTAAAACAGGTATTTCATTAGTTTTTGGATAAGAAAAACTATAATATTTAAACCACCCTTCATCTATTATTACTAATCCTTCTGCTTTATATTTTCTATTTAATCCGTCTCTTAAAGTTACAAAACTTTTATTCAATAATGCATCTTTTGAAAATGCCGAAAGAAATCTTTTAACAATAAGATCATAGATCCTCAAATAATCGCCATATAATTTCTTTGGAACTTCACCTGTTGGGTATATGGCTGGATGAGCAGGATCGTCTTCTTTGCCCTGAACTGGATTTAGTTTCCCATTGGTTTCTTTCAACAAGGTTTCAATTAGACTCTTGTATTTTTGTTTTGATAGATTATTTAATATTTGAGCATAATTAATGGTTTTAGGCAACTTTTGGCTGTTTGTTCTTGGATAGCTTATCAATGCCTCTAAATAAAGTTCTTCGGCTATGCTTTGGGTTTTAAATGGTGAATAGCCGTAAATTCTTGACGCTTCTTTTTGGAGATCCCCTAAATTAAAAGCAGGTGGTGGCGAAATCTTATCTTTACTTTCACTGTAATCTTCAACTATTAAATATGGATTTTTTTCCAAATATTTCTTGACATCATTTGCTTCAGAAATTGTTTCTGGATACCAATCCTTAGGGGTTATTAAAAATTTTTTTCCTTCATACTCACCTAATATTGATATAGAAAAAATAGGGTTTGGTAAATAAAGGTTTATTTCTTCCCATCTTTTTATAGCCTCTGCAAGTGTTGGACTTTGCACTCTACCTGCACTCAAAGAAACAGTCTTTCCTGTTTCATTCTTTAATGATTTCATGAGAAGTCTTGAGACGTTAATTCCCCATAGCCAATCTAACTCATGTCTGGCAGAACCTGCATTTACATTATCTAAATCTAGGGGGGATAGTTTATTAAATGCATTTAAAATATCTGTTTTTGTTAAAGTAGAATATTTCATCCTTTTAGCCTTTTTAACATCTCCAAAGCTTTCTATAATTTTATATCCTATAACACTTCCTTCGATGTCATAATCACAGGCATTTATATATGCGTCTGCTTTAGGCAGGATTGATGCCATCATCATATAATATGGTTTTGTATAGTAGGCTGATTTGTCAAACTCCCAAAGGGGTTTCCAAACTATCTTTATTATAGGTATCCCTCTGCCACTTGTAGAAGGTCCAAAGAGATGTCCTGCACTTGGTAGAACTAAAATTGTTTCTTTATCATTTTTAATCATGTAATAAGGGATTCTATAATACTTGCATTTTTCAATTTTTCCGTAATCTTTTAAGGCTAAAGCAATTTTTTCTGCAGCCCTTGGTTTTTCAGCTATTAAAGCAGTAAAATTATTTGAATAACAATTCCTGCTTAAGTTTTTACTCATAGTTACTCAACTAATTTATAGAAATAAGGAGTTTAACTTTTTTTACTACAAAAATTATTTATTATGTTAAAAATTTCTTTCGATTTTTCTTCGTCTATTTTTGTTGAATTTTCTTCCGGTAAAGAAGAAATAATAGATATTATAAATGAGTTGTTATCAGGGCAAACATTTAGCAGCATAATAGCCGTTGTTTCTTTTAAGCCAAAACTAACTAATTTTTTAATCGATTCTTTAGCCTCTTTAGAATCGCCTACACCAAAGGTTTTTAAATAATCCCATGATTTTTCTTGAAGAGAGTTTATTTGTTGTGAATCTTCAATCCTTCTTTCCATAAAATATTTTGCTTCATAATAGGAAATATAGCGTCTTTCTTCAATCCTTCTTTCCATAATATAAGACCCCTTATTGGGACTTTTGTTCTAAGAAGGGTTTTAGATGGACTGCATATGTTATAATAGTCTTTTCTTTATTTCCTAAATTTACTTTTACTACATAAGCTTTTCCTCTTTTATCAACAATTTCTCCAGTTAGTCCATGAAATCTTCTGTGAGGCATTCCATCGTGAAAAGATGAATTTATGTATATAACAACCTTATCCCCTATTTGATATGGGTATAAGGCTTTACTTAACCTTGGAACACCTCCCCTTTCTCTGATGTGCTTTCTTAGCATATTTCTTGTCTTGCTTCTATATCCTGTTGATGCTTTCACCATTTGAATCACCTTACGGCTAAAGACCTCGCCATTTAAGGAGTATATGTAAGTTTATAAATTTTATAAAGATAAAGATTTTGGTTAATTCTATGGATTTAAATTATAGTAAAATGCTTGTATTTCATATTAAATTGTATTGGAAACCTTTAGGGCTGGGATAAATTTAGTATAGAATTGCTGTAATTATTAACTTTGTAACAATTATTAACATTTAATCTATAATCCTTTATGAAGAACTTAAAAAGCTTTTACAGCTATTTAATATATAATTTCTTATTTCATTAAATTCATTACCTACCAAAATTGATTTTATTAAAAACATAAACTGTTCTCCCAAAGCTTCACGAGCTAGTATGCAGGCGTTTTCAGGACTTTTCAACAATAATTCTATAAATCCCATGTTAAACTTTACTTTAGATTGGCTATCTAAAAGTATATATGCCCCCATAAATGAATTTAATGCTTTTTTGCTTAACATACTAACAAATTCATTAAATTTACCTCCTGTATAATCTATTTTATCCATATTAAATGTCCTCCATAATATATTGTCATCTAAATACATCAATTCTTATACCTCTGTGTATATTATTTATTTCAGCTATGTAGATATTTATTTGATAAGGACTATTTCTGTTTAAAAGGAGAAAAGCTTATATATATGTTTTTAAACATCCGGTAAACAATTAATAAACTATCTTTCTCTTATGATAAGGAGAACGGCAAACCTTGCCCTTCTAGGGACAGCGTAAAATTTTTTGAATTTAAAGACTTATTAAAAATTGAGACAGCTGCTAAAGGGGTATGCGTCACTGAAACATGAGGTATGCCTCTACCCCAACTAACAGAGCTGGTGTAGGGAAGCCCTAAATCAAGACCAAAGTATGTCCCTATACATTGAAAACATATCCCTGAGTCCCTTGGATCTGAGAGGAGAGGCCAGTGAGGGATAGGGGTAATTGGTTGAAGGTCTAACAGTGGTCTACCTGAAATGGAGTAGGTGGGTAATTTCACCAACTAGCTATGAAGAGATGAAGATGAAGGTATTAAACCGCGAACCTATGATCTGCCTTAAGGGACCTCTCACCCTTCAGGACAAAGAGGAGGTTAGAAATATTACCAGCTTCTCTCAATAATTAGATCCTCCTTAACTTACAATGGTGAAGGTCCCGTTAAAATAATATTCTATAATACCTTAAGAATAATGGTTGCAATGGCGTCCTTTATATGATTAAACTCTCAGTCAGAGGATACTATCAGCTATTATATCCAAGGTCTGTTTATTATTAAGATCTGACATAAAAATGTTCTTATAATCTACTATAGGGTAGATAGTCTTTAATCCCCGACAATGTTTAAAATCAAATGAAAATATTAAATTCGCGTTACCATATTTTAAGTTTAGGTGGAAAAATGAGCGAAAGCGAAGATGAGGTAGGTGAGGAGGAGGAAGAACAAGAGCAACAAAACAATGCCCAAGAAGAATCTCAACAGCTAATTGAGTATAAAGTAGAAAGCCCTGAACTACTAGATATCATGTTGAGGTCATTTGATATTTTAGAGAAGGCTGTTAAAAATGAAATTAAAGTTAATGAAGCAAGAGCATATTATAACGAAGAAGTCGAACGTAAAATGTCTGAATTATCTAGTTCTTCTATAAAGAAGTCGAGAAGGTCTAAGAAATCTAGTAAAAAGAAGACTAGTAAAAAGAAAAGCGAAAAAAGTAAAAAAGAGAAATCTAGTAAAAAGAAGACTAGTAAAAAGAAAAGCGAAAAAAGCGAAACAAATGAATAATAGTTTCATTATTTTCTCATCAAAGGATGTTTGCGAGATCGGCTTGGTTTACTATTTTTCAATATTTACATTATATCCTATTTGATTTAATCCTTTAATTATGAATTCTTCTTTTAATCTTCTATCAAATGTTATTATAACAAACTTTTTATTATTTTCTTTGATTAGTTTCATATTATCAACAATAACTGAACCTTTTATCATGTCGCTTACATCTTTATCTGGAGTTACATAGTCTTTAAACTTCTTTCTTTGATATTCATAAAACTCGTCAAAGTTGTTCAGTATTCTAAAAGATTCTATAACATCCTTTGTTTCTAAACCTCTTAGAGAAGCAACAATTTTTAGTAATTCTATAGCATCGCTTAATTCTAGTTTTACACTTTTATAATTTCCTGGTTCTATTTTTAATTTAATTTCTTTCATCTTAATCCTTAATTCTAATCTAGACTTACACCCTAATATTTTGTTAGTATAAAAAATTTAGCATTTAATTTTTAATCTCTAATTTTAGTAATATTTGAAGAGGATAAATAGGTGGAAAAAATGTCAGGTTCATATATGGCATATCCAAAAATTAGAGAAGATATAATAATAGGGCCACCATATTTAACTAAATATGAAAAAGCCAAAATAATAGGTATAAGATCACTTCAATTAACCCATAATGCTCCTCCATTAATAAAAACTGAATTAATAAATTCCACAGATCCAGTTGATATAGCTAGGTATGAAGTAGAGAATGGCATTTTACCAGTTTCTGTTATAAGGTATACGCCATCTGGATTAAAGCAAGTGATACCAATAAAGTTACTTTTAAAGGGTAACATATAGTAAAATGTGATAAAGAGAACGACAAGCCTTGCCCTTCTAGGGACAGAATAAAATTTTTAACCAAAAATACTATTTCTATTTGAGATGCTCTCCAGATGCCTTCGTCTGGTCAACTCTTAAAACATGAGGAGCGGGAGCCGATTTCTCCAGCAATACCAGAGGAGGCATCTACGAAGTTAATTATACGAATAAGAGAACAAACGTTGTTCGTCTTCTTCCAAATGGTTTTCAGGAAGGGAAACTAAAGAAGTTAGCTAATATCTCATCAAAGCTATTCAACGAGTTGAACTATGAGATGAGGCAACAGTTTTTTCATGAAAAGAAAGTAGACTTTAATATAACGTGGGACAAGTATTATGAAAAGTATAAGGAAGAACTAAAAGTTAATGCTCAAGCAGTTATGCAGAAGAGCAATGAGGCATGGAACTCATTTTTCTCTTCTAAAGCTGAAGAATGAAGGAAAATTGCCACTCTTCATGAAACATGTTAGCTTACCGCGTTATTGGAATGATAGAGAAACTAAGAAGAGGAAGCTTTTACTTGTTGTTAGACAAGATAGATATGTTGTTGACGAACAAAACACAAGTTAATCCTCAAGGACTTCAACCTAGAAATAGATTTTGCTAGTAGACTTAGGTAGTATGGTAAACAAGGTAGGCTGGAGATATACTATGATGAAACAAGAAACGCATGGTATGCTTCTATACCAGTTGAAGTAGGTGTTGAGAAAACTAAAACGGGAAAGGAGAGCAAGCATATTGTTTATGGTGAAAGGAAAACCATTTCAGTTGAATCACCTAAAGGTAACAAGGTCACTTCAATAGACTTAGGCATAAACGTTTTAGCAAGTGTAGTATTAAACGACGGTACTTGGCTTCTTTACTTAGGTTATCCATTTAACATCGCACAAGAAAAAGGAAACAAATTCACAGTAAACATGTGGTCTTATCGTAAATTAATTGATACAATTGAACTTAAAGCACAAGAATATGGCATTAAAGTTTTTGAGGTCGTTGAGTATAATACCTCAAAGTATTGTGCTTATCATAATGTAGAAGTTAAAAGAAGACCAAGGGGGGTCATTAGTTGTCCATTAAAACATAAACTTCATTCTGATTTAAATGGAGCTTTAAACATATTAAAGAAAGCAACAGGTAAAGTCTTATCATCAATAAAGAAACCCCTATCTTTTATTGTAGAACATAACAGAGTAGCACCCGTAAAAGGGGTGTAACCCTCTAGACCTCAGGGAACCCCCGCCCTAAAGGGCGGGGAAGAGGTCAGTTTTTAATTTGTAGCTTTTTGTTTTCCCATGCACAACTTCTTCTATATATCCCATTTCAACAAGTTTTGAAAGCCTTCTATAAAGGGGCGTCTTTGGTATATTTGTTTCGCTTATGATTTGATTAGCTGTTGCAATTCCTCCTAACTTTTTTATTGCATTTAAAATTTGTTTATCTCTTTCAT
>Ga0080003_1000057_pt1 | contig 76808 bp, 74 predicted proteins | sample JossMetagenome_FD_69206 | JGI IMG/M metagenome (GOLD analysis project Ga0080003, IMG submission 69206) | Hot spring microbial communities from Joseph's Coat, Yellowstone National Park, USA - JC2_E (SPADES assembly) (version 2) | ecosystem: Environmental > Aquatic > Thermal springs > Hot (42-90C)... | reverse complement strand
ACCATGTCCTGGGTGTGCTATGCAGCTTTCAGATGTTTTGATAAAAGCTAACTTAGACACAAAAGTAGCACACCCTGTAGAAATTCTATACGAGATGATTAAATCAGGCCAGGCTAAGTAAAAGCAAATAAAATTATTAGAAACTTTTTTTGGAGGTTTAAATGAAGCTTCACGAGTACCAGGCAAAAGAGCTAATGAGTCTATACGAAGTGCCCATCCCAGAAGGTAGAGTAGCATACTTTCCCTATGATGCATGGATGGTAGCAATGGAATTGGGTTTCCCTGTTGTCCTAAAAGCGCAAGTACTAACAGGCGGCAGAGGCAAAGCAGGCGGTGTAAAGATAGCTAAAACTGCAGACGAAGCACGTGACATTGCCCAAGAGTTATTTGGTAAAACGCTTGTTACAGCTCAAACAGGCCCTCAGGGTGTAAGAGTAAGAAAACTCCTTGTTGAGAAAGTATCAAGCATCAAAAGAGAACTCTATTTTTCTATTACCATAGATAGGACAATAGGAAAGCCTGTGGTTATCGCTTCAAAAAGAGGCGGTATGAGCATAGAAGAGGTAAGCGAACTCTACCCAGAAGACATCATAAAGATACCAATAGATCCAGCAGTAGGCTTTTTGCCCTACCAGATAAGAAGGCTAAAGTATGATCTTGATTTAGTAGAGCAGGAAAAAGAAATATCAAAGATTGTAAGCAGCCTATACAAGCTTTTTATGGACAAAGACTGCTCCCTTTTAGAGATGAACCCCCTTGTAGTAACAGACACAGACCATCTAGTAGCCCTTGATGCAAAGATAGAAATAGACGATAATGCGATATTTAGAAGAAAAGAAGTAGCCAAAATGAGAGATTTAACCGAGTATGATCCAGATGAGCTTGAAGCTCGATTTGCAGGTTTAAACTTTATAAAGCTTGATGGTGATATAGGCTGTATGGTAAATGGTGCAGGCCTTGCTATGGCTACAATGGATGTTATTAAGTTTGCAGGCGGAAGCCCAGCTAACTTCCTTGATGTAGGCGGTGAAGCCACACCAGATACTATAGCAAAAGGCTTTGAAATTATAACCAGAGACTCAAAAGTAAAAGCTATATTTATAAATATATTCGGTGGTATTGTGCGATGCGATAAAGTGGCAAACGGTATTTTGCAGGCACTAAAGACAGTAGAAGTAAAAGTACCCATTGTAGTAAGACTCACTGGTATGAACAAAGAAGAAGGCATGGAAATGCTAAAAAACAGCGGCCTAGCCTTTTCTGTAGCAAATGATATCAAAGAAGCAGCCCACATGATCACACAAATCACAAAGGGAAAAAACCAAGATCAGCCAAAAGAAACAACAAAAGAAACCAATAAGAAGGAGAAATAAATATGGCTATAGCTGTATATAAAACAAGCAGAGTAATAGTTCAAGGTATTACTGGCAAGGAAGGTAGATATCACGCCCTAGCCTGCAGGGATTACGGCACAAAGATAGTAGGTGGTGTAACACCAGGCAAAGGCGGTCAGGATATAGAAGGCATACCTGTATTTAATACTGTAGAAGAAGCTGTTCAAAAAACAAACCCCAATGTCAGCCTCATATTTGTTCCACCCCCATTTGCAGCAGATGCTATACTAGAGGCAGTAGGAAGCGGAATAAAGATCATTGTGTGCATCACAGAAGGCATACCAGTGCTTGATATGGTAAAGGTCAAAAGGGTAATAGAAAAAGAAGGCATCATCCTTATTGGGCCAAACTGTCCAGGCATTATTACACCAGAAGCATCAAAGATAGGCATAATGCCAGGCCACATCTTTAAAAGAGGCTCAATTGGGATAATCTCAAGAAGCGGTACACTGCTGTATGAGACAGCAGACCAAATCTCTAAAGTAGGTCTTGGACAATCTACCTGCTTAGGCATAGGTGGAGACCCCATAGTAGGCACAGACTACATTTTCTGGCTTGAAAAATTTGAACAAGACCCAGAAACAGAAGCTGTTATGATAGTAGGTGAAATCGGTGGCGATGCAGAAGAAAAAGCCGCAGAATACATAAAAGCCTATGTTACAAAACCTGTATTTGCATTTGTTGCCGGCGCAAGTGCTCCAAAAGGCAGAAGAATGGGTCATGCTGGTGCAATCATAATGGGCAAAAAAGGCACTGTTGAATCAAAATACGCAGCCCTAAAAGAAGCAGGCGTCCATGTTATTGAAAACCCAGGCTATGTAGGTGAGACCATATACAAAACACTAAAAGAAAAGTACCATTTTTCGATATAGCTATCCCTCCTTATCTATAGAGCAAAAAGGCTAGGCAAACGCTTAGCTTTTTTGCTTATTTAAAAGTAAATTGCATCTTTGTGGTGCAGTATAATTGCAACTGTGGATTGTTCAGGTACAATTTGATGGTTTTCTGTTAATTTTACGCCGTATTCGTAAGGTTCTAATAAATTAAATATTGCATCGTTTAAACTTAAATTAGGACAGGATGGGTAACCAGGCGAGTACCTAGCCCCCTGGTAAGATTTCATTGAAAAATTTACATCTTCTAAGCTTTGTGATTCTTGATTTGCTATACCTAGTTCTATTCTTATTTGTTTATGTATAATCTCTGCTAAGCTTTCGGTTAATTCTATACCAAGACCATGAATTAAATGATATCTTTTGTACTCACCACTTGTGAATAGGTTTTTTTCAAATTCTGAGAATTTACTTCCAGCAGACACCAAACTAAAAGCCACAATATCGTTTACATCGTTTCTTAAATAGTCAGCTAAGCATAAATATGGTTTATGATTTGTCCTTTCAAAGTGCATTACAAGCTTTGCAAAATTTTTAGCTTTATTAAATTCTAAATTTTTCGTTAACTCATTTGTGGATTTATCAAAAATATACAAAGCGCATTCTTTTGTATCGCCATTTTTTAGTCTTACAATAGAGTCTGACCTACAAGCAAAATAACCATATATAATTAGCGGTTCAAAAATATTTTGTTCTATTAAAATTTGCTTTAAATTTTCAAAATTTGGCAGTATTTCATCTTTTAACAGTTTATCATATTCTTGTTTTGTTAGGTTGGCTTTTTTGTAGCCCCAAGCACGTACAAATAATGCAGTTTTGTTTATCCAGTTAAATGCAAGATTTTGTATGTAATTGTAATTTGGTAGCTTGTTTGATACAAAAACTTTTCTACCCAAAAAAGGTGCATTAGGCACACTTTGAGGTTCGGGTAAGGCAATATCGCTAGGTTTTATTGTAACATATGCGTCTTTTGTTGGTATATTTTTTGTTTTTTTGTTTATTGAGAGATTTTTTTTGCTTTCTATAATTGACATAGCCTTTAAACCGTCAAAGGCATCTTTGCAATAAAATACACTACCGCTGTAAATAGGCTTGCAATAATCCTCAACAAACTTACTGTTTAAAGCAGCACCACCAAGCAACACAGGTATTTTTAGGTTGTTTTTTTCAAATTCTGCTATATTGTTTTGCATTTCTATGGTAGATTTTACTAAAAGTCCGCTCATCCCAATACAGTCGGCATTATGTTCTTTTGCTGCTTTAATAAATGTTTGCGCTTCAACTCTCGTTCCTAAATTGATTACTTTATACCCATTGTTTGTCAATATAATATCTACCAAATTTTTGCCAACATCGTGCACATCACCTTTTACTGTTCCCAAAACAAGTGTTAGTTGCTTATCTTTTTTCTTTTTATCCATAAACTGGTTTAAGTGGTCAACACATTTTTTCATACTTTCAGCACTAGCTAAAACAAACGGCAGTTGCATTTTGCCCTCACCAAATAAATCCCCAACAGTTTTCATTGCTTCTATAAGCAAATCTGTAATGATTTTATCTGCAGGCATAAACTGTAGGGCTTTGTCAACGGTTTCAATTAACTGGTTTGTCTGAGCACTTATTAGCAATTTTTTTATTTTTTCTTCAAGTGGTAAGTCTTCTAAGGTCTCTTTTTCTTCAAATTTTTTGTCTTGTGTAAAATGTTCAATAAATTTAATTAAAGGATCACCATCTTGCCAATCATTAAAAATTAATCGTTCACAAATTTTTTTGTCTATCTCATTTATTAATGGGTATGGTATAAGTGATTTTGGGTTAACTATAGCCATAGATAGACCATTTTTGACAGCATGGTACAAAAATACTGAGTTTAAATACTTTCTTGCCTGTGGGTTTAGCCCAAACGATACATTAGATATACCCAAAATAGAGCCTACTTCTTTATGAGCGCTTCTTAATTCTTTTATTGCATCAATCGTATCTTTAGCCGCATTCCTGTACTCATCTTCGGCCGAAGCTACAGTGAATGTTAGCAAATCAAATACTAAATCAGTCTTTCTAAGGCCATTTTTTAAAGCTCTATCAAGCATTCTATAGGCTACTTCTAGTTTGCGCTCTTTTGTTTTTGCCATCCCTTGTTCATCTATAGCAAGCAAAACAAGTGCACTACCAAACTTTTTTGCAAGTTCACAAATTTTGTCAAATTTCTCAATGCCATCTTCTAAATTAGCAGAATTTATAATGGGCCTTCCACCTATTAGTTTCAAAGCCTTTAAAACTGTGTTTGGCTGGGTAGAATCTACCATTAATGGGATTGAAATTTTTTGGTTAAAGCGGCTTATGAGTTCTACCATATCCTTTTCTTCGTCGCGCCCAGCAAAATTAACACTAACATCTAATGCTTTTGCGCCACTAAGCGCTTGTTCTTGAGCGATAGATAGTATTGCATCATAGTCTTCTTTTAGCAGTAAGTCCCTAAATTGCTTTGAACCAGTAGCGTTTGTGCGCTCACCTACCAAAAAAGGTGGTGGTTCTTGAAATAATGGCTCAAATTGATAAAGGCTTGCGAGGGCTTTTGGAGTTTTGCCTTTTGGAGGTTTTGGCAATAGGTCCTTTATTTTTTCGCTGAGTGCCTTTATATGCTTTGGTGTTGTGCCACAGCATCCACCAATAATAGATACGCCGTCTATATAGCAAAATTTAGATTCAGCTATTGCAAAACTTTCTGGGTCCATAGGGTAGCATACCCTTCCACAAACATTTTCTGGCAAACCCGCATTAGAGTGGATTGAAATATAGCCATCCCAGACTTGAGATAATTTTTTAAGATGGGTCTCAACTTGGATGGGACCGCTTCCACAGTTTAAACCTAAACTTAATATGTCAAATGGCTCAAGTATTGCAGCAAGCGTAGCAACATCTGTGCCAATTAGCATAGAGCCGTTTAACTCAATAGTAGCAGACACCATTATGGGTATATCTTTTTGTTTATGCTTTATGGCGTCGAAACAACCGTTAAGTGCTGCTTTAATTTGCAATGGATCCTGAAAAGTTTCAAGCAGTATTAAATCAACACCCCCATCAATTAAACCCGATGCGGCTAAAAAGTAACCCTCATACATTGTATCAAAGTCAATTTGATTAAGCGAAGCAAGCTTTGTGCCAGGACCCAATGAGCCTGCGATAAATTTTGGTTTGTTATTGGTTTGCTGAAGTTGTTTTTTAGCTGATTGTGCGTTTATAGCCGCTTGTTTTGCTATCTCATATGTTTTGTTTTGCAAATTGTACTCTTCAAGCACCCATGGTAGTGCTCCAAAACTATTTGTCTTTGTAATATCTGCCCCAGATTTTAGATAATCTAAATGGATATTTTTTATAATGTCGGGTCTTGTTAAGTTTAAAATTTCGTTGCAGCCTGATTTACCATCCCAATCAGATTCTGTTAAATCATAGGACTGAAGCAGTGTTCCCATAGCCCCATCTAATATAAGAAAGCGTTTACCTATTATGTTTTTAATGCTCAACCTTTTTACCTCCAGCAAAGTCCGATTATATAAAAAAATTAACATTTTTACAATATCGGCTATTGATTTAAACTTTTCTTAAACTTGATTTTTATAATTACTACATATATAATCAAAAGTGAAAGATGGGTTTTTATCTGCGCCCATAGCTCAGTTGGATAGAGCGCAAGATTGCGGTTCTTGAGGCCAGAGGTTCGAATCCTCTTGGGCGCGCCACTTTTAGCGATACCCACCTTTGAAGCTACTTGTAGGGGCGTTTGTGAACCCCGCCAGGTCCGGAAGGAAGCAACGGTAACAAATTAGCCCCCAGCAGGTATCCTTTATTGGTGGGTATCGCTAAGGGAAGGCAAATGTATATAGTTTTTGCAAGAAAATACAGGCCACAAACACTAGATGAAGTAATTGGTCAGGATATCGTTACTCAAACAATAAAAAATGCCATAGAGCAAAATAGGCTCTACCATTCTATTTTATTTTATGGGTCAATGGGTACAGGCAAGACCTCGCTTGCTAGAATTATAGCAAAGTCGCTTAATTGCGAAAAAGGCCCAACAGTTAAACCTTGCGGCGAATGCGAACAGTGCAAAACCATTTCTTTGGGCAGAAGCGTTGATGTTATTGAAATTGATGGTGCATCAAACAGACGCATTGACGATGCAAGAAATATTATAGAAAGCATAAAGTATGTGCCATTTAACGCTCGTTATAAAATATTTATTATAGATGAAGTCCATATGCTTACAGAAGAAGCTTTCAATGCCCTCCTAAAAACAATCGAAGAGCCGCCCGATTATGTAAAATTTATATTTGCTACAACAAATATAGAAAAAGTGCCCCAAACAATTCTTTCAAGATGCCAAATTTTTAAACTTAATAAAATTTCACCAGAAAAAATCTATACAAAATTAAAAAAAATTTTGGAAATAGAAAATATAGATATAGAAGACGATGGCATAAAGTTGATTTCTCAAGTAGCACAAGGTTCTTTTAGGGTTGCAGAAAATTATCTAGATAGGGTAGTTGCATACAAAAGTGGGCATATCAGCGCAAAAGATGTATCGTATGTGCTTGGTGTTGCAGACTATAGTTTAATTGATGAATTTGTCCAAGCTATTATAAATTTTGATTCAAATCAAGCATATGAAAAAATAAGCTATCTTTTAGAGCATAATTTGAAAGTAGAAACATTTGTTGAGATGCTGCTTGAAAAATTGTTAGTTTTAGATATTGAACTTGAATTAAAAACGGCCTTTATAAATTTTTTCTACGATTCTTTTTTGCAAATAAAACATAAAGTTGATGACATTGTTGCACTTAAAGTTGCTACACAAAAAGCGCTTGCTCTCAAAAATCTTACTAAAATCGAAGAAATAATACAGCATAGTATAGATCTATCTATACCAGACACAAAAGAAAAAACCTTAGAAAAAACCAACGAAGTTTTGACAAATGTTTTAAGTGAAGATACAGGTGATTTTGGCAGCAGTGAAATACTTGCTGACAATGCGGGAGATGATGTTGATAAATTAGATAAAATGGTAATTGATCTTTTTGGTGGAGAAATAATAGCAAAGAGGTGATCTATGGCAAAAGGTTTTGGCGGATTTGATATGAACTCTTTAATGAGTCAGGCAAAAAAAATGCAAAAGGAAATTGAGCGTATTCAGCAAGAAGCAGCAAAAGAAATTACACAGGTAAGTGTTGGTGGTGGAATGATAACAGTTAGTGCTAATGGAGATGGAGAGGTTGTTGAGATTAAAATCTCAAAAGAACTATTATCAGACGATGTAGAAATGTTAGAAGACCTACTGCTATCTGGTGTTAATGAAGCCATTAGAAAAGCAAAAGAAAAAGTAAAAGAAAAAATGTCTGCGTTAACTGGTGGTATAAGCATACCTGGCATATGATTAAATCGATTGAAAATTTAGTCGAATCAATAACAAAACTACCTGGAATTGGTCAAAAAAGCGCTCTAAGGTATGCTCTATGGCTTATAAATAACCCGCAAGACGCTAAAGAAATAGCTCAAAGTATTGAAACAGCCCTTCATTTAAAAAAATGTAAAATCTGTGCCAATTTGTGTGAAGGCGATATTTGTGATATATGTTTGGATGAAAATCGTGATAAATCAACTATCTGCGTTGTAGAAACCATAGAAACACTGTTAAATTTGGAATCTCAGCGTATTTACAATGGTGTATATTTTGTTTTATGGGGTTTGATATCGCCCATTGAAGGCATTTACGCAAGTGATTTAGGTCTTAAAAAACTAAAAGAAAACGCAAGACTTGGAAAGGAAATCATATTGATGCTAGATGATTCTGTTGAAGGCAACCTAACCGCACAGTACATAATAGAAATGCTGCCAAAGGATATCAAAATTACAAAACCAGCATCTGGTATACCAGTTGGTTATAATATTGATTCACTTGATAAATTAACATTACAAAAGGCATTTCAAAACAGGGTGCCTTATTAGGAGAGTATATGAGTATAGTGGATTTAAGCAAAGTTATTGAAGTTGAATCAAAAGAAGAAAAAATTGAAAATTTTGAAACTGGTTCATGGCGTGTTGAGCGTCCTATATGGAATGAAAAAACATGTATAAACTGTTTGTTTTGCTGGCAGTACTGCCCAGATGCATCGATTGTCTTGGATAAAGATGAAAAAATGATTGGGATTGATTATCACCATTGTAAGGGTTGTGGTATTTGCGTTGAAGTATGTCCTACAAAGCCCAAGTCACTTGTTATGGTGTTAGAAAAAGATGTGCAGGAAAAAGGTTTAAGTGAGATAAAAGCTTTAACTTTTAAAGTTTAAGGAAGGTTTTCCTGCTCTATACTACAGGCTTTTGCAAGGCCAGCTAAATACAAAGAGCCTGCAACAAATATATTTTCATATATTGATTGATAAGCGTATTGTAAGCATGCATTTACATCTTCTAAAAAGCGATAATTCTTGAGTGTGCCTTTGATGTCTAACTCATCAATTGAGTTTTGATTGTTTGTTTTGGTTATTAAAATTTCATCAAACCAACCATCAAAAATGTTTAAAATTTTTTTATAATCTTTTTGCTTTAGACTCGAGTAAATTAACATCTTAGTGCCTTTCATTTTTTTGGCACACTCTAAGAACCTTAATGCTCCATCTACATTATGCGCTCCATCTATGATAAATGTTTTGTTGGCTGATTTAATTATCTCAAAACGAGCAGGCCAATATGTATTTTTCATTGGCTTTACGCTCAAACCTACATTGTAATGCTTGTTTAGACTATCAACTGCAAGCATAGCACATGCAAGATTTTCTTTTTCGTAATCACATTTTAAAAATTTTAAATCAAAATTTTTAGCACGATTCATATATTGGTCATCTACAAAATAAAGTGGAACATTTTTAGATTGTTTTATAAACTCTACAACATTTTGAGTATTTTTACCTATAACACCTATTTTTTTAATGATAGCTATTTTTGTTTTTGTTATTTGTTCTATAGTTTTGCCCAAATGCTCGGTATGATCCAATGATATGCTTGTTATAACACTTAAAATCGGATCTACTACATTTGTTGCATCAAACTCGCCACCCATACCAACCTCTAAAATCGCATACTCAACATTTAGACTTTTAAATACCAAAAAGCTCAAAACAGTTAAAAACTCAAAGTATGTAGCACCAAATTCTTTTGCTATAGGCTCTAATTTAAGTGCCAAACCCAAAAGGGTATTGTAATCTATGCTTTTATTGTTTACTTTGATACGCTCGTTTAACAGTATTAGATGCGGTGAAGTGTATAAACCTACATTATAGCCTTTGTGTATAAAACTATCAGATAGCATTTGAGCTACACTACCTTTACCATTTGTGCCACCAATAATGATGCTTTTGAAAGCATAGTGTGGGTTGTGCAGTGCTTCAAGCATAGCTATTGTGCGCTCTAGCCCAAGTTTTATTGAATATGGCTGAAGGCCTTCTAATATTTTTTTGAGTTTTATGTAGTTTTGCATATAACAACAGCTACTGCATACTCATCTGTGTGCGATATGCTGATATCTGCACTGAATTGTTTATTGTCAATATAAATGTATGGCGCACCATTTGTATCATTTAAAATCTCGATTTTACTAAATGGTATTTTTAGGTTAGTTGCTTTAAAAAAAGCTTCTTTTGCACAGAATTTGCCACATAAATGGATGTGAGGGTGTTTTTTTGAAAAGCAGTAATCAAGCTCTGTTTGAGAAAACACTCTAAGGAGTGTTTTTTTATCAAATTTTTTTAACATTTTTTCAAATCTTTGTGTTTGCTCTATATCTATGCCAACCATCTGGCTTTTTCTATAATTTGTTTCATTTGTAAAATAGCTTCTTTTAGACCACAAAAAACTGCTCTTGAAATAATTGAGTGACCAATATTAAGTTCTTCAATTTCTTTAATTTTTGCTATCAAGCTGACATTTTGGTAATTTAAGCCATGCCCTGCATGTACATTTAAACCTAAACTCTTTGCAAAAACTGCTACATCTGCAATGATGTTTGCAAGTTTTATTTTTTGTGAATAATGAGCATTTGCAAACTCTCCTGTGTGTATTTCAATCGAGTCAACATTTAGTTTTTTGGCTGCTTCAATTTGTTTTTTGTCTGGATCAATAAATAAACTAACAAGTATGTTTTTTGAGTGAAGTTTATCTGTAACTTCTTTTAACTTTTCAAAATTTCCCAATACATCAAGACCACCTTCAGTTGTGAGTTCTTTTCTTTTTTCGGGTACAAGGGTTGATTGGTATGGTTTTGCTTCTAAAGCAAACTTGACAATATCGTCTGCGATACTCATTTCTAAGTTAACAGGGATTTTTAGTGTATTAATTGCGCTAATTACATCACTTTCTTGGATATGGCGTCTGTCTTCCCTTAGGTGCATTGTAATATTATCAGCAAGTGCTTCTTGAGCAATAAGTGCAGCGTATAAAGGCTCTGGCTCAATTCCTAGTCTTGCCTGTCTAAGCGTGGCAATATGGTCAATGTTAACGCCAAGTCTCATGCTTTATCCTCCAAAAATAGTTTTCAAAACAAAATTTAGATCGTTTTCGTTATTTGAGTGTATAGTTATTGCATTTTGTGGTTTTTCAAAAACTGCTTTTTGCTTAAAGTATACATCTGCTGTGCCATCTGAAATACTTGTTTGTTTTTTTCTTGCTTCTAAATTGCGCATAATTGTAGGTTCGTCTGGATCTAAAAATACAAAAGTAGGTTTTATTCCAATCTCATCTAATAAATTGGCTAAATTCTGTCTAAAGGAGTTTTTTATAAAAGTGGCATCTAATATTACATTGTGTCCTTCTTTTAGAGAATCATAAGCTAGTTTATTTAGCGTATCATAAACGATTTGTGTATGTTTTTGTGTATAAATACCGCCTTCAAAATTGCTAGAAGTTGTAGGTGGAAATATTTGTTTTCTTATGACATCAGATGAAAAGATTTTTGCGTTGATTTTTTTAGCTAACTTTTCACTAAAATAACTTTTCCCACAGCCAGTTAAACCAACCATAGCTATAAGTGTGGGCTTATACATGCTATCAATGTACTTGTAAGCTAAATCAAAGTATTTATTTGCTAGTTCTTTTTTGTTTTCAAAATAGGCAATTTTGCCTCTCACATAGGCTCTGTAAACTTTATAAAAATCAAGAACCTCGTTTAGAGAGTAGTCTTTAGTTATTTGTATGTATTTTTGCATGAAGTTTTGCGCTAACTCGTATTTTTTGTAAAATTCTAAATCCATTATTAAAAAAGCCACATCGCTTGCCACATCAGAGTACCTAAATCTATCATTAAACTCTATGCAATCATAAATGTATATTTTATCGGCTAAACATATATTGTGTGAGTATAAATCACCGTGACAATCTTTGATTTTTTGCTCTTTAATACGCTTTTGCCAATCATAGTTATCTAAAAAATCGTTGGTGTAGCTTTTTATAGCTTCATACTGGTGTTTGGTTAAAAATTCACCGCAAGCTTCAATTGTCTGATTAAAGTTTTCATCTGTGTTTACTTTTATATTTTCTTTTTTGCCAAACTCGTTGATTGCTTGATTTGATTCAGCATTTAGATGAAATTGGGCAATAATTTCTGCTAAATTATCTATATCTTTAAGGGTCACTTTGTTTTCTTTTAAGAGGTTATCCATCATTTTATCTTGAGGTAGTTTTTTCATTGCAACGGCATATTCTACAATCTCACCATCTTGAGAGATTAAGTAATCATTATCTTTGTAGACAATAGGTACAACGCCAAGATACAAATCTTTAGACAATCTTTTATTTAGCTCAACCTCTTTTTCGCAATAGTATTTTCTTTTTTCCAAAGTAGTAAAATCTAAAAAACCGAAATTTACATTTTTTTTAATTTTATATACAGTATCATTTATTAGTACATAAGAAATATGCGTTTCAATAAGTGTTGCTTTGAGCTTGTTTTTTAAGCTTTCTATTAATTGATTCATAGTATGAATATACACAACCGCAGTAGTTTTGTCTATAAAAATTGAATTGTTTTGATAACTCACACGAGCGTTTAAACCCGTCTTTTTTCTTAAAGTCTTCGTCTAAAAATTTTACATTTAAAGCTTGAAGTGTTTTACCAATGTGTTTAACTACCTCGTATTTTTTTAAAGGACTTACAGATAGAGTGGTTGTAAAGTATTCAAAATTGTGTTTTTTTGCAAAAAGTACTGTTTTGTACAACCTATATGCATAACATAGCGTGCATCTTTTTGAACCTTCTGTGTAATTTTTGTATTGCTTAATTTTCTTAAACCACGCTTTTGGGTCATATTCTGGCACAATTAAATCTATACTGTGGTATTTGCAAAGTGTTTCTATTTCTTTTAACCTCAATTTATATTCTTTTAAAGGCTGTATGTTGGGGTTAAAAAAGTAAACGCTAACCCTAAAGTTATCTTTTAGGCGTTCTATAACGCTTGTAGCGCACGGTGCACAACAAGCATGTAGTAGCAATTTTGGCTTAAATGTACCGTTAATAAACTGCTTTATGGGTTGAAAGCTGTTTCTGTGAATCTCGCAAACACCAAACTTTTCTAGCAATTCAATGTGCTTTTTTGTGCCATAGCCTTTGTGCTGGTCAAATGCATACTGTGGATATTTCTGAGACATTAGCATCATATAATGGTCTCGGCTAACCTTAGCCAAAATTGACGCAGCAGATACACAGCCTATTTTTGAGTCACCATCGATAATGCTTTTAAATTTAATTGGCAAATTTAAATGGTCTTTACCATCAATTATTAAAATGTCCGGTTTTTTTGGTATAACAGCAAGCGCCCTTTTTATAGATAACTCAAATGCTGCGACAATACCCACTGCATCAATTTCTTTACATGAAGCTATACCAATCCCAAACGTAGAGTTTTTAATGAGTATTTTATAGATTTCTTCGCGCTTTTTTTCTGTTAGAAGTTTGGAGTCTTTTACTATTGCGTTAAACTGTTTTGGTAGTATACAAACTGCGCTGACAATGGGACCAGCCCACGGACCCCTACCCGCTTCATCTACGCCAGCTACTAACATAGAGAGCTTTTTTTGGCAAAAATATGGGAGTATTTAGGTTTTTTTAGGTATTCTTCCACAACCGAGCATTTTATTATAAACAAAAAGAAAACCCTATCATCGTCAAACTCAGAAAGCGTTTCAAAGTTGCCCTGCCCTTTTGATATGATAATATCTGAGCTTTTGTAGATTTTTTTGCAGTTTTCATCGCAGTAATCTGGCCAAAAACCTGGTGTTGGCTTTGTGCTTTCTATTATTGTGCCTATTTCTTCTAAACCTAAACCTTCAATATCATTTTTTGTTACATCATTTATTATAGGCTTGCCACGCAAAGCTATGTAAATATCCAAGTTTGGGTAGAGCGATTTTATTGTTTCTAAAAGTAATTTGTCAAAAACAATCTCACCTGCATTATCCGCTAAAAAAAGCAGTTTGTTGGCTTTGTTTATTTTTTCTTTGAAATCTTTAATATCATTAACCAAAAAGCCTTCATTGATGGCTTTTGAGATTGTCTCTTTAATGTTAAACTTTTCTATTTGAGAGCCAAAATCTATAATATTTCCTGCAACAGAAATATTGATAGCAGCTTGTAATTTATCTTCGGCATTGTTAATATAATCTTTTAAGTCATTGATATACCCGATTGCTATTTTGTTGTACTTTTTTTTAATTTCACTGTATGGGTCATCGTGATCTAGCGTTTTTGTTATTGAGCCATAAACAAACTCAGAGATTAAAGGTGGTGCTACATCATAGCTGAGCTTTGATAGCACTAAAGCTACATTTTTTAGCGCCCTTATAGCATCTTCATCTTTTTTGCTTACAATTTCTGTTGCCCTTATTGCTTGAGAAACAAAGCAAACGAAACATTCTGGTTTTACTTTCACACAAAATATTATACTATAAAAAAATTTTTAGTAAAGAACGATTTTTTGGGTTTTACAAAATTCTAAATTTATGCTAACATAGCTAGCCTATGAAAGCAATTGATTCAATTGAGGCTTTTGAAAAAAGCGTTGACAGCAAAGTGCCAGTTGGGATACTTTTTACCACTAGTAATTGCTCTACATGTAAAGCACTTTCTTTGAAATTAAAGGACGAGGATAATTTTTTTGAAATCGACATTGAAAAGCTTCCTCAGGTTGTATCTATAACAAATATTTACAGTGCTCCAACCATTGCGGTTTATCTAGACAAAAAACAAATCAATGTTTTTAGCGGTGTATTTTCACTAAATGAAGTTTTAGACTACATCGAAAGAGTAAAAAGTTATGTTTGTGCATGAAGCAATCTATGAAATTGCCAAAGAAAAAGCTCAAAATTTAGAGATTAGCGATATAAGGATTGGTCTTGGGTACACTTGTGTAGAACTTAATAATAATTTGTGCGGGCTTTCATATACATTTGCAAAGGAGTTAAATCACCAGAGTTGCAATGTCTTGGATATTGGTGAAAAAATTATCGGCAAAAAAGCAATAGAGTTACTAAATGGTATTTTTTCGTATAATTTGCTTGATAGTGCTTTAGCTATTGCGTGTGCAAACGCTATACTAAACAAACCACAAGAAAACTACTTTGATTTTTTAAGTCTCATTGAAAAGCAACACAATGTTGTAATGGTAGGCTATTTTGCGCCCATTATAGGGCATATTAAGCAGAAAGCCAAAAGCCTAAAAATTATTGAACGCGATAGCAGGCTTGATACTTTGCCTGATTGGGCTAGCTTTTTTGAGCTTAAAAACTGTGATGTAGCTATAATTTCAGCCACAACACTTGTAAATAAGACAATTGATAGCATTTTGAGTTTTTCAAACGCCAAATATAATATACTTTTGGGTGCAACATGCACAATATCAAAAGAAGCATTTTTAAACACAAAAATTACGCATTTATGCGGGGTTAGTATTGTAAATAAAGATAAAGTTAAAACACTAGTTAGTCTTGCAGCAGGCACAAGGCTAATCTCACAATATACAAAAAAAGAGTGTATTTTATGTCTATCTTAAACCTTGCAAAAGCTAAAGTATTGCCAATATTGCAAAAAGACAACTTACTTGAAGCACGCGTTTTATTTAAAACTCAAGAAAACACTTTGTATACAAATTTTATGGGTGTTAAAAGTGAAGGTTTAAGCTTTAATACAATCGAGAAAGAATTAGTAGTTAGAGACTTACTAAATTTGGGTTTAAGAGAAGATAAAAACAAAGAGCTATTTGTTGGCTTTTTAAATGCATTTGTTGGTTTTTACTACAAAGAACATACAACTATCTTTTGCAAAAATAAGCAATTTTGTTTTAGTGAGATGGGAAGCAGGCTTTTAAAACGCTATGGTAACAACTTAAGCATGTGCTTCATTGATTACTTAGTGGACAATTTTAGAACTTTGCAAAATTATGGGTTTAAAATGGATTTTTTGAGCTTTACAGAAAATAATTTTGAAGACCATCTATATAATTGCGTTGCAAACAATTTTTTGGTATTATGCAATGGGTATTGCCTAACTAAGTCATGGGCAAATGATATAATGGATATATCATCTATGGATAATGCAAATAGGTTGGTTATTTTTTTTGGTCCTCAAAGTGCTTTTTTAAACCTGATTAATTTAAAAAGGCTCTGCTTTTTTAAGGAGGTTTGATGATTTACCATTACTTGAGCCCAACGGATTTTAATTCACAAGAAACACTCAAAACTATAGATCTTGGTATTGATATAAAAGAAAAAATCAAAAAAAAACAAGAATATAAACCTTTTAGAGACTATATACTTGCGATGATATTTGAAAAATCTTCTACAAGGACAAGAGTTTCATTTGAAGCAGGTTTTAAAAGGCTTGGCGGTCAAACGATAGTTTTATCTTTAAAAGACATACAGTTAGGTAGAGGCGAAACTATGCAAGATACGGCAAAAGTTATATCTGGGTATTGCGATATTGTAATGATTCGCACATTTGAACATCAAAGATTAATTGAATTTGCTTCAAACTCAAGTATTCCAGTAATCAATGGACTAAGTGATTTACTGCATCCATGCCAAACGCTAGCAGATATGCTTACAATAAAAGAACATTTTGGAAGTTTTGATAATTTAAAATTAACATACATAGGCGATGGAAATAATATGGCAAATTCGTTGCTTTTGCACTGTGCTATGCTTGGGATAGATATATCGGTTGCTTGTCCAAAAGACTATAGTCCAAGTGGAGTGATTGTAAAAGAAGCGATTGAAGTATCTAAACTTACTGATTCAAACATTACTATAACGGATGATATTATTGAGGCGGTAAGTGGTGCACATATTATATACACTGATGTATGGGCTTCGATGGGTCAAGAAGATCAAAAAGAAAAAAAATACTCAATATTAAAAAAATATCAGGTAAACGAAGAACTTTGCTCATTTGCAGACAATAATTTTATCTTTATGCATTGCCTTCCCGCCCATAGAAATGAAGAAGTTGCAAGTAGCATAATCGATGGTAAGCATTCTGTTGTGTTTACCCAAGCAGAAAATCGTTTATATGCTCAAATGGCAATAATTTTTAATTTATTAAATAAGGAGTAAAATATGAGTGTAAAAAAAGTAGTTTTGGCTTATTCTGGTGGACTTGATACATCGGTTATCATTAAGTGGTTAATGGATAAATACAACTGCGAAGTTATAGCCTATACTGCCGATTTAGGTCAAAACGAACCACTTGAACCCATTAAAGCTAAAGCACTAAAGACTGGGGCGTCAAAAGCTTATGTAGAAGATCTTCGAAAAGAATTTTTAGAAGACTATGTAATGAAAGCTTTTAAAATGAACGCGCTTTATGAAAACAAATACCCTCTTGCAACAGCACTTGGAAGACCACTTATTACAAAAAAACTCGTTGAAATTGCCATTAAAGAAGGCGCGGATGCCATAGCCCACGGATCTACAGGCAAAGGCAACGATCAAGTAAGATTTGATGTATCTGCAGTTGCGCTAAAGCCAGACATTAGGGTGCTTGTGCCTGTTAGAGACTGGGAGTTAAAATCACGAGAAGAAGAAATTGAGTACGCCAAAAAATTCAACATAGAAATACCTATAACAAAAGAAAAACCTTATTCAATAGACAGAAATATTTGGGGTGTAGCAATTGAAGCTGGTATATTAGAAGACCCTGAGCAAGAAACCCCAGAAGATATTTTTTCTTTAACAAAAAGTGCGCTTGACGCACCAAATGAGCCTCAATATATAACAATTGGATTTGAAAAAGCCATTCCTGTCAGTATTGATGGTCATAAAATGCCGCTTGTTGATTTAGTTACGCACTTAAATGAAATAGCCGGCAATCATGGTGTTGGTAGGATAGATATGATCGAAAATCGCCTTGTTGGGATAAAGTCAAGGGAAGTTTACGAAGCCCCAGCCGCTGTTAGTTTGCTTGAAGCAAAAAGGGCTTTAGAACAGCTTGTGCTTGATAGAGAAGCAATGCATTTTAAAGACCAATTAGCTATAAAGTATTCTGAACTTGTTTACTATGGTTTGTGGTTTTCACCACTAAGAGAAGCCCTAGACGCTTTCGCGGATAAATTGTGTGAAAATTTAACTGGTGAAGTTACTATAAAGCTATACAAAGGCTCTGTTGTAGCTGTTTCTAGAAAATCACCGTATTCCATATATAATAAAAACCTTGCAACTTACGAATCTTCCGATACATTTAGACACAAAGATGGTGAGGGCTTTTGTAATATCTGGGGTCTGCCACTAAAGGTTATAGCAAGCGTAAAAAATGCGCAAAAGTAATTTGTAGGGGTTTTGCCCCCTTTCTTTTTATATGCCTCATGCAATATTAAAAACAGATAAAAGTTTAAAAGATATAGTTTGTGTTGACCTTTTTGTGTCTAAAAATAGAGGTGTTTTGCCGCTAAATGAGCCATTTAATTGTTTTTTAGATTTTTACAAGAAAAATGATTTATTGATTATTAAATTAAATAAAGCAACACGTTCTGTTGTAACAGATGAGCTTAAAAATGAAATACTGGTATTATCAAAAAACATTGCAAATTTTCTTAAAGCAGAATTAGTTTCTCACAATTTAGAGCCTACTAATACACATTTAAACTTATGCGGTTGTTTTGAAAAAATTTTCCCCCAAAAAGAGCCGTTTAAACTACAAAAAAATATTAATAATCTAGAAATTGGTTTCGGTAGGGGTGAATTTTTGCTTAACTTAGCAAAGCAAAAAACAAATGAGTTTTTTTACGGTATAGAAATTTACGGAAAAGATTTTTTAGCAGCTTTAAATGGCTGCTGCTTGGAAAAATTGAATAATATCAAAATGATTAATTATGATGCGAAATATGCTATTGATCTATTTGAAAATAACTTTTTTGACAACATCTATGTAAATTTTCCAGAACCCTGGTTTAAATTTTATCGCATTCAACACTCTATTTTTAACAAAATTACATTTAAAAAAATTACCGATAAAATTAAACAAAACGGTTTATTACACGTAGTTACAGACAATTACCCATTTGCCGTTTATAGTTCGATTATCGCAAATTATTTTGGCTTAAAACCCAAAAACAAATATTTTGTTGAAATAAAAAATAATTTTGATACATTGTATGCAAAAAAATGGAAACGCCTAAACAGAGTGTTTTACTCTCTAGTTTTACAAAAAACATATACCTCAGCTCCAATTTTTTATAAAAAATACGATTTTCCTATCAAATTAAATAGATTAGAATACAAAGACAGTGAACTGATTTTTAAAATACTTGGTATTTATGAAAATAAAAATGTTGACTATAAAATAATAGAAATAGCAATTGGAAACTATTTAGCTCAGCATGTTTTTTTTGGTTTTTTGGAAGGTAGAATTTTTATGCTACCTCAAACCAATTTTGTATTTACAAATGATTTTTGTGATACTTTAGAAAAAGTTACTCAATAAGTATCTACAAACCGCTTTTAGTTACATGCGCTTCATCAAATGTAGCAACTTGCGTTATTATTTTAGAAGCTGCTTCAATAATAGGCATTGCAAGCACAGCGCCACTGCCTTCACCAAGCCTCATATCCAATTGCAATATAGGTTTTAAACCCAAATAAGAAAGCATTAAACTATGACCTGGCTCTTGGGATAAATGACCTGCTAACATGTATTGTTTTGTTAATGGGTTTAATTTATATGCCAAAAGTGCACCAGCAGTTGAAATTAGACCATCAATAACAACAGGTATTTTATTGTAGCAAGCAGCCAAAATTACACCAGCAATTGCGCCAATCTCAAAGCCGCCTACCTTTGATAATACATCTATTGCGTCGTTTGAGTTTGGGTTGTGAGTCTTTAGTGATTTTTTGATAATAGCAATTTTATTTTTTAGCATATCGTCTGTAATTAGCGTTCCTTTACCTGTCATTAGCTCTGCAGTGTTGTTTGTTATACAAGCACCAACCGCAGAAGCTGCGGTGGTGTTTGCTATGCCCATATCGCCTGTTGCTATTAAGTCTAGTTTTTGAGATGTTATATAATCATTTACTATATTAAATCCAGTTAGTATTGAGTTATACGCTTCTTCTTTTGTCATTGCAGGCTGTTTTAAAAAGTTATTTGTGCCGTTTTTGACTTTCTTTACTATGAGTTGATTTTGACCCACTTGTTTAGTTTCTAACAGGTTGCATTTTGTGCCTACATCTGCAACAACCGTAAAGCAATTATTTAACCTTGCAAGGACAGTTATAGTCGCGCTACCTTGAATAAAAGCTTTTATCATCTCGCAAGTAACCTGCTGAGGGTATGCACTTGTGCCTTCTTCTGCTACACCATGATCTGCAGCCATAACAAACACAGCCTTTTTTTTGATTTCTATAGACATAGAAGAGTAAATAGCGCATAATTGTTCTGATAAATCATTCAAATAACCCATAGCCCTATATGGCATAATCAGTTTTGATGTTCTTTGTTTTGCTTGTTCATAAATTTCTTCATTAATTGGCACTATACTGGATAAAACTTCTTCTAATTTCAATTTCAATGCCTCCTTTTTAAAAAATGCACCCTCTTTCTTTATACTTACTTACAAATTTTGTCAATATTTTTTATAAAGCAAAGCTTTGCTCTATCCTATAGCTGCCCTTGCAATAATAACCATCATAATATCAGATGTACCAGCAGATGGGCCAAGCACAAAAGAATCTCTTAAGAATCTTGTAACGATAGATTCTTCTACAACACCATAGCCACCGTGTATATCAACAGCCATTTTTGCGCATCTTTGGGCAGCTTCTGTAGTATAGTACTTTGCCATAGCAAACTCTAAGTCGCATCTTTGGGCTTTATCTTGCATGCTTGCTGCTCTATAACCAAGCAGGCTTGAGACTTCTAAATCTAATTTCATTTGAGCTATTTTGTTTTGTATGGTTTGTAAGTTGCTTATAGGCTTTCCGTATAATATGCGTTTTTTTGAAAAGTTTACAGACTGTTCTAAAAGAGTAGAGATTATGCCAAGACCCACACCTACCATACCACCTCTGCCTACTTCGCCAATTGCACTCATTGCTACTCTCATGCCCTTGCCTTCTTCTCCAAGCAAGTTTTCTTGAGGCACTCTGCAGTTTTGAAGCAGTATTTCACCTACACTGCAACCGTGTAGACCTATCTCATTCCAATCTTTCCCCCTTTTAAAACCTTCAAATGTATCTTCTACTATAAATGTGGAAAACGCTTTTGGGTTATTTGGATCTTTTGCAAGTACCACAAATGTATTGGCAACAGGAGCATTTGTAAGCATAATTTTTCTTCCGTTTAATATATAGTAGTTTCCTTCTTTCGTATAAGTGGTTTCTATACCTGTGGGGTCAGATCCGCCCGTGGTTTCTGTTACGGCTACTGTAGCTAATTTTTCTCCACTTGCAAGAGTAGGCAGGTACTGTTGTTTTTGTTCTGCGTTGCCTGCTTTTAGAATGGGTTCAATGCCAAGACCAAAAATCTGCAGCATCATGGAAACACCGGGGGAAACTTTGGCGATTTCTTCTAAAGCAATAAGTCTTGCTACATAGCCAAGTCCTAAACCACCGTACTCTTTTGGTATAAATATGCCTGTTAACTTTGCTTCTTTTATAGCTTCTACTACCTCTTTGTCTGCACCTTTGTTTTTTTCCATATCTTTAACCTTAGGTGCAATTTTTGCCTCTACAAACTCTGCAACTTGCTTTCTAAAATCATTTTGTTCTTGTGTGAAAGTAAAATCAATCATAAGATACCTCCTCTAATAATTAGCTAGCACTCCAGCCACAATCAATTGTCATCATTGTTCCTGTAATATAATCTGCTGTGCTTGTACATAAAAATTTTGCAACCTCTGCAATGTCGCTTGGTTCAATGAGTTTTTTTATAGCCGCTTTTTTGAGCATTATTTCTTCTATTACTTTTTCTCTTGGGATATTGTGAGTTTTTGCCTGGTCATCAATTTGATTATCAACTAATGGTGTTCTAACATAAGATGGACAAATTGAGTTTACTGTAATACCATAGGGCGCACCTTCTAAAGCCGCTACCTTTGTTAAACCAGAAAGACCGTGTTTTGCACTAATATAGGCAACTTTGAATTCTGAAGCTCTAATGCCATGCACGGAATTTATATTTATAATCCTGCCCCATTTTTGCGCTTTCATAGATGGCCAAACATACTTTGTAAGTAAAAATGGTGCTGTAAGCATTAAAGAGATTATAAAATTCCACTTCTCTTCAGGAAAATCTTCAATTGGCGAAACATGCTGTATACCTGCGTTGTTGACAAGTATATCGACTTTAGAGTATTTTTGGAGTGTATAATCTACTAAGTCTTTACACCCTTTTTGCGTACTTAAATCAGACACAAAATAATCGGCTTGTAATGTTTTAGCTTCTTGCTCTAGTGCATTTTGGCTAATATCTGACATTATAACTTTAGATCCCTCTTTGGCAAAACTTTGAGCTATGGCAAGCCCAATACCACTTGCAGCACCTGTTACGATACAAACTTTGTCTTTTAGCATTTTATCCCCCTTACTTATTCCATATGTTTAAAATAAAGTTTCATTTTTTCTGGCAAATTGTCTCCTGCAGAGCCTTTAGTAAATAAAGAAACAAAAACCATAATTATAAAAACTATCAAAATCATATATGCGTAGCCGGGAATTCCTCCTGGTAGTTTTTGTTTTAACGCCTGCTCATAAATTACAGATACAAATATACTCATAATCAAAACAATTATTTCAGATATTATTGCAGCTTCAGTAGAAGCTTTTTCCCATTGATAGCCAATAATAACCGGCAGTGATGTTCCTATAAATGCTCCAAGCCCAAGCACGCCTAAAAGGGCTACCAGATAGCCACCGTATAGTCCAAAAATGGCTGCTCCTAATGTTAATATTATCAGCGCCCACCTACCCCAAACAACTTCTTCTTTTTGAGATAGTAATTTATTGAATGATTTAGGTATGTCTCTTGTGATAATTGAAGAGCCTATAACTAAAAATGAACTGGAAGTAGACATTGTAGCGGCAAGAAGTCCAGCAAAAAGTATAATAGCTAAAACTGGAGGTAAATGATTAAAAAAGTGAAATATAGTTTCATCAGCCACTTTAAATGGTTTAACTTGACCAGAAGCCACTAAATAAAGCACCGCGGTTCCAGGCAGAATATACAAAAGGCTCATTATGCCATAACCCAACCCACCTACTAAGCCAAATGTTTTTAAACTTTTGTAACTTTTTAGGGCGTATAGCTTTGTGTTAACGTGTGGTTGGCCTATAACACCTATTGCTAAAACAAAGACCCACGACATAGCCAAAGGTAACATTACATTATCTGGGTGTCCTATTGGGTCTATGAATTGTGGGCCAAATAGTTTACTTGATGCAATTGTCATAGTAGCATGACCCATGCCTCCAGTGATGTAGTAAAATCCAATAATTATTCCTATAATGCTAAATAACTTTAGGATTCCTTGTAGAAAATCAACTTTTATGCTTCCAACCATACCACCATAAACAGTATATATAAGCGTAAAAATCAACAAAGCTATGCCGCCAGCTTTTACTGAAATTCCAAATATTGAATTTAATATATATCACCAGCTAAAATTTGCGCTCCTAAGTAGGCGAATATGCAGATAATTAAATTTATGGCTATTAAAAATCTTAAACTTCTGCTACCATATCTAACATCTCCTAGATCTGCAAACGTTTCAATGTTTGTGATTGCGCCTATCATTCTCATAGGTTTGCCATTTAACCACATCATTAAGCCGTAGCTTACAGTAAAGAAAATTCCCATATACATAACAGCGGAGCCAAATTTATAATTTAAACCAGGTCCACCAACAAAACCAAAGCCGCTCATTCCGGTAGTTGCTGCAGCAAGGCCAGCAACAAGCGCTCCAAAGGTTTTACTTGAAGCAAAAAACTTAGAACCACTTTTATCCGCTTGTTTTTTGGCACTTATCGCCCACCATAAAACTATGGCAGCATAAAGCAGTGCAACAATTATTTCAGCTGTTTTCATAAATTCCCCCTAGCGCTTAATTTCTTCTTCTGGTTTTTCTTCATTGGCTTGTTCATGCCTTTTATTAAAATCCTCTACATCAGCAATAAATGCTTCCCATTCTTTTTGAGAAATTACATTTTTTTCAAAAAGTAATGTGTATGAGAGAATAGTTGTTAAAAACCCTCCCAATACTAGAAAGACTATCCATAAAATAGCTGTTCCAGGGTGCATTCCTAAAAATAACGTTTTTGGGATTGCATTGTAATAGAGTTTCCAGTAGTAGAATAAACCCAAGAAACCTCCCCAAAAAATAATTAAAAATGTTCCATAAGGATAGATTAGAAACATTTTATCCGCTCTTGAACCAGCTCCAATTAGCATAAAATTGGCTAAAAGCAAAATAGTAAAAAATACCGTTAAAGTTGGAAGCTTAGCAAAAAAAAGTACGGCAATAATAATAGCCAAGACACCTTCACTAACCCATAAAAAATCTTTGGTCTTGCCTTGAATCATAAAACCTCCCTTTATAAAAATTATTCTGCTTTTCTTTCAATCACGGCTTTAAATGGATCCACTTCTTCGCGCAGTACCCTAAGCTCTTCTTGTGTAGGTGGTTGTGTTGTTGCTGGAGGTTGCTTTATGAGTAACTCAAATTCTGTGTTTTTTTGGACATCATCAATGGTATAGCCTGGGTGAATGGATTCTAATGTCATTCTTTTTGTTTCTTTATCAAAGCCCATAACTGCTAAGTTAGTGATAATCTTATATGGTCCTGTATTTGGAGGTAGGCCAGCTTTTTCTCTTGCGCCAGGGCCTGTTAGATACCCAGGTGTAGTGATAAAGTCTATTTTGTTTGTAAATCTTCTTATTGAATGTGGCACAACCATAACAATTCTCCAAGCCATAGAAGCAAAGTCGTTAGCTCCGCCTGAGCCTGGAAACCTTACTTTCGGTTTTTTGTAGTCTCCAATTACTGTAGAATTGATATTGCCGTACATATCTATTTGAGCGCCACCTAAAAAGCAGTAATCAATAAGGCCACGCTGTATCATTTCCATTTGATCGCATGTAGAGCCTGTTTGGAGAGCTTTGTGCATTGTTGCAGAATCACCTACAGATATAGGCATAGCAGGCAGTATGGGGGCAACTGCCCCGGCTTCAAATGTGATTAAAATATTTGGTGCGTACAACTTTTGCGCAAGCATAACAGCTGCACATGGTATACCTGTACCAACAGATACACTTACGCCGTCTTCAAATATCCTTGAGGCAACACATATCATTAACTCTATATCATTGTAATTATTCATCTTAAGCCCCCTTCTACTATTATTTGGTTTTCTAAATCTTTTAAGTATTCAATCCGCTTTATGCCGCCACAGTTATCTAGGTATTCGTAAAAATCTTTACAGCTGTATATGTTTTTGTTTAAAAATTCATCAAATGTTTTTTCATCTTCTGCTGCTTTTAAGAATTCTCTTAAGTGGTCTACATCCATAAAATACTCATACGGCATATTGCAAGGATAGCTGCCATAGGGTGTAACAACCACTGCGTCTACTTGATAAAACGGGATTATGGTGTTTTGCGGGTTGTTTCTAAAAAACTCAGTTGGTACAATTTTTTCAGTTGTAATGATTACCTTTTTGGAAGCTTTTGCAATATCTACATCAGCTACAAGTACGCCTTTTATGTAGCTATTGCCGTATATGTCTGCTGCATGGACATGGATAACTGCCACATCAGGATACAGTGCAGGCACAGCCAAATATTTCATGCCGGTAAATGGGCATGTCACCTCTTTTGCTGCAGAGTATTTTTGTGTATCTGTACCCAGCATAGACCTTACAGGTAAATAAGATAAACCCATAGCTGCTGCTTTATAGCGCCAGCCCATTACACCATTTGACCACTCAGTTAGCTCAATAGCACCACTTTCAAAGTATTTTCTTAAAACTTTTGGTATTCCAAGTGCTTCGAAGGCTATGGCGTATGACACATCAGCTTTAGTGAATGTTTTACCTGCGGCCAATAAATCTGTGTCAACATTTGATGTAAAGCACGCAGCTTGAAGGTTTTTCTTTTTTGCTCTCATTAGTTCATGTATAAATGCAGTTGGTATTCTTACAGTACCAAAGCCACCAATTGAAATATAATCGCCTTCATTTACAAGGTTAACGGCATCTTTTAAATCCATTAACTTATTTGCCATCTTTTTTGATTTTTTTCTAAAAAACTCTCTCATTTCATCTGGGTGGTGAAACCCAAGCAATTCACCTATGCTTTCCATAAAACCTCCTATTTAATATTGTTTGGCTCTAAATTAAGTTCTTTTGATTCATCGTAGGATTCATCTATGCCTGCAAGATAGCGGGCTAGGTTTTTTCTGGTTTCAAAATCAAACTCAATACTTAACGCTATTGTTTCCATAATAGGTGAACCACCACCGTGGACCCCAGCTATTTCATACCAAGCAGTCATGGGAGATGCGCTGATGTCTTCTATAAACTTCCACAGCTTCAATGAATAATCGGCTGTTAAATTTGGGTTTCTTACGATGAATTTTTCTAGGTACTCTTTTGTTTCTACAGCAAAAAAGTCTTCTTTGAAAGGTAGTGTGACACTTATACCACCAGCTATTTCCGTTAAAAGGTTATACTCGTGATATATAAGCTCACCAGTTAGTCTTCTGCCTACATTTGCATAAATGGGGTTTGGGAAAAATACACCAGATTTTGTTTTTTCACCAAATACGGCAGATGCAATTCCAGCTGCATAGGCAAGCTCAGCTGCCCCTGCATACTCCGTTAGTTTTTCTTTCACGTGTGGAACCTTTTCTATATTGTTAGCCTGTGCAGCCAAAGATGCTGCGCCGCATAGTATATCTGATACTGCAGGCTTGCACCCAGAGTAGCTGTGCCTGTGAGAATCCGCAAAAAGAAGCGCAAGTCTTCTGCCAAATTCCCACTCACCACACATAAATACCCTTTCTTTTGGCACGAATGTATTGTCAAAGACTATCACTGAGTCTGATACGCCATATTTGCTAAAAGGAGGGGCATTTTTGTCATCTTTGTCTCTAAGCCAAACAGGCCTTGTAATTAGGTGCATATTATCCCAATCAGCAGGCAGTGCAAATGCTACGGCAAAATCCCTATCGTCTGCTTTGAGCGCTCTTGTTGGTATAACTAGTATTTCGTCTGCATATGCAGCCTGGGTTATAGACATTTTAAAGCCACTTACGATGATCCCATCATCTCTTTCTTGGACAATATGTACATAATGGTCGGGGTTTGATTGCTCACTTGGCCTTTTTAACCTGTCGCCTTTAGAATCTGTTTGGGCACAACAGCCTACAAGATCATTTTTTTGGTAATCTTTTAAGTAATTCATAAACCTTTCGTGGTAATTTGTTCCTTTGGCTTCATCTATTTCTTTTGTGCATACAGCTAAAGCGTTTATAGCATCGTGACCCATGCAACGTTGAATGCACCCGCCTACACGCCTTGCAGCAAGCCTTATGAGTTTTTGCTTTTGCATTAAATCATATGGGTTTTGCGGCAAATGGGCCCATCTGTTCACTTCTTCATCTATTAAAGTTGAATGCGCTGTGGCTACATTGTTCCATTTTTGATCTTGAGCTAAATCAAATGTTACACCAAGCACATTAAGTCCAGGTCTTAGCCTTGGATCATTCCTTGAGACTTTTTCCCCGCCTATATAGACATTGGGCTTCATAGAAAATAATTTTTCAAAGTATTGTTCTTTGGTTCTAAGCATAATAAACCTCCCTTCTTCTTAAATAATTGTTTGCGCGCCATCTATTACAATTTCTGTGCCTGTTAAGAATGCAGGAGCTGATGCTAAATAAAGAAAGGTGCTTTCAAGTTCTGCAATGTTGCCTAAGCGTTTTATGGGTATGCGCTCATGTATGTATTGTTTTCCTCTTTGGGTTTCAAAAAATGCTTTATTGATATCTGTTAAAAAATAACCAGGGCATACTACATTTACCTGTATGTTATACTTTATAAGCTCTAGAGCTAATACTTTAGTAAAATGGATAACGGCTGCTTTGCTTGTGCAGTATCCTGCCATATACGGTGTTGCAATTTTTCCCAAGATAGAAGCGATGTTTATAATTTTACCCGCATTTTGAGCTATCATTACCTTTGCTGTTTCTTTACAGGTAAAAAATGTGCCTTTAAAATCAATATTGAAAACTTCGTCAAACTCAGGTTCACTCAGATCAACTATAGGCTTTTGCACACCAGAGATACCAGCAGCATTAACCAAAATATCTATGCGCCCAAATGTTTCTTTTACTTGATTTACGCATTTTTTTACGCTTTCTTGATCACTTGCATCCATTTGCAAAGCTAGTGTTTCAATCCCGTAGTCTGATTTTAGACTATCAGCTTTTTGCTTGCACAAATTATAGTTTCTTGCTGCTATTGCTACATTAATGCCTACTTTTGCAAAGGATACACAAGCAGTCTCTCCAATACCTCTATACCCTCCAGTTACTAAAGCGATTTTGCCTTTTAGGTCATACTCATCCATAGTCTGCCCCTTTATGATATCCTTTTAAACACGCTTGCATAATTACTTGCAGCTGAGCCTCCGATATTGAATGTCAGGCCAATCTGTGGGTTTTTTAGCTGAAAACCAAGCGCATTGCCCAAAAGCTGTCTTGCAGCAATAACAGCCATAGAAACACCCGTTGCGCCTACTGGGTGCCCTTTGGCTTTAAGACCACCAGATAAATTTACGGGCAGTTTTCCATCTTTGTAGACAATACCTTCTTCCAAAGCTTTGTAGCCTTCTCCATCTTTTTCTATACCAAGAGCTTCATATGCTAATATTTCTGCAATTGTAAAACAGTCGTGAACTTCTGCAAAATCTAAATCATTTACAGTGACTTTTGACTTTTCATAGGCTTTTTGAACGGCAATTTTACCTGCTGTAAACTCGTAATTTGCCCTTTTAGACATAGATAAATAGTCACAAACAGCTTCTATGGCAGATATCTCAACAAGTTTGTCTTTTATCGCCTTTGCATCTTCAAGCTTTGATAGTACGACAGCTGCAGCACCGTCTGTAATTAGCGAGCAATCGTAAAGCCTTAATGGATCTGCTATAATTGGGTTTTTGTTGTCTGGCATATTTAGTATATCTTGTGGTTCAATATTAAGTGGCAGCTGGGCTAGAGGTTTTAAAAGGGCATTTTTGTGGTTTTTGGATGAAACTTTTGCAAACATTGTCCTTAATTGATCATCGCTTAAGTTATAACGTGCTTTATAGCCTTTGGCATATTCTGCAAATAACCCAGGAAAAGTCATTCCCTTTTCGCCTTCATCTGGCCAGTAAGAGCCTGTTGCTAGTATACGTGTGATACCTTTTGTATCTAGTGATGTCATTTTTTCTGCCCCAATTACTAAAGCAAACCTTACTCTGCCAGATTCAATAGCATTTATTGCCTGTAGTATCGCAGCTGAACCACTTGCGCACGCACTTTCTACCTTAACACAAGGCTTAAACCTTAAAGACTCATCAATCTCTACCCCAACTGGACCTAAGTGACCCTGGTTGTTAAACCCAAGACTTCCATAGTTTGCTATCCAGACGCCCCCAATATCTTTTGGATCTATTTTAGCGTCTAAAATTGCTTCTTTTCCGCTGGCAATGATAAGATCATAGATGCTATCAGTTAATTTACCAAACTTTGTATGGGATGTTCCTAAAATGCAGGTACTCATATTACCTCCTTTTTACCCAACAATTAATAAAGTTGCCCCAAATATTAAAGTTCCTACAAATAAAGCCAAAGTGCAGTAACCCATAATATCTTTTGCGCCAAGGCGTGCTATAGCCAAAATAGGCAATGCCCAAAATGGCTGAATCATATTTGCTACTTGTTCACCGTAAGCTATACCCATAGCTGTCAAAGCCTGAGAGGCGCCTAAAGAACTTGCGGCTGGCACAAAAATAGGTGCTTGGATTACCCAGTGACCTCCACCTGATGGTACAAAAAGACTTATAATGATTGATGCAATAAAGCTCCAAAATGGTAAAGTGTGTGCACTAGAAAAGCTAACAAACCATCCTGCCATTACAGCCGCTAAGCCGCTTCCAGTAAGCAATCCCATAATGCCTCCATATAGAGGATATTGTAAAATTAATGGACCGGTTACTTTAGCTGCATTATTAAATGTTTTAACATAAACTATAGGTTTCCAATGTAGTATTAGACCAGCTAAAAACATTATGAATATAAATTTATTTATGTCTAGTTTAAAGCCAAATTTAAAAAGATAAACTAAACCTATTACAAAAATTATAACATTCAATATCCAAGCGTTTTCAAGGCGAGAAGCAAAAGTATTGTCTTGTCTAATTTCTTTTGCTTGTTCTAGCTCTTTATCTTGTGCCTCTAACACTGATTTATCAACTATTTTTAAATCTTGTTTTGGCTGGCTAAAGTAAATTATAAATGCAAGCACCAAAACAGTTAAAATAGTAGCAATTAAATTGTACGATGCAAAGACTGTTTGAGAAAAACCTACAACTTCTTGTGTATGTTTCTCAATTATATTCATAGGGTTTCCTTTTGAAGCTATAACTAAAGCGATAGAGCTTGAAAGACCACCAGCCCATACAATAAAACCTATATAAGCACTAGCGACTAAATAACCAAAATCTGCTTTTTCTATTCTTTTGGCAATTTCTCTTGCTAAAATTGCACCCGTAATTAAACCCAATCCCCAATTGATAAAAGAGGCAAGAGCTGCTATTAGGAAAATCATAACAGCAGCATTTGCTTGGTTTGTTGGTATGTTTGCCAGATAAGTCAAAAATTTTTTGATGGCTTTTGTTTCAGCTAACGTATACCCTGTTACTAGTATTAACACCATTTGTAAACCAAATGTTAGTATAGCCCATATTCCCTTGTACCAATCTTCCAGCATTTTCATAAAAGGCGTAGGTGTGAGTAATAATGCCATAATAAACGAAAGTAAAGTTAGAACAATAACAAACAAAAAAGGGTCAGGCATATACCTTTGCATAAGCCTAACAAAAAAGTTTGAAATTTTACCTAACATGGAGCGCCTCCTTTTTATTTTCTTAAACTAACTAAAGCAAAAACTGTTCTTAATTATTTAACTTTTAACTCTAGTTGTTATGTTAATATTTTTAAATAATTAATTAATAACTTAAATATAAAAAACTGGTTAATAATTTACACTTATGAATCAAAAGTAAAAAACTTATTTGTAATACTAGAAAATTTATGATTTATTTTTAGAGATATTGATTCATTTTTGAATCAATATTCCGTGTTGTTTTAATTTCCTTATTATGGTAGCTTGAGATACACCGTATTTTTTTGCAAGTTCTCGAGTATTCTTACAACTTGGCAAAAGGCTTATTAAAAGCTCTTTTTCGTAGTTTTTTAGCATGAATTTTGGGTTTATATTGGGTTGTTGAATATTTTCTATCAAATAGTCTGATTTGGCAATGAGATTTTTGGGTGTTGTAATTATCAGTTTTTCAATAACATTTTCTAACTCTCTTATATTGCCTTTCCACGAAAGTGATTTAAACAAATCAATCAAATCAGGTTCTAGTTGTTTGTTAAAATTGTATTTGGTGTTAACTCTATCAACTATGTAATTGACAAGCGGTTCAATATCTTCCCTTCTTTCTCTAAGCGGCGGTATAAAAATAGGTATGACATTTAGGCGGTAATATAAATCCTCTCTAAATTGTTTTTTATCTATCATTTCTTTCAAATTTCTATTTGTAGCAGCAATGATTCTTACATCTACATTAATGAGCTGTGTAGAGCCAACGCGAGTGAATTGCTTGTCCTGCAAAACCTGCAGTAGTTTTGCTTGTACGTTTAAAGGTAGCTCTCCAATTTCGTCTAAAAATAATGTACCCTTTTGAGCTGCTTCAAAAAAGCCTTTTTTACCTTTTGGATGGGAACCTGTGAAAGCGCCGCCCTCATAACCAAATAGTTCTGTCTCCATTAAGTTTTCAGGTATGGCTGCGCAATTTACTTTTACAAAAGGATAATTTTTACGAGGACTTGCGTCATGAATAAGCCTTGCTATAATTTCTTTTCCTACACCGGATTCCCCTGTAATCAAAACAGTAGAATCTACATTTGCAACTCTCAAAGCAAAATCTACTATATTAACCATTTGGGGACTAAAAGCAATAATTTGATTATTTTTGTCATTATACTGACTGTCATAGTCAATATCGCCCATATAGTGCACTTCGCTTAGATCGTACACTGTGCTTATAACGTATTTAAAATTTCCATTTTGGTCAAAAAAGGGTTTTCCTCGAGCTAAAAGTTTTTTATTTGTTTTGGTTATGTAGGTAACTGCTGCAGGTTTTTTTGTTTTTATAACAAGCAGGGTTGCTGCTGCGGTGAAGTATTTCTGCTTTACCAATTCTTCAAGTGTTTTACCGACAAGTTCTTTTGCTTTTATTAAAGACATTTCTTCAAATGTTTTATTTACATATAACGTTTTGCCTTTTTCATCTGTAAAATATATCCCTATGTACAAATTATCCATTATTATATCTTTTAATGTTTCGCTAAAGTTCATATATATCATATAATAATTTGTTATAAATATATTAAAACTCTACGCTGTCTGAGTTTCCTATGTATAATTTGCTTTGACTGGCAAATTTTGCACTGCCTCCTATGACATTTATACCTTTTTTTATCATATGCTCTACAGCAATAACACCTGTGCAATGATTGGCAGCGACTTTCTCTAATCCCCAACTTGCAAGTTTATCAATTTCTTTGGCTTTTTGCTCATTCCAGTCTTCTAAAAGTGAAATATGAAGTCCACCATATAAACCGTATAATTTGTTTCCGTAGTGGTTTTTGACATAATCAATCATATTATTTACGCCTGGGTGACAGCAACCTGTAATTGTAACAAAACCTTTGTCTTTAAGGTTAAACACAAGTATTTGTTCGTTTTTAACACCTAAAATAATATCTATTTTGTAAACAAACGAAGAAAGTACATTGTTTTGAAATTTATCATCAACTTCAATTAAATTACCTTTAAAATTGCTTTTTTCAATTATTTCATAGCCTTTTTTGCTAAAACCAACAGGTATATACAAATTAAAATCGTTTCTTATTTTTGTAATACTGTTTAAGCCCCAGAAATGATCCATATGCTCATGGCTTACGAATACATCATTTAATTTATCATTTTTTAAAAGCTCGATTACCCCTTCCCTATCAAATACCCAATCCATATAGGATTCTCTCCAGCCAACATCGAGCAAAACATAACCTTTTTGATAATTTTTTGTGTACTCTACTAAAGCACTATAGCCACCTGCATTTTTATAATCCCAATTAATTGTGTATTGGTCAGTATTCATGCCTCCTGCTTTTTTAATGTCGCTCATTAACAAACCCGTGTCAAACCAGCTAGTTTCAGATAGGCATGTAACTTTTAGATTATCTACGCTAAACATAAACACCCCCTTCAAAATTAATTAGCTAATTTTGCTTCCTGGCTTAATATCGCCATCAACAGTTAATAATTTTAAATTTGTTCCATCTTTTGCTGCAAGCAGCATACCATTTGATTCCACATTCATTAACTTAGCCTTTTGTAAGTTAGCTACAACTATGATAGTTTTGCCGATTAATTCTTCTGGCGTAAAATATTCTTTTATGCCAGCAACAAGTGTTCTAGGTTCTTCTTCTCCAATGTCTATTTTAAGTTTCATTAATTTATTTGATTTTTCTATAGGGTATGCGTCAATTATTTTGGCTGTTCTTAAATCTACCTTTCTGAATTCATCAATACTTATGCGATCATCAGAGTTATCTGTTTGCTTTTGTGTATATTCGTATCGAACAAAAAGCATTTCTTTTTTGCCGATTTGGATATTATTTGCAGACCAATCAAGAAAAAAATCTATCGTTTTAGTATAAATATCGTCACTATACCCAATTTGTTTATAAATTTTTTTGGCTGTATCTGGCATAAATGGCAAAATAGCACCGCATATAAATTTTATTGAGCAAAATATATTGAATAAAACATTATCTAACTCAATTTTGTTTTTAATTGACCAGGGTTGTTTGTCTGTTATGTATTTGTTAACAAATCTTACAAAATTCATAATAGACTCAAGCGCTTCATCGAACCTAAAAATATCAAAGGCCAGCTTGATATTTTCAAAGGTCGTATTCGCTAAATTCTTAACTGCTTCATCTACTAGACCTTCTTTTACAATACCACTGTTGTATTTTTCTATCATTGTGAGTGATCTGTTGATTAAATTTCCAAGATCGTTTACAAGATCGCTGTTTATTTTTTCTACAAATTCTTTTTCGCTAAAATTACCATCTAGTCCAAATGGTACGGCTTTTAGCAAATAATACCTGTAGGCATCGCGAGGGTATTTTTCTATCATCTCATTAGGATCTATCACATTACCTAGTGATTTGCTCATTTTTTTACCATCAACCGTCCACCACCCATGCGCTACTACATGCTTTGGCAGTGGCAAACCTAAGCTCATCAAAAAAGCAGGCCAATACACTGCGTGGAACTTTAAAATATCTTTTCCTACCAAATGTACATCTGCTGGCCAAATTTTTTCAAAATCCTCTTTAGGGTAATCTATTGCAGTTAAATAATTAAATAAAGCATCAAACCAAACATATATTGTATGTTTTTCATCAAAAGGTACCTTGATACCCCAATCTAGATTTATGCGTGTTACACTTAAATCTTTTAGGCCACTTTTTACAAAGCTTACAATCTCATTGTATCGGGATTTTGGCAACACAAAATCCGGGTTTTCTTCATAAAATTTAAGCAGTTTATCTTGATATTTTGATAGTTTAAAGAAATAAGACTCTTCTTTAATTAATTCGAGTGGTCTTGAACAATCAGGGCATGTGTTATTTGGGCCAGGCTGAGTGTGAAATGTTTCGCAAGGCACACAGTACCAACCTTCGTACTGGTCCTTGTAAATATCACCTTTTTTATAAACTTCTTCAAAAATTTCTGCCACAACTTTCTTGTGGTGCTCATCAGTTGTTCTGATAAACTTTGTATTTGTTATGTCAAGCTTTTTCCATAGGTTTTTAAACCTAACTACAACTTCATCTGCTAATTGCTGTGGTGATTTATTTAGTGATTTTGCAGTTGTTTCAATTTTTTTACCATGTTCGTCTGTGCCAGTTAAAAAAAACACATTTTCTTTTATTAATTTGTGAAAACGCGCAATAGTATCTGCTGCAATTGTGGTGTATGAGTGACCAATGTGCGGGACATCATTAACATAGTAAATAGGTGTAGTTATATAATAACTATTCTTCTTCAATAATTTCATACTCTTCTCCTTTTTCTTCTGCAATTTTTATTACACTTTTTATATCATTAACCCCAACTTCTATCATTTTATTTTCTTGATCTTTTATTACAACAGTATTTTTTATTGGGTTCGCAAGCACAAGTTCTCCTTCGCACTCGTCCGTCTTTACAATCGAACCTTTAGGAGGCAGGTTTTTGAGAAAATCAGAGTAAATATGTTCTTCGTAATACAAGCAACACAACAGCCTTCCACATATACCAGAAATTTTTTTGACACTTATGCTTAAATTTTGGTCTTTAGCCATTTTTATTGAAACAGGTTCAAAGTTTTGTAAAAATCGTTTACAGCAAACTATTTGGCCACACAAACCAATGCCGCCTATTAATTTAGCTTCATCTCTTACGCCAATCTGGCGCATTTCAATACGGGTTTTGAAGTAAGAAGCGAGTTTTTTTACCAAATGCCTAAAATCCACCCTTGTTGGTGATGTAAAGTAAAAGATGATTTTACTATTGTCAATTGTGTACTCAACATCTACGAGCTTTATATCAAGGTTTAAGCTTTTGGCTTCTTGAGAACAGTATTTTTTGGCCTTTTGGGCTAATACAAGGTTATCATTGTACCTTTGAAGATCAGATGCAGTTGCACACCTCACGATACTTTTCAGTTTGTCATTTTTTTCATTAGATATTTTTATAACTCTTGCTAGGTTTAAGCCTCTTTCTGACTCGGCAATTACAAAATCGCCTATTTTTAGCTCAAATTTAGTATATTTAAAAGGGATTATACTATTTGAGTGTTTAAATACGACATATGCAATACTCATTTTATGTCCTCCAAAGTTCTATACATAGTTTAGCAATAAATAAGTCGATATTCAAATTATAGGTTCTTAAATTTTTATATTCTTCAAATAAAATATTCGCTTTTTGAGGAAAATTATCTGAAAAATTACTTATGAGGCTTTTTAGGTATTTTAAGAAGATTGCTTTATTTTGCTTGCTTATATTTTTAATATTCAAAAGTTCTTTTAAAAAACCATTTTTGTCATTGTTTTTAAAAAATTTCAACAATTCATATATGTTTTCAGACTTTATGTTAAAATTAACTATTTGAGCTCTTGAGATAAGTGTATCTATTATGTATTCTGTTTCATAAAAGATAAAATAGTTATGCACAACAGGTTCTTCTGTAAGTTTTAACAATGCATTTTGAGATTCTAAGTTTGCTTTTCCGATTAAAAAAGCATTGGGTTGTTCACTAAACTCATATGCTTTTATTCTAATTTTGTTAACATCTGTTAGCTTTAAATCTTCAAATTCGTATACACAAATAGCCCCAAGACTTTGAGAAAACTCCCTTGCATCTTCAAGACTTGCGTCTATTAAGGCAAATGTTGAAAATTTAGTTAAATCTTGCTTCATAGTATTCTACTATATGTGAAAAAACTTCTTGAAGATTATTTGAAGCGTTAATTGTGATAAAATTGTATTTTTTTGCAAGCTCTAAATAACCCTCTCTGACCTTTTTAAAAAAAGTCAAATGTTTGTGTTCTATAGCGTCAAGTTTTTTAATTCTGCTTAATGCTGTTTCTGGAGCACAATCTAGATAAAATACAATGTTTGGCAAAAAATCCTCAACAACAAATTCATTAAGTTTTGTTACAAATTCAATATCCATACAAGCACCATATCCTTGATAGCAGATTGTGGAATAAAAAGATCTATCACTTACAATAAAATCCACATTTTGTTTTTTAAGATACTCTATGTGTATAGATCTGTCAGCCAAAAACAAAAAAAGCAATGTTTTGTTTGTTTGGTTTTTTCTTATTAGTTCGTCTATTTGTTGTGTGTATGGCTCTTTGGTAAAAAGCACATTGTATCCTTTATTTAGCAAATACTGCACAAACATCTTTGATACAGTACTTTTACCACTGCCGTCAATACCCTCAAAAACAATGTAATTCATATTTAAAACAGGGTTAATTCTTCAGTTTTATTATTTTTTGCTACAAAAAAACTTCTGCCCAATATTTTTATTGATTCTGTCCAATTCGTTTCATTTGTCTGTAAGTTTTGCAAAGGCTCCATTTTTGAGTCCATTGTGTCGATTAAATGTAGCAATAATGCTTCTTTTGTTTTTGGGATTTTAGGTGAGCCATACTCGTACTCACCATGGTGGCTTAATATACAATGCAGAATCTGTACTTCTTGCTCAAATGGTAGTTTAATGATTTTTAGCTTTTCTTTGACAAGATTATAGCCAATTACAATGTGGCCTATGAGTCTGCCTTCATCTGTATAGTTAAATGTAGAAGCGTCTATTTCATAAACTTTACCAATATCATGCAAAAGCGCCCCTGCCACTAAAATATCAACATCTATAGGCATGTAGAACTTTGATACTTCTTTAGAAATTTTAGCAACCGAAACAGTATGCTCAATTAAACCACCAATGTATGCGTGATGCATGCTTTTTGCTGCAGGAGCTTTCTTAAATTTAGAAAAAAATTCATCATCTCCAAAAATATTAAGCAGCAATTTTTTAACACCTTGATTTTGAATGCCATTTATAATCGCAAAAAGCTCTTTAGATAAGATTTCTATGTCTTTTTTGGTTTTTGGCAAAAACTCTTCTTTTAATGACTCGTCTTCTTCTACTTTTTGAATATCTTCTATAATAAGTTGCCAGTTGTCTTTGTAGTAATTAGTCTTTGCTTTAAGTTTTACAAAGTCGCCCTCTTTAAAATTTTCGTGCAAGTGATATAAATTTTTCCATATTTTAGCCTCAATAATACCACTTTTGTCTTTTAACTTTAAACCAATATACTTGTCTCCATTTTTTGCATCAAGGAAGTGTTTTTCAAGCACCATAAACACTTCCCCGTTTATTTCTTGATGTTTTTTTTCCTTGATTTCTCTGATTATTTCAAACAAAACTTCCTCCTACTTGTTGTAGTCTCTATCGTTTATTAAAACACTTGCTTGTTGAGTAGGCATTATAATTACATCTTCAATATTTACATGTTTAGGTCTTGTTGCAATAAAGTATATAACATCGGCTATATCTTGTGCATACAGGGGTGTTATATTTTCGTAAACTTTTTTAGCTTTTTGTGCGTCTCTAAATCTTACCTCGCTAAACTCAGTTTCTACCATACCTGGGTCAATGCTTGATACCCGTATATTTGTTCTTATTAAATCCATTCTTAAACTTTTTGTTAGAGACTTAATAGCAGCTTTTGTTGCACAATAAACATTTCCACCAGGATAAGACTCATGCCCTGCAATAGAACCTAAATTAATTATATGGCCATAACCCTGTTTTTTCATAATAGGTATAATAAGTTTTGTGATAATAAGCACACCTTTGATATTTGTATCAATCATCTCATCCCAGTCATCAATATTTCCCTGATCTAGGGGCTCTAAACCACGGGATAGGCCAGCATTATTTATAAGTATGTCTATTGGGTAAAAGTCTTTAGGTATAGATTCAACAAACTCAAATATATCATCCTTTTTTGACATATCGGTTTTTTTATAAAATACTTTTACCCTATCGCTTTTTAGTTTGTTTGCAATTTCTTCTAATCTGTCTAATCTTCTTGCATTTAATATAAGATTGTAGCCATTTTTTGCAAAGATTTCAGCACATGCTTTTCCAATACCACTTGAAGCACCGGTAATTAATACACTTCCCATCTTGCACCTCCTATACAATTGTTAATTATACTACAGGTAATTAACATATTCAAGGATAATACCTTGACAATTTTTGCTCGTGTTTTATAATTTTAAATGAAAATAATATGAAATGGAGGTAACATTTATGATAAACACTGTTAAAACTGCGCTTTTGCTAGGAATACTTACAGCCCTATTCATTGTCATTGGAAATGCAGTTGGTGGTAAAAGTGGAGCTTTAATAGCATTTGTATTGGCAATAGCCATGAATTTTTTTAGTTATTTTTTCTCAGATAAAATAGCGCTTGGAATGTACCACGCACAAAAGGTTACAGAAGAAGAGTATCCTGCTTTATTTAGGATTGTAAGAAAACTAGTTCAGAATGCGAATTTGCCTATGCCAAGTATATACATAATACCACAGGAAGCTCCAAACGCTTTTGCAACAGGTAGAAACCCAAAAAACGCAGCGGTTGCTGTTACAGTTGGAGCGCTTAGACTTTTAAATGAAAATGAGTTAATGGGTGTGCTTGGGCATGAATTAGGACATATCAAACACAGGGATATTTTGATTTCTACTATAGTGGCAACTATAGCGGGTGCCATAATGATTATTGCCGATATGGTTAGATGGGCTGCACTATTTGGAGGATTTTCAAAGGATAGAGATTCTGAATCTAACCCTTTTGTTTTAATAGCCCTTGCGATATTTGCGCCTTTAGCCGCAACATTAATTCAGCTTGCAATATCACGCGCAAGAGAGTATGAAGCAGATAGAGCTGGTGCAGAATTTAGCGGCAACCCATTATACTTAGCAAGTGCTTTAGAAAAGCTTGAAAACTATTCAAAGCAAATACCCCTAGAAGGCAACCCTGTCACTGAAAACTTTTTTATTGTAAACCCATTTAGCGCAAAAGGCATAATGAATTTATTTTCAACTCACCCACCAACCCAAGAGCGTATCAAAAGACTAAGACAAATGGCTTTGGGATAAATAATACATTATTGTTTCAAAGGCATTTGTATAATTTACCTTGATGCTTTTATCTTTAAATTTGGAGTTAAAGTATGTTTTTTGCCTTTTAGCATATAACTTTGTTTCTTTTATAATACTATCTATCATTTGTTGCTTAGTTATTTTACCATTAATATACTCTAAAGCTTGTCTATAGCCAATAGACATCATAGGTTTTGTTTGGCCAAAACCCATTTTCACAATATTGAGTGTTTCTTCTATTAAACCATCAATCATATTTATTGCCCTTTGAGTTATTCTTTTTTCCAACTCATTGTCTGAGATTTGTAGTGAAAATATTATGCAATTTTCAAAAAAATCCTCTTTCTTTTTTTTATCAAAAAAATTTGTTAGACTATTTCCAGTTTGTAAAAAAACACTTAAAGCTCTATTGATCCGTTGTTTGTCATTTTTGTTAATTTTTTTCGCCCATTTGGGGTCAATGACTTTAAGCCATTCATATAAATCAGTCATATTATCTTTGCTAATATCATCAAAAAAGCCTTTAATTTTTGGTTCTACTTGTGGTATTAAATCAAGTGAATTTAGGAGTGCATCGATATAAAATAAAGTACCGCCACAAAGAATGGGAGTTTTACCTATTAATTGTAGTTCTTGTATTATTTGTTTGGTTTGAAATGAAAATTCTTGGGCGCTGAAGTCTTCGTTTGGTTCTTTTATATTAATTAAATGATGTTTAACTTCTTTTAGGCATGTTTTTGATGGTTTTGCAGATCCGATATCAAAGTATTTGTAAATTTGTATAGAATCTGCAGAAATTATTTCGCCATTTAGTGCTTTTGCAAGCTTGCAAGCTAATTCTGATTTGCCTGTTGCTGTTTGACCCAAAATTACTATCGTTTTCATAATTTGCTATGTTACAGAAAATTTTTAAAAATTCAATTGTACCAAATCAAAAATATATTTTGATAATAAAATATTTGATTTTATTAACCCTTATTAAAAATGTGAGTTTTTTTGTTTTATTATTTTCAAATAATTAATAAAAAGTAGTTGACAAGTTAAATTTTATTTGATATATTTCTTACAAATAATTAATTTATTTGTAAGGAGGTCTTAGTATGGCTCAAGATGCTACACAAGTAGGTGGTAGTAGGTGGCTTTATGTTATTCTTGGTTTAGTCGTCAACATAATGCTAGGAGCTATTTACTCTTTTAGTTTGTTTAGGGTTCCTCTTGAAAAACTCTGGCATATCTCAGCCACTGCAAGCGGCTATCCTTTTATGCTGTTTTTGGCTGTTTTTGCTATAGCAATGCCTATTGGTGGTAACTTAATGCAAAAATGGGGCCCAAGAAATACGATGATTTTGGGTAGTATACTTGTAGGAATTGGCTGGATTTTAGCTGGTTTTTCCACAAGCATTGGGATGCTTGCTTTAATTTATGGTATAATCGGTGGTTTTGGTGTGGGTTTGGTTTATGGCTGTCCTATTGCTGTTGCTGCTAAGTGGTTTCCAGACAAGGGTGGTTTAGCAATTGGTTTAACTGTGGGAGGATTTGGACTATCTGCACTTGTTATGGCACCAATTATCAAAGCATTAATATCTTCCGTTGGACCTTTAAACACTTTTATGTACTTAGGTATAGTATTTTTGGTTGTAAATGTACTACTTTCGCTACCATTTAAATTCCCCCCACCTGATTTTAAAGTTGCACCTGCTACAACCACAACGCAGTCTCAAGCAGTAGCTGTAAAAGACTATGATCGCTCAGAAGCTATGACAAAATCAACCTTTTGGATATTATGGTTCTTATACATCATAGGTGCTATGGCTGGTCTTATGGCAATAGGTATTGCTGCACCCGTAGGTAAGGAATTAAAGTTGTCAGCTGCTGCTGCAGCAAGCGCCATTCAGTTGTTTGCGGTATTTAACTTTGCAGGAAGGCCTTTTTATGGATGGCTTACAGATAAATTAACACCAAAATATGCAGCTGCTTTGTCTTTTGTAGTAATAGCTATTGCAACGGGTTTGTTATACTCATCAAAAAGTGTAGGAATTTATTATGTAGCATTTTCTTTGCTATGGCTTACACTGGGTGGTTGGCTTGCAATTGCACCAACTGCAACAAAAACATTCTTTGGCACTAAATACTATGGCAAAAACTACGGTGTAATATTTACAGCATACGGCATAGCGGCAATTTTAGGGACGCTACTTTCTGGTAAAATTAAGGATATGACGGGTTCTTATTTTAGTGTGTTTCCGATAGTTATGATAATAGCAATCGTAGGTATCATAATTTCATTAGCCTTAAGACCTCCCAAGTCTTAAACTTTAGGGGTGCTATTAGCGCCCCTAAATAAAATTGACAATTTTATTATAATTTGTTAAAATTTAAATAGAAAATTAAAAGGGGGTTTGTATGTTACGTAAGACTCTTATGCTTTTCGTAGCTAGTTTTTTTGTGTTTTCTTTGGGCTTGCTAAATTTAGCGAAAGCCGAACCGGTAGTTAAAGTGGGAGTGGATACTACTTTCCCGCCATTTGAAATGGAAGAACATGGTAAAGTAGTAGGTTTCGATGTTGATTTGGTAAACGCTATTGCAAAGGTAGAGGGATTTAAAGTTGAATGGCACACTATGGATTTTCAAGGCTTAATTCCAGCTTTGCAGACTGGTACAATTCAAATGGCAGTAGCAGGTATGACTATCACACCTCAGAGGGCTCAAGTCGTGTACTTTTCAAAGCCATATTACCACTCAGGACAGTCAATATTGGTAAAAAAAGATAGTCCTATTAAAGATTTAGCTGATTTAAAAGGAAAAACTGTAGCTACAAAGCTAGGGACAACCGCTGATATTATGTTATCAAAAATGAAAGATATAAAAGTAGAACGTTTTACAAACATCGACGATGCTTACAATCAATTGCAAAATGGCGGTGCTCAGGCAGTGGTGTTTGATAACCCAGTAAATATTAATTATGCAAAAACTCATAAAAATGTTCATACAGTGGGAAAATTATTAACCGGTGAAGATTATGGAATTGCTGTTAGCAAACAAGATCCAAAGTTGCTTGAAAAAGTAAATGCTGGTCTTGAAAAAATTATACAAAACGGTACATACCTAAAACTTTATAGAAAATACTTTGGCGATGATAACGCTGGCTTAATAACAAAATAATATTTTAAGATAAGCAGCCTTTGCTCAAGGGCTGCTTTGATTTCAAAAAGGTTGGTAGTTATATATGGGTGGTTTTTTTAATGTAATTTGGCAAAATTTACCGCAACTAATATATGGAGCAAAGCTAACACTGTTTTACTCAGTAGTTGTTATAATTGTAGCAACATTTCTTGGACTTATATTTGCATTATTTAAAATTTCACACAATCCCATATTTAAAAAAACAGGCGAAGTTTATGTACATATTTTTAGAGGCTTACCTTTGCTTGTTGAGATTTTTTATATCTACTTTGCACTCCCAATGATTTTGCCTCTACATAAGTGGTTTCATCCTTATTTTACGCCCATTGCTGGTATACTAGCACTATCTCTTAATGAAGGCGCATACATTACAGAAATTATCAGAGCAGGTATTTTATCTATTGGAAAAGGGCAAACAGAAGCCGCTTATAGTATTGGTATGACAAAATATAAAACAATGAGGTATATTATATTACCACAGGCTTTTAAACGTATGATACCACCACTTGTCAATCAATTCATACAAACGATCAAAGACACATCACTGTTGTCTGTAATTTCTATTTCAGAGCTTACAAGACAGGGTCAAATAATTATTTCTACAACATTTGCATCATTGCAAATCTGGACTGCTGTAGCTGTAATATATTTAGCTATGATTTTTACATTGACTGGAATTTCTGGATATTTAGAAAGGAGATTCAAAATTGATAGACGCTAAAAATGTTAAAAAAAGTTTTGGGAAAAATTTAGTTCTAAAAGGCGTATCGCTATCGGTTAAGCCAAAAGAAGTTGTTGTCATAATGGGTGCGTCTGGCTCTGGAAAAAGCACTTTTTTAAGATGCTTAAATGGCTTAGAAAAAGTTGATAGTGGAGAGATTTACATAAATAATGTTGAGATTACACACAATAAAACAAATCTTAACTTGGTAAGAAGAGAAGTGGGGATGGTGTTTCAGCATTTTAACTTATTTGCGCATTTAACAGTTATAGATAATATTACCATTGGACCTATTAAAGTACTTGGGAAATCTAAAGAAGAAGCTCACAGACTTGCAATAGAGCTATTAAAAAAAGTTGGTTTAGAAGAAAAGGCGAATCATTACCCAGATGAGTTATCAGGTGGTCAGCAGCAACGAGTGGCAATTGCTCGGGCTTTAGCTATGAATCCTATTGTAATGCTGTTTGATGAACCCACAAGTGCACTTGACCCAGAAATGGTGGGGGAAGTGTTGAATGTTATGAGAAGCCTAGCAAAAGAAGGCATGACTATGATTGTTGTTACACACGAAATGGGTTTTGCTCGCGAAGTCGGTGATAGAGTAGTGTTTATGGATGATGGTCAAATTGTAGAAGAAGGAACGCCTCAGGAAATTTTTACAAACCCAAAACAAGAACGCACAAAGCTGTTTATTAGTAAGATACTTTAATGTCAAATACACAAAAAGGTTATATTTATCTAGCTTTGTGTATAATATGTTGGGCACTTATACCTATTGCTTCAAAAGAAATACTATCTGCTTTAGATAATATTCAGATGTTATTTTACTCGACAGTAATCTCTACATTAATTCTGTTTATTTTTGTAATTTTGCAAAAAAAATTTAAGTTAATTTTTTCTTACACGAAAAAAAATTACTTTTATATAATTTTGATAGGTTTTATTGGTATTTACTTCAATTACTTGATGCTTTATAAAGCGTTTTCTATAGCAGATCCAGTAAGTGTGTTTATCTTAAACTATACCTGGCCTGTATTTTTATTTGTCATATCGATTTTTGTTTTTAAAGAAAAACTTACAGTAAAAAAAATTGTTGCTATTTTGATTAGTTTTTTTGGTATAATAATCATTGTAAGTAAAGGTAACTTTTATAAAATAAACTTAGGTAATATTAAAGGGGATTTTTTTGCACTTCTTGCGGCTCTAAGTGCTGCTGTGTACTCAGTTATTGGCAAAAAGATGAATTTTGAGAAAACTACAAGCGTTTTTTTATACTTTTTGGTTGTTTTAATATTTATAACACCAACCTTATTTATTCTATCGACATTTAAAATACCTGATTTAAAAAGCTTATTTTGGCTGTTTGTGAATGGTACAATTATAAATGGGGTAAGCTTTATATTTTGGTTTAAAGCTCTTGAATATTTAAAAACGCATATTATATCAAATGGTATTTATTTGACGCCGTTTTTGTCACTTGTATACCTGAATTTATTTTTAGGTCAAAAAATCTACCTATCTGCAATAATTGGTTTAATGTTTATCGCTTTAGGTATAATTATTGTTTCATTTGAATCTAGATAGCTTGAATAAATCGTAAAAATGATTATAATTAGGAATAAAAGAGGAGGTGTTTGGTATGTCAAATACAATACTTAGAACTCAAGACCAAGCAATAAGTGCATCGGCTTTTATAAGTAAAGTGTATTTGTGGATGTTTTTGGGTTTAGGTTTAACTTTTTTAGTTTCCTATGGTTTTTCTACTAGTCCCCAAGCATTGAGCATAATTGCTAAAAATCCTATTGTATTTTGGGTTTTGATAATAGGCGAGTTAGGTTTGGTATTTACAATTAGTGCTGGAATTAACAAACTAAATGCCCAAGTTGCAGCTTTTTTATTTATTCTGTATAGTTTGCTCAATGGTGTAACATTATCATTTATTTTTCTAGCCTACACTCAGACAGTTATTGCTTCTGCATTTGGAACAAGTGCTTTAATGTTTTTAGTAATGAGCTTATTTGGGTTAACAACAAAAAAAGATTTAACGGGCTTTGGTCATTTCTTGTTTATGGGTTTAATAGGTGTGATAATTGCTAGCGTGGTGAATATTTTTCTTAAAAGCCCAATGATGTATTTTGTTATAAGTGTAATTGGCGTTATCGTATTTGCTGGTCTTGCAGCCTACGATAATCAAAAACTAAAGCAAATGAGCTACACAATTGATGCTGACAATGGCTCTTTAGTTTTAAAGGGCGCTGTAATTGGTGCGTTGGCTTTGTATCTTGACTTTATTAACCTTTTCTTAATGCTTTTAAACCTCTTTGGGATGGGAAAAAGAGAGTGAAAAAATTAAATGTAAGCCACATTTGTGGCTTTTTTTGAAAATATGTGATATATTAGATATCAGATGGAAATAAATTTAAAGTCATTAAGAGAACAAGTATACGAGTACTTAAAAGAGCAGATAAATAAACAAAATCTAAAAGGTGGCGACTATATTGATATCAATGCTTTATCAAATCAATTAAAAATTAGTAAAACACCTTTAAGAGATGCTCTTTTGCAGCTTGAGATGGATGGTTTTGTTACTATAAAACCAAGAAAAGGTATATTAATAAATAAACTTAATGTAAGTGATATAAGGTACTTTTACGAAATAATCGGAGCTTTAGAGTGCACTATCATACAGCAATTATGTCCTTATATTGACAATAAATTAATCGAACAGCTAAAAAATTACAATGATCTAATGCAAAATGCACTTGATGAATCAAATTTTGAATTATACTATAAAAACAATTTAAATTTTCACAACTCATATTTAAATTTGAGCAAAAATCACTATGCTTTGAAAATAATTGAAAACTTAAGACAAAGACTTTATGATTTTCCAAGAAAACCACATTATTTACCAGAATGGGAAAAGCGGTCGATAACAGAGCATGATTCTTTTATTGAATTGGTGGAAAAAGACTGTTTTAAGGCAGCTATATTTATGAAGGATGTTCATTGGTCTTTTAACGTGCAAGAAAAGTTTATTATGGAGTATTACTTTAAATAATGAAGGGTTTGGTTTTTGATATTAAGCGATACTCTATTCATGATGGAGAAGGCATCAGAACAACAATATTTTTTAAAGGGTGTCCATTGTCTTGTATTTGGTGTCATAACCCCGAAAGTCAAAGCTTTAAAACACACATAATACATTATGAAAATAAATGCATAAATTGTAAAACATGTGAACATATTTGCAAAAAACAAGCCATTAAAATAATTGATAATAAAGCTCATATTGATAAATTTTTATGCAATAATTGCCTAGATTGCACAAAAAATTGCCCTACAAATGCCCTATCTGAGATTGGAGTGCTATACAGTGTAGATGAGTTAGTCGAAGAAGTGTTAAAAGACAAGGCATTTTACGGTAGTAGCGGTGGTGTTACAATATCTGGCGGGGAGCCATTTTCACAACCTAAATTTCTGTTATTGTTAGTAAAAAGACTAAAAGAGTTTTATTTGAACATTGCGATTGATACATCTGGTTATACAAGCTTTTCTAATATAGAAAAGGTTTTATATTATACTGACCAATTTTTGTATGATTTAAAAATAATGGATACACAATTGCACAAAAAATACACAGGCGTGCCAAATGAGATCATCCTAGAAAATTTAGAAAAACTTTCTGTCATTGCAAAAGAAAAAATAGCAATCAGACTGCCTATAATACCAACTATAAATGACGATTTAAATAACCTTTCGCAAACGGCTTTATTTTTAAAGAAGTTAAAAATTAATAAGGTAGACCTACTGTTTTATCATAATACAATGCTTGATAAGTATAGGCGGCTAAATATGGATTTTAAACTTCAACACATTAAAAAACCATCAGATGAAGAAGTTGATTCAGTAGCAAATTTTTTTAGGTCTCAAAAATTTATTGTAAATATAGGAGGCTAATATGCAAACGAGTTGTTTTAATTTAGAGTTTAATCAATCAAAAACTCTAAGAGGCTGCACACCTCGTGTTAGAAAATTATATGAACAAAGCCTAAGAGCTCAAGAAAAAATTTCAGTTGAGAGGGCAATGCTTTTAACGGAGTTTTACAAAAAAAATGACATTGACAGCATGCCTATAAAAAGAGCGATGGCGTTTGAGTATATTTTGGAAAATAAAAAAGTAACAATATTTGACGATGAATTGATAGTTGGAGAGCGCGGAGAACTTCCTAAAGCAACACCAACATACCCAGAAATAAATCTACACTCACTAGAGGATTTAAAAATTTTAAACGAAAGACCAAAAGTACCCTACAAGACAGATGATGAGACAATTTTGCTATATAGAGATGTTATAATACCGTATTGGAGCGGTAAAACAGTAAGGGAAAAAATATTTTTAAATATGGAACAAGAGTGGCTTGATGCATTTGAAGCTGGCGTTTTTACCGAATTTATGGAGCAGCGCGCACCCGGTCATACAGTTTTGGGCGATAAGATTTATAAAATGGGTATGCTTGATATAATTAACCAGATTGATGAGACACTTAGTAATATAAAAAATGATTCTGAAAGTTTGAGCAAAAAAGAAGAACTACAGGCAATGAAGATTGCTGCAAGTGCAATTATAAAATTCGCAAATAGGTACGCAAAAGAAGCTTTAAGGTTAGCCCAATCAGAGCAAAACCCCACTAGAAAGCAAGAGCTTTTAGAGATTGCACGAATTTGCAACAAAGTACCAGCTCACAAGCCAGAGACTTTTTATGAAGCAATTCAGTATTACTGGTTTGTACATCTTGGTGTAATAACTGAGCTTAATGGTTGGGATTCATTTAGTCCTGGCAAACTCGATATGCATCTATATCCATTTTATAAAAAGGATATAGAAAAAGGTATTTTGACAAAGCAAAAGGCTAAAGAATTACTTGAGTGTTTATGGATAAAGTTTTATAACCACCCTGCTGTTGCGAAAGTGGGCGTAACAGCTCAGGAGAGTTCAACATATACGGATTTTGCACAAATTAATTTAGGTGGTTTGGATGTAAAAGGTAACCCAAGCGTCAATGAGCTATCATATTTAGTGCTAGACGTGATTGAAGAAATGAGGCTTGTACAGCCAAACCCTTCTATTCATGTTAGTAAAAAAACACCTGATGAGTTCATAAAAAGGTCTATAGATATAATAAAAACGGGGTTTGGTCAGCCAGCCATTTTTAATGCGGATGCGGTTGTGCAAGAATTATTAAGACAAGGCAAATCTATTGAAGATGCACGACTTGGTGGCACAAGCGGGTGTGTGGAGTCTGGATCTTTTGGCAAAGAAAGTTATACATTAACTGGATATTTTAGTTTGCCAAAAGTATTAGAAATTACACTAAATAATGGTATAGATCCGCTTACTGGCAAACAAATCGGTTTGAAAATAAAAGATTTTCAAGACTATAGTACGTTTGATGAATTTTTTGATGCTTACAAAAAGCAATTACAATATTTTATTAATATCAAAATGAAAGGCAGTTTGGTAATTGAGCAAATATACGCAAAATACTGCCCTGCTCCATTTTTGTCTGTGTTAATTGATGATTGCATACAAAATGGTAAAGACTTCAACGCAGGTGGTGCAAGGTATAATACATGCTACATACAAGGCACAGGTATAGGAACAGTCACGGATAGTTTATCGAGCATAAAGCACCTTGTGTTTGATACAAAGACGATAAAGCAAAACGATTTAATTTTGATTCTTAAATCGAATTTTGAGGGTTTTGAAATTCAAAGACAGATAATGCTCCATAAAGTACCTAAATACGGCAATGATGATGATTTTGCAGATAGCATAATGCAAGAAGTATTTGATGAATTTTTTAAAAATATTGATGGTAAACCTACCTATAAAGGTGGGACTTTTAGAATCAATATGTTGCCAACAACCGTGCATGTGTACTTTGGGTCAAAAATGCTTGCAACACCAGATGGTAGGCTAGCATATACTCCAATATCAGAAGGCATATCGCCTACTCAAGGAGCAGATCGAAAAGGACCTACAGCTGTGATAAAATCTGCTTCAAAAATGGACCATATTAAAACTGGCGGAACATTGCTTAATATGAAGTTTACACCTGATTTATTAAAAGACCAAAAAGGCATAAATGCTTTAGTAAGCTTAATTAGATCGTATTTTAAACTTGATGGCCATCATGTGCAGTTTAATGTAGTAGATGCAGAAACATTAAAAGAAGCTCAAAAAAGACCACAAGATTACTCTGATTTAATTGTAAGGGTGGCTGGGTATAGCGATTATTTTTGCCATTTAAATGAACAGTTGCAAAACGAGATAATTGCAAGGACACAGCATAATTTTGAGTAAGTATAAGATTATTTTAGCTACCTTTATAGGCATTATTGGCGTTAGTTTTGCTTCGATATTTATAAAAGAATGCGCCAATGTGCCAAGTATAGTGTTGGCAATGTATAGGCTTGATATTGCAGCACTAATACTACTGTTTATTAACCTCTTAAAAAGGGAAAAAATATTTCCATTATCCAAAAAAGAACTTTTGCTTGGTTTCTTAAGTGGTGTTTTTTTAGCGCTGCATTTTTATTTTTGGATTGCTTCGTTAAAATACACATCTATTGCAAGCTCGGTGGTGCTTGTTAGCACCAACCCTTTTTTTGTAGTGTTGATATCGCTTTTTTTAATGAAAGAAAAGGTTACATTTAAAATGGTTTTAGCACTCATAGTGTCTTTTGTTGGGACTATTATTATAACAGCAGATGATGGAAATTTATTTAGCTCAAAAATTGACAAAGTAGCTTTGATTGGGGATATTTTAGCTTTGATTGGCGCTTTTAGCGTGAGTTTTTACTTTATAATTGGCGCGCAACTTAGAAAAAGTATGGATACAAACAAGTATATTACCGTAGTATATTCATCTGCTGCTATTTTTATAACTATTATGGTAATGTTTGCCAATGTGGATATTTTTCACTATAATACAAGGGATTTTTCTTTTATATTTTTGCTTGCAATTATACCGCAGCTTGTAGGTCACAGTGCATTTAATTGGGCTTTGAAGTATTTAAAAGCAACCGCTATAGCAATTACTACGCTTGGAGAAATTATTGGCTCTTCAATTTTGGCGTATATGTTTTTTGCTCAAACTATTAACCTATGGCAATTTGTTGGCATTGCATTTATTATGAGTGCTATAGTTATAGCCTTTAAGTATGGAAAGGTTTGATTTGTTTTTTTAAAAAAAATAAATATAATTACACTGTAGTATGAAGTATTATTACGCTTTAACAGTTATAGGTAAAGATAGGCCAGGCATTGTTGCCAATGTAGCAAAAGTATTGTACGAACTAAATTTTAACATAGAAGATTCTTCTTCAACATTGCTGAAGGATCAATTTTCCATGATACTGATTATTTCAAATACTTCTCAAATGAGCTTATTAGAGTTAAAAAAAGCTTTTGCAAGCGTTAGAAAAAACTTACATTTAAGCATTTCCGCAAGACAAATTGATGCTTTAGATCAACCTTTAAAAAAAGTAAAAAAACACATGATTTCGATTTATGGTAGCGATAAGCCAGGTATTGTGTATAAAGTTACTCAAGCATTATGTGATTTAAATATAAATATTGTTGACTTAAAGACTCGGGTATCTGGATCAAAAAAAGACATATACATTATGATTTTGGAAGTTGAAGTGCCAATAGATGTAAAAATTAGTTCTGTAAATAACACAATTAGCACTATTTCAAAAGAAATGGATGTTGATTTTTCCATTAGGCCAATCGAGTCTTACAGTATATGAATGATAGAAATTATAAAGTTTCCAGACAAACTTTTAAAAAAACAATCGCTTAATGTAGATTCTATTAATAGTGAAGTATTATCTATTGCAGATAAGCTTACATTTGTGCTTGATTATTATAATCATTGCGTAGGCATAGCTGCTGTGCAAATCGGATATTTGACAAGAATTATTGCTATAGATGTGTCAAAAACAAAAAACAAAAATCACGGAAGGTTAGTAATGATAAACCCTGTAGTTGTTGAGAATAGTTTAGATGATATAATTACAAAAGAAGGATGCCTTAGCGTACCAGATTACTTAGCGTATGTTTCGCGCCCCAAAAAAATAACGGTAGAATACTTAGATTTAAATGGCAAAAAGCAAGTATTAGAAGCAAAAAGATTTGAAGCGGTTGTAATTCAACACGAAATTGATCATTTAGATGGTATATTATTTATTGATAAAATAGCTTCTAATGATTATTTAATAAATCGGGTTTAAAAATGATATACGAGCTACACTCAGATTATAAGCCAACAGGTGATCAGCCAAACGCAATAAAGAGTTTGGTTAAAAACCTAAAAGAAGGCGTTAAATTTCAAACATTGATTGGTGTAACAGGTAGTGGCAAAACCTTTACAATAGCAAATATAATTAAACATATTAATAAACCTGTACTGGTTATTTCTCACAACAAAACGCTTGCAAGCCAGCTTTATACAGAATTTGCGAATTTTTTTCCAAATAATGCAGTTGAGTATTTTATCAGCTATTACGACTATTACCAGCCAGAAGCTTATGTACCACGCACAGATACATACATTGCAAAAGACTCATCAATTAACGATGAGATAGACAGGCTGCGCCAAAAAGCCACAATGAGCTTGCTTACAAGAAAAGATGTTATTGTTGTAGCAAGTGTTTCGTGTATTTACGGAATTGGAGAAAAAGAAGATTACGAAGGCATGTCTTTTAAGATAAGTGTTGGCGATAAATTAAACATCAGAAAATTTTTAGAAGTTTTAGTTGAACTTTTGTATAAAAGAAACGATATTGATTTTGAAAGGGGTAATTTTCGCGTAAGAGGCGATATTGTTGATGTGTATTTGTCTTACTTTAAAAATATGGCACTAAGAATTGAATTTTTTGGCGATACAGTTGAAAAAATATCAATTTTTGATCCTCTTGTTGCTAAATTAATTGAAAAAAAGGACTCTGTAGTGATTTTTCCAGCAAGCCATTATGTATCAACAAAGCAAAAACGCGATATAGCAATTTATAGAATAAGGGAAGAATTAAGAGAGCGCATTCAATTTTTTAAATCCCAAAATAAGCTTTTAGAAGCACAGCGTATAGAAGAAAGGGTTAATTTTGACCTTGAAATGATTGAGCAAACGGGCACATGCAGTGGTATTGAAAATTACTCTATACACTTTTCAAATAGATTGCCAGGCGAACCCCCTGTTTCTTTAATAGATTACTTTAATAAAAACTTTTTGTTAATTATAGATGAGTCGCATGTTACAATCCCGCAATTAAAAGGTATGTATGAAGGTGATTACTCAAGAAAAAAAACACTCGTAAATTATGGCTTTAGACTACCTAGTGCTTTGGATAATAGACCACTTAAATTTAATGAGTTTATGGAAAAAATTGATCAAGTCATATTTGTTTCTGCTACACCGTCTGAGTTTGAACTAGAATTATCAAAGCCTTATATAGTAGAGCAGATTATTAGACCAACGGGGCTTATGGATCCAGAAATATTAGTAAAGCCAATGGATGGTGCAATAGATGATTTGTTTGGTGAGATTAAAAATAGCACAAATCAAGGTTACAAGGTTCTTGTAACAACACTTACTAAAAAAATGGCAGAAGATGTAAGTGAGTATTACAATAATTTAGGCCTTAGGGTAAAGTATATGCATTCTGAGATAGATGCAATTGAGCGTGCGAAAATTATATGGGACTTGAGAAATGATAAGTTTGATTGTCTTGTAGGTGTAAATTTGCTAAGAGAGGGTCTTGATATACCAGAAGTAAATTTAGTAGCCATATTAGATGCAGATAAAGAAGGTTTTTTGCGAAGCAAAACAAGCCTTATACAAACCGCAGGAAGAGCTGCACGAAATGCAACATCTAAAGTAATTTTTTACGCAAATAATATGACTAAATCAATGCAAGAAGCAATAAATGAAACACTAAGGAGAAGGAAAATCCAAGAAAGCCACAATTTAAAAAATCACATAACACCTACAACAATAATAAAAAATAAAGATAGTAAAGTTTTGGAAATGTGCAATTTGGATTATTTAGAAACCCCAAAAATTGATGGCATAAAAAAGAAAGATTTGCCAAAATTAATAAGCAAGCTTTATATACAAATGAAAGAAGCATCAGAAAAAATGGAATTTGAAAAAGCCATTGAGTTTAGAGATGAGATTGAAAGATTAAAGAAACTTGACATGGAATTAGTTTAGAATAAAATCAATAAGGAGGCAAATTATGCTAACATTAGAAAATATAAAATACTCTCGCAACTCAAAAGAAATCATAAAAGGTGTAAGTATCAGTTTTGAAGAAAAAAAAATTACATCAATAATCGGAAGCAATGGTGTTGGTAAATCAACACTTGCTTATTTAATAATGGGGTTGTCTGATTATAAACCAAACGATGGTAAGATTTACTTAGACGGAACGGATATAACAAATTTTAGCATTACAGATAGAGCTAGGTTAGGCATTAGCTTGCTTTGGCAAGAACCTGCTCGATTTGAAGGCCTAAGCGTTAAAAATTATTTAAGTTTGGGTGGGAAAATAAAATTAGATGAGATAAAAGAAGCATTAAATCTAGTAAGACTAAATCCAAATGTTTACCTATCGCGCTTTGTTGACAAAAAACTATCAGGTGGTGAGCGTAAAAGGGTAGAAATTGCAAGCTGTATTTTATTAAAGCCAAAATTTTTAATAATGGATGAACCAGACTCTGGGATAGATTTAATGAGTTTAGATATGATAGTAGACATTATGAAGCATTTAAAAGCAAACGGTACTGGTGTTATTGTCATAACTCATAGAGAAGAAATTGCAAGCCACAGCGATTACTCTTATTTAATTTGTGATGGTAGAGTGTTAAAAAGTGGTGCATGCAGTGATATAATAGATTACTACAGGAGCACATGCGATGTATGTGATAATGTAAATACACCAAAGGAGCAAGAAATATGATTGATATAGTAAAAGCATACGAAGACGAGTTTAATCATTTAGTTGAGTTATACGAAAAAAATACAAACGATAAATCGCTTAAAAATAAAGGCGTGGCATCTATAATTGTAAGCGGAAATAAAGTTGTGGGCTTAAATACACTACATGGAATAGATGTGAGATCAAAAACACGCGGAGATGGTGTTGTTATAATTGATGTTGATATACAAGACAATACTGTAATTCCTATACCAGTCCACTTATGCACAGGTTATTTGGAAAAAAAAGGCGAACAATTATTGCAGTTTAACTACAACATAGGCTCAAATGTTAAAGTGAGGTTTAAATCCCACTGTATTTTAACAAAGATTGAAAAATTACACCATAAGATGGTCTCTCATATGTATATAGGTAAAAATTCGTTTGTAACATATGAAGATGAGCATTTTCATGATGAAAATGGGGGTATATTCGTTGAGACAATAACATACGCAAAGTTGGATAAAAATGCTTTTTTTCAAAGTAAGTTTTATGCCACTAAAACCCGCATTGGTAGAATCAATGTAGTTATGGATTTTGATATAGATGATTATGCAAAAGCTGATTTGGAAAGCAAAATTTATGGCAAAAAAGACGATAAAATTGATATTCAGGAGATTTTAAGGTTAAATGGACAATATGCATCTGGTATAGCAAAATCATCTATTTTTGCAACAGATTCAACACAGGCAAATGTAATTAATGAAGCCTATGGAAATGGTGCTTACTCTAAAGGCCATATAGAGTGTAATGAAGTTGTAAAAGGCTCTGATGTTTTGGTTTCAACAGTACCAATTCTAAAGGTAGTTAATGAAAAATCAGAACTAACGCACGAAGCAAGCGTCGGACGCATAAGACAAGACCAGTTAGATATATTAATGTCAAAAGGTTTAGATGAAGAAGAGGCGATTAATATTATTGTTAATGGTTTGATTAGTTAATGGTTTTAACGCTTATTGTTTGTATCATCATACTAACATTACTTGAAGCTATATTTGATGGGGCAGAGATTGGCATTTTGTCGCTTAACCCGGAACTTATTGACTCTAAATCAAAGATTTCCTCTATTATATCAAAATATTCAAAAGACCCTCAAAAGCTACTTTCTGCAGCTTTAGTTGGTACAAATGTTAGCCTTGTAATTTCTTCGTATATAGGAGCCTATTTAAGCGAAAAAATCTTTCATAATTCATTTGTTTCTATAATTTTTTTGTGGCCAATGGCTGTTATATTTGGTCAAATTTTGCCAAAAATACTGTATAGAAATTATCCATTATTTTTAACAAGAAAAACGATACTTGTAGTGTATGTATTTAATGTGGTATTTTACCCCATTATTGTTTTAATGTTTTATTTATCAAATGTCTTGCAAAAAAGCTTTACTAGTAAGCTCAAACAAAGTGCACCATCGCGAGACGAAATAAAAATGATTGTTAAAAGTAAGTATTTTAAGCGAAATATCTCGGATTTAGAAGCAGAAATGATTGACCAGATTGTAACTTTTAAAGAAAAAAAAGCGCAAGAAATTATGATTCCTTTAAAAAAAGTATTTATGCTAGAAGAAAATCAAACTATTGGTGATTTAGCTAAAGCAAACAAAGATAACGATTATACAAGAATACCTGTTTTTAGAGAAAGAGTTGATAATATAGTGGGTATTGTCAATATTTACGATTTGGTTGATGCAAAAACAGACGAACCAATTAAAAAATATGCGCAAGAACCATTTTATTTTCCAGAGTACACGCTAATAGAAAATATATTTTCAAAAATGAAAAAAGAAGGTTTAAGAATGGTCGTAATTGTAGATGAGTATGGTAGTTGCAGTGGTATATTGACTATAGAAGATTGTTTAGAAGAGATTTTTGGTGAAATAGAAGATGAGTACGATGTTGTAGAACAAAAAATTATAAGTACAAAAGATGGTGTTTTGGTTGATGCAGATATAGAAATTGAAAAATTAAGTGAAGCTTTAGGTACAACTATTGAAAAAGCTCAAGAATATGAAACATTGGGTGGTTTTCTGCTTTATAAATTTGGTTATATTCCTCAAAAAGGTGAAAAGGTAATCTATAAAAATCTTATCTTTGAAATTAAATCACGCAATAGCAAAAACATAAAGAAAGTGCTAATAAGAAATGTTTAAGCTGTTTTTAGTTTTTTTGTTTATTATCTATATTTACTATGTTGTAAGAAAAAAAAGGAAGTTAAAACAAAATACAAACAAGCCTCATTTGGATGAATTGGTAAAATGTGAAAATTGTGGTATATATTTTTCAAAAAATAAAGCAATTCATTACAAAAATTTGTTTTTTTGCTCTAAAAAGTGTAAAAAACAATATGAAGATAAGGTAGGGAGGCGAACATGAAATTTTTCTTAGATACGGCAAACTTAGACAAAATTACTTATTTTACAAGTTTAGGTTTAGTTAACGGCGTTACAACAAACCCATCACTTATTGCAAAAGAAGGGAAAGAATTTTTGCCCACAATTAAAGAAATTCTAAAAATAGTTGATGGGCCAGTTAGTGTTGAAGTTATAGGCTCTACATCTGTAGAAATGATCAAAGAAGCAAGGGAGTTTTCAAAACTAGCTAAAAATGTTGTAGTAAAGATACCTTTTACAAAAGAAGGTGTAAAAGCTACGCAAATATTGAGCAAAGAAAACATTAATGTTAATATGACGCTTGTTTTTAGTGCATCTCAAGCACTCATAGCGGCAAAATCTGGTGCAAGCTATGTAAGCCCGTTTGTTGGAAGATTAGACGATATTTCGCATGAAGGTATGGAGCTTGTAGAACAAATTAAGACCATTTTTGATAATTATAACTTTAAAACTGAAATTATAGTAGCAAGTATCCGCAGCCCAAAGCAGGTTGTAGAAGCAGCAATAGTAGGTGCTGATATTGCGACAATTCCTCCAGATGTGCTTGAATTGATGTTTAACCATCCACTAACCGATGTGGGTATAAAGAAATTTATGAAGGATTGGGGAAATGCCTTTAGCACCTAAGATAATAGTTGCAACTTCCAATGAACATAAACTTAAAGAAATAAAAGAAATTTTTAGCGACTTTGATGTGGTAGGGTTAACAAAAGACTACAATGCTCCAGAAGAAATAGGTCACACTTTTTGCGAAAACGCACTGATAAAAGCAAAAAGTATTGAGCATTTGGGAGATATTGTATTGGCAGATGATTCTGGCTTAGAAGTGCAAGCATTACTGGGTCTACCTGGGGTTTATTCTGCAAGGTATTCTGGTGGTGGGGATTTTGAAAACAATAAAAAATTGCTTGAAGAACTAAAACATACGGCAAATAGAAAAGCCCGTTTTGTTTGCTGTATGGTGGCTATTATTAATAAAAAAACAATAAGCGCAGAAGGTATCCTTGAAGGCACGATAGCGTTTGAGCCAAAAGGTGACAGTGGTTTTGGCTATGACTCTATTTTTATACCATCTGGCTTTACTCAAACATTAGCCGAACTTGGAAGCGAGATTAAAAATAAAATATCTCACAGAAAAAAAGCCCTTGAACAAATAAGAAAAAAAATTATGGAAAAATTATAATGAAAAATATATTACTTATTGTTTTAAGTTTTTTTGTTTTAATAAATTTATCATTGGCAGATAATTCTATTGAAAGTGCTAAAAAAGAAAAAGTACCTATAAACATAACATCTGACAAATTAATTGCGCAGGAAAATATTGGCCTATATACATTTATTGGTAATGTAGTAGCCAAAAGGAAAGACGCAACACTATACGCAGACAAAATGGATGTTTATAAGGATTTAAAAACGGGCGATGTTTCTAAAATAGTGTGTATTGGCAATGTAGTAATTACACAGCCAAACAAATTAGCCAAAGCAAATGAAGGCATATACGAACTTAAAGATCAAAAAATTACATTAATTGGCAATGCGTATGTAAAAAGCGGTAAAAATGTTATAAAGTCTGATATGATAGTTTATTATCTTGATAAAAAATATGCTGTTGCTCAAGGTTCAAAAAACGAGCGCGTGGATGTGACGATTTATCCAAATGAAAAGCAGACATCAAACCAAACAAAGGAGACTAAATAAATGGTAAGGCTGAGGTTTGCCCCCTCTCCTACTGGAAATTTGCATATTGGGGGTTTAAGAACTGCGTTGTATAACTATTTATATGCAAAAAAGCACAATGGCGCTTTTATTTTGCGCATAGAAGATACAGATCTTGAGCGATCCGAACAAATATACACAGAATCTATCATTGAAGCTTTGTTGTGGTGCGGTTTAAAATGGGATGAGATATATTATCAAAGCAAAAGGATGCACATTTACCAGGCTTATATTGACACCATGCTAAAAAATGGTACTGCGTATAAGTGCTACTGCACAAAAGAACGTCTTGAAGAACTCAAAAAAAACCAGATAGATAGAGGTGAAAATCCGCATTATGATGGGTTTTGCAAGTCCATAAAAGAAGACCTTGATAAATCTTATGTTGTAAGAATTAATTTAGCCCAAAAAGATGTAAGCTTTAATGACAGTGTTCACGGTGAATTAAAGTTTTCGTATAAAGAATTTGACGATTTTATACTACAGCGCTCAGATGGTAGTTTTATGTATAATTTTACAAATGTCGTAGATGATATAGAAATGAATATAACGCATGTAATAAGAGGTGATGATCATATTACAAACACAGCAAAGCAGTTGTATATCTATGATGCTTTAAATCAAAAAGCACCTCAATTTGCACATATACCAATGATTCTTGGCCCAGACAGAAAAAGACTTTCAAAAAGACATGGTGCCCAAAGCGTACTTGAGTATAAACAAATGGGGTTTTTGCCTGCAAGTTTGCTTAACTATCTTGCACGACTTGGTTGGTCGCATGGTGATGAAGAAATTTTTACAATGCAAAAATTACTTGAATATTTTGATTTAGAAGGTTTAAATAAATCACCCGCCGTTTTTGACCAAAAAAAGCTGTTGTGGCTTAATGGCTATTACATAAGAAACACACAAGCAAAAGATTTGTACGAGCTTTCTTTTGAATTTTTAAGTCAAAATTGCAAAAATCAAAACAGAGAATATATAGAAAAAGCTATTGAAGTTATGAAACCACGCGTTGAAACATTGATTGATTTAGCCCAATCAATTGAATTTTTTTGTTCAAATCCCAATGTATACGAGGAAAAAGGTATTAAAAAATACACAAATCAAAACACAAAACCCATTTTAAATGCTTTTATCGATAAAATTAAAAAAATTGAACTTACGCACGATAACTTCCAAACGCTTATTAATAATTTAGCTAATGATTCTAAGGAAAAAGTGATTAATGTAGCGCAAGGCATAAGAATAGCTTTAAGCGGCAAAAGTGCAGGACCTGGCCTTTTTGAGATGATTGAGATACTTGGTATAGATGAATCAATTAAAAGAATAGAATCATTTATTGAGAAAATCAATTGAAAGTTGCCATTGTTTTAGGTAGCATACCATACGGTGGTATAGAAAATCTTGTTTTTGATATGGCGCTTTACTCAAAAAATTACAACGATTTAGATTTTCAAATTGTCAATGTGGCTGGAGTTGGTGAAAAATTAAACGAGTTCTACGATGCAGGGATTGATGTTTTCAATGTATGCACATCTACAAAAGATTTAAAAGTCTATAGAGTATCTACGCTTAGAAAATTAAAAAAAGTATTTGCTCAATTAAAACCAGATATTGTTCATACAATGAACTTTAGTGCAGATTACTTTTCCAAGTTAGCCTTACTTAATTCAAAAACACCTATTGTTACGCACATTCACAATACAAAAATTGAAGAACACTTGCACAGAAGGGCGCTAAATAGGTTTTTGTCTTTTAGGACAAGCCTTTATGTATCCGTATCAAAAGCAGTGTATAATATGGTTGAAAAGATGCACAATATGTTTAAAAAAAAGCATATTGTTTTGTACAATGCAATTAACCTTGGTAACTTTAAATGGATTAAAAGGACTTACCCTAAAAATCACTTTAATTTAGTAAGCACAGCAAGGCTTATGCCACAAAAAAACTTAGATAATTTAATTAAAGCGTTTGCTAAAATTCACAAGGAATATCCTAATACTACGCTAACTATAGTGGGTGATGGCAAGGAAAGAGTAAATTTAGAAAATCTTGCAAAATCACTTGGCATAAATGTTGTGTTTACTGGCTATCAAAAAAATGTATCTTTTTATTTATATAAAGCAGATTTATTTGTTCTACCTTCATATTATGAGGGCTTTGGTAACTCTCATATAGAGGCTATTGCAACGGGTTTGCCTTCTGTTGTTTCAAAAAATGTGCCAAGTATTGAAATAACAAGAAAGTGTACATTGGTTTGCGATACGGATGTTGAGAGTATTTATAAACAGATAAAGAGAATCATCACAAACCCAAAACTCTATGATGCGTTGTCGAACAATACAAAAAATCTACTGCAACAATTCGATATGAACAATTATTTGTTAAAACTTTACGACATATACAATGAACTGTTAAGATGATGTTATATAACTATATCTATGTAATTTAGGGATTTTATTTTCTCCAAAATAGGTTTGTTTTCTTTTAGGACAATTTTTATAGGCATCTTCGTATAGTTTTCAAATTCTTCTTTGTGAGTTATCAGAAGATTGTATGCGCTTTTTTCATAAACCCAGAGATTAGCCCATATTGAATCAATTTTTATTATGTTTATTTTAAGCAAGCCAATTGGCGTTTCGCTAAAAACTGTTAACATTTGTCTTTGCTTTTTATGTTTAGTAAACTTTTTTTTGGACTTTACATATAGGGTAAATTTTTGAGCATTTACATAGTAAGGTATTGCAATAAATACATTCTCGTTTAATACTGTATTGTTGTTTAAAAAAGCGTTTGTAATAGTTTCGAATGATGTTTTAATATAGTTAGCAAAAGTTTTTTCATCAACATTTTCAAGTGTAGGCGATGATATTTGCGAAAAGATTTTCTGCGCTAGTACATCTATGTTTTTTAAATTGATAGCTTGGCTTGAATTGCTGCTTATAATTTTTAGCTCAATAAATGGTTCTAATTTTGTTACAAGTAGCTTAAGTGTACTATTGCTTTGAAGTTCAAAATTTGAAAAGGCTTTAACAATACTTCCTTTTATGTTTACTGTTACAATATTTTCTTTGGTTTCAAGCACTTTTGCATTTACAACTTCATCTACTTTAAGTAAATCTTGCAAATTTTTTAAATTGATTAAATCAATCTGTAGCTTTATTTGTGAAATATCGCCAAATTCCATAGTTAAATTATAACAAAAAAGGACTTTTTAGCAAGCGTTCTTTTGTTAATAATATGAAATTTCTTTGAAATTTTATTGACATTTTTTTTATGCTAGTATAAAAAAGATTTGAAATTTTTTAATTTTTTATGTTTAAAACTTTGTTAAAAAATGAAAAGATAAACCTTACTTTGGTTTTAATCTATATCATACTAATTGTGCTATTTTCTTTTAGACCTTTATGGGACAATAATGAGGGCTTATATGCAGATATAGCTTTAAGTATGGTTAAAACATCAAACTTTTTAATACCACACTTGGATAGTGTAGTTTATTTGGAACAGCCCCCTCTTCTGTACTGGCTTAGTGCATTGTTTTTTAAATTATTTGGCGTTTTTGAATTTTCTGCAAGGTTACCTGTGTTGCTTTCTGGTATCTTTTTAGTTGTTTTTTCTTATTTATTTACAAAGAAAATCCTAGATAAATTTTTTGCTTCAACTGTATCTTTGGTGCTTGTAAGCCAGATTTGCTTTGATACTTCAATTAGTATGTTAATGTTTGATATGGTTTTAACACTTTTTTTTAGCTTGGCAATGTTTAGTTTTTATGTAGGATATAAATTTAATAGTAAATATTACAAGTGGTTTTATGTTTTTTTGGCTTTAGCAATATTTACAAAAGGGTTTGTAGCTCTTATTTTGGCTTGTTTAATTTTAGTTCCTTTTATTTTTATAAAAAAAATTAAACTTAAAGATTTGCATTTATTATTTGGAGTTCTAATATTTGCTGTATTATCAATATGGTTTGTTATTGTTAGTATTAAAGTGCCTTCATTTTTTTATTACTACTTTATCAATAATCAAGTTTTGCGCTTTTTAGGACATATGTACCCCAATGACACAATTACAGGACCGATTTACTTTTATGTAATTAGGTTGCTTGTGTGTGATTTTCCCTGGTCTTTATTGCTAATTTACGGTATTTACAGGATTTTTAGAACCAAACTTTACAAAGATGACTTTTATTTGTATATGCTGTTATGGTTTTTTGCAATATTTATATTTTTTTCACTTTCAAGCGGGAAAGCAAACTATTATCTTTTGCCAGCTATATTTCCTATTGCTTTTTTTGCAACTTATACAGTTAAAAATGAAAAATTGACTGCTTTTTACTACATTTTACTTTTTTCTGGTTTAGCATTGTTTATAGGCAGTATTTTAGTCAATCTAAATTATGTAAGTTTCACAAACAGTTCTTATGTTAAAAAATTACCGCTGCCAATATTATCTTTTCTTGTTTTTGTTTTGTATTTTACCGCCTTTTATAAGAAAAAATATTTGACTGAAATTATTGCTCTATCAAATATCATTATTATGTTTTCTATTTTTATGTACTTTTCATCCAATGTTAACGATTTTAGCTCTAAATATGCAGCTTTATGGCTAAAAGAACGAATGAAGCCAAACACTATTCTTATACAGTATAGACCATTTTGGCGTACTTCATCGAGTGTGTTTTATTTAGGCAAAAATACCCTACTGTTAGATGATTTTAATGATGGAGATTTATATTATGGCATGACTTTGCTGAAAAATAAAAATGAGAAATTTATAAAGCAATCTGACTTACATCTTTTGCTTAATAAACATAATATTGCCATAATAAGCTCAAAAGAGGATATTGTTAATTATTTAGATAAACAAAAGTTCCATTACAGACTTAAGCGGTTTGGTAACAAGCTCGTAATTTTAATCAATCAAACTTAAAGAAGAATAATTAATTTTTGCTTAATTTTTTGCACATCACTTGAAAATATATCAAATAAAGCTATAATAAAAGGAAGGAGTTAAGTAAGGTGAAGCAATTATTTAGCCAATTAAGAGAAAATGGTATTAAAATGCTTAATTTATTAAAAGATGAGCGCTACAGAGGTGATGAGCTTATAGATGCGCTAAACGAGCGTAATAAGTTATTTGAAGTAATATACAACACAAAATTCACAAACGAATATTTAGAGCAAATAAAAGAGCTAATAGATCAAAATACACAAATTATGACATTAATTGAGCAAAAAAAGAATGCTTTGTTGCAAAATTTTATTAATTTCCAAGAAAATTCAAAAAAAATAATGAAGTATCTTAAACAGGGAGGTTAAAAATGAGTTTTTTAAGCAGAGAAAATTGTTTGCTGTGTGTAATTGATATGCAAGAAAAGCTAGCAAAGGTAATGAAAAACCTTGACAGCACAACTAAAAATATCTCGCTTTTAATAAAAGCGGCAAAAGAATTAGATGTGCCTATTTTTTACACAGAGCAGTACCCAAAAGGCTTAGGCGAGACCATAGAACCACTAAAGAGTCTACTAGCTGATACACAGCGATTTGACAAAATGAGCTTTTCTGCACTAGAGATACCCGAGATTAAAACTTTTATTGTGGACTCAAGCAAAACAACTGTTGTGCTATGTGGCATAGAGTCCCATATTTGCGTTTTATCAACAACTATAGATTTAATTGAAAAAGGCTACAATGTAGTAATAGCAAAAGATGCAGTTACATCAAGAGAAGAAGCATTTTACAATACTGCAGTGGATTTTTATAATTCTATTGGTGCGAAAGTTATACCATCTGAGTCTATTGTGTTTTACTGGCTAAAATTTGCAGGTACAGAAAGCTTTAAAAAGCTTCAAAAAGTAATTTTAGGTAAAGACTAGTTTTCTTGGTTTTAAGATTTGTATAATGGAGAAAATCATTAATGGTAGAATTTATTGCGGAGGTTTCAAGCAACCACAATAATGACCTAAACAGGTGCATTGAGTTTATTGATACGGCTTCAAAAATTGGGTGTAGCGGTGTTAAATTTCAACTGTTTAAAATAGATGAGTTGTTTGCTAAAGAAGCACTTGATTGCTTTAATGAACTCAAAGAACGAAAGCAATGGGAGTTAAACCCAAGCTTTATACCAGAAATTGCAAAAGCTTGCAAACGCAACAATATTAAATTTATATGTACGCCTTTTTACCTTGATGCGGTTGAGATTTTAGAGCCGTATGTGGACGCTTTTAAAATAGCTTCGTATGAGATTTTATGGCAAGATTTACTAAAATCATGCGCACAGACAAAAAAGCCTATGATAGTATCTACCGGTATGGCTACGCTTGATGAGGTTAGATATGCTGTAGAGACGGTGTTTGAAAATAATTGTATCGACTTAACACTATTGCACTGCACCTCAAACTACCCTACCCTGCCTAAAGATTGCAATTTACGCTCGATAGAAACAATGAGGCAAGCTTTACCAAAAAATATTAAATTTGGCTGGTCTGACCATACTGTAAATTTTGGCGTTATTCATAGGGCAATACATAAGTTTGATGTTTCAATGGTTGAGTTCCATATGGATTTAGATGGAAAAGGTAAAGAATACCGGATGGGGCACTGCTTTTTGCCACACCAAGTAGAGTCGCTCATAAAAAGCGTGCAAGATGCTTTTTTAGCTGACGGTAGTGGTAAAAAAGAACCGCAGGATAGCGAGTTTAAAGAACGTTTATGGAGGGCAGACCCAATAGATGGACTAAGACCACTTAGGGGAATAAGGAAAAGTTTATGCAAAAAACAATAGCTATAATACAAGCTAGAATGTCATCTACAAGGCTTCCTGGCAAAGTAATGCTTCCATTGGCAGGTATTCCCGTAATCTGGCATGTTTACAACAGAGCCCAAAAATGCAAGTATGTAGATGAAGTAATTGTGGCTACATCAATAGACAAAAGCGATGATGAGCTTGTAGATTTTTTAAAAGCAAATAATATGAACTTCTATAGAGGAAGCCTTGATAATGTTTTAAAGCGTTTTATGGATATAGTCTACGAAAAAAAGCCACAGTATGTGGTAAGAATTACAGCAGATTGCCCCCATATCTGTCCTGTTTGGATAGACAATCAGATAAAAGCATTAAGCTTATTTGATGGTGATGTAGTTTATTGCGAAAATACGGGTTGTGCGTTTGAAGGGGCTGGTGTTATCAAAGCTAGTGTACTTGATTATATATTTAAAAATACTTCTGACGATCAAAATAAAGAGCATGTGGGTGCTATTTTTATCGCACAAAACCCAGATAAATTGCGCATAGTGGAAGTTTGTCCAAAAAAGTCGCTTATTTTGCAAAACTGTAGGCTTACTTTAGATGAGCCAAAAGATTATCAATTGTATAAAATTATATATGAGAAACTATACAAACCTAATAACTTTATGTATCTGCAAGACATTGTAAATTTACTAAAAAAAGAGCCAGAGCTAATTAACATAAATAAAGATGTTCATCATAAGCCACTAAATATTGAATTGCAAACAAAATACACGCTAATGTGGAAAAACGCTAAAAAAATAGGTAAGTTTTTCTGGCAAGACAATCCCTAAAGAATACTTTTTGCTATAATTTATTGCATGAAAAATATTTTATTTAGGTGTAATGCGTCACGCTCTATTGGTTTTGGTCATTTAGTTAGATGTCTTGCGCTTGCCTGCGAGTTTCAAAAAAAAGACTGCAAAATTGCTTTTGCTGTAAACAAAAACGCTGCAGCAATAAATATCATTCAAAAAGAAAACTACCCTGTTTATAGAAAGTACACGAAAAACTACAAACAATGGCTTAGCAGCACAATAGAAAAGTTCAAGGCAGATGTACTGGTTTTAGATGTAAGGGATGATTTAGATAATTTAACGCTAACTGAGATAAAGCAAAAGTTTAATATTAAAATTGTTACCATAGATGACCCAACAGATAAAAGGATTGCGTGTGATTTTGCCTTTTACCCGCCTGTGTTTCAAGTAAAAACGTTTAACTGGGAAGGTTTTAAAGGCAAGCTTTATGCTAGCTTTGATTGGATAATTTTGCGACATCAGTTTTTAGAGTATAAAAACAAACCAAAAAAACCAAACAAAAAACTAAAGGTCTTTGTAGGCGCTGGCGCAAGCGATCCAAAATGCATCACACCAATAATCGCAAAAGCGCTAAATGATTTAACAGTTGAGTTTGAAGCTGTAATTGTAATTGGTGCGCTATTTTCTTGCAAAGAAAAGCTTGAAGCGGTTTTAAGGAAGGCAAACTATGAGTACAATGTGTTCGTAAATGTTGATAATATGGCTGAAATCATGCACGCTTGCGATTTTGCAGTTTGCTCTTTTGGCACAAGTGCTTATGAATTGGCAGTGTTGGGTGTGCCTGCAGTTTATGTTTGTATAAGTAAAGACCACAGCCTGTCTGCTTCTATGCTTGAAGAAAAAGGCTTTGCGATTAATTTAGGCGAATACAACAAGCTTAAACAAGCAGACATTACAAAAGCAGCTTTAACTTTGGCAGAAAACGCCGATTTAAGATATAGAATGTCGCAAACTGCTAAAACATCTATTGATGGCTTTGGCGCTTTACGCATTGTACAGGAGGTTTTAGGTGAGCGTTAAAAAATGGCAAAAACATTATGGGGAAGTATTAGATAGTGTAGGCGGCTTTGATGTAATTGATTGCAAATCTTGCGGTTTTAAGCATATTATACCTATCCCAAGTTTTGAAGAATTAAATGAAATGTATAAAAGCAAATATTACGAAAAAGTTGATAATTTTTTTAATGAAAGATTTTTAGAAGATAAAGATTGGTACGATTTGGTATTTAAAGACAGATATGATAGTTTTGAAAAAATATTAGGATTTAGGGGTAATATTTTAGATATTGGTTGTGGTGGGGGATATTTTTTGCTTTATGGTAAAAATCGAGGATGGGCTACTTTAGGTATAGATCCCTCTATTCAGTCCATAAATCATTGTAAATCTATAGGATTAGATGTAATAGAAGGCTACTTTGATGAAAATTTATCTGAAAAGTTAGCTAATAAGTTTGATGTAGTGCATTTAAGCGAAGTGTTAGAACATGTGCCAGACCCAGAAAATACTATTTTTTCTATTAAAAAAACACTAAAGCCGGGTGGTATAGTTTGTATTGTAGTGCCAAATGATTATAACCCATTCCAAGTAAGTTTAATAAAGGCGTGTAATTTTAAACCGTGGTGGGTAGCACCCCCACACCACATTAATTATTTCGATTTTTCATCTTTAGAAAATTTACTAGAAAAAGTTGGTTTTACAGTTATATTAAAAGAAACATCCTTCCCTATTGATATCTTTTTACTTATGGGCGATAATTATGTGGGTAATGATAATTTAGGCCGTATTTGTCACACTAAAAGAAAAACTTTTGAAAAAAATTTAGCACTTGCAGGTTTAAATGACTTAAAAAGAAATATATATAAAGCATTAGCTAATTTAAATATCGGTAGAGAGGTAGTAATTTATGCAAGAAAGTAATACAGCAGATAATCAATTTAAAATGAGTCCAAAGATTTCCATAATAGTGCCTACATGGAATACACCAGAAAATTTTTTAACAGAGATGATACAATCTGTTTTAAACCAAACATATCCTAATTGGGAGCTTTGTGTAGCAGATGGGGCAAGCAATAATAACACTAAAGAAGTGTTAAAGAAATATGCACAATCAGATAATAGGATAAAAGTAAAATTTTTAAATAAGAACAAAGGTATAGCTGGAAATTCAAATGAAGCTATCATGATATCAACGGGAGACTATGTTGCATTATTAGACCACGACGATGTATTGACTTCAGATGCTTTGTATGAAGTAGTTAGATCTATAAATCAATATTCTGATGCAGATTTTTTATATTCAGATGAAGATAAAATTTCAGAAGATAGCAAAAAATTTTTTGATCCACATTTTAAACCCGATTTTAGCCCTGATATGCTAAGAAGTTATAATTACATTTGTCATTTGTGTGTTATAAAAAAGAACCTTTTAGATAAGGTAGGTTATTTTAGAGAAGGTTTTGAGGGTTCTCAAGACTATGATTTATTTTTGCGATGCACAGAACAAGCAAGAAGAATCGTTCACATACCAAAAATTCTATATCATTGGCGCTCAACTCAAGAATCAGTATCTAGAAATTCTAATGCTAAACCTTATGCATTTGAATCAGCAAAAAAAGCTTTAAAAGAGCATTTACAAAGATTAAATTTAAAAGGAGACGTATTTCACGCAGAAACACTTGGTTGTTACAGAATTAAATATGAAATTTTTAATTTCCCAAAAGTATCTATAATTATACCAAACAAAGACCATAAAGATGATTTAGAAAAATGTGTAAATTCTATACTTAAATCTATATACAAAAATTACGAAATTATTATCGTAGAAAACAATAGTGTAGAAAAATCAATATTTGATTACTATGACTATTTAAAAAATACATACAGTTTTATCAATATTTTAGAGTGGAATAAACCATTTAATTATGCCGCTATAAACAATTTTGCAGTTAAGTGTGCAAAAGGAGATGTGCTGCTTTTTTTAAACAACGATATTGAGATTATAAATGAAGATTGGATTGAAGAGATGCTTATGTATATACAAAGAAATGATGTGGGCGTTGTAGGTGCAAAATTGTATTATCCAGATAACACCATCCAGCATGCAGGTGTTATTATTGGTATAAATAAAACTGCAGAACATGCTTTTAAATATTTCCCTTATGATGCTAATGGATATTATATGAGATTAAAAATAGTGCATAATTTATCTGCTGTTACTGGCGCTTTGCTAATGACAAAAAAAAGTATTTTTAATGAAGTTAGTGGTTTTGATGAAGAATACGCAGTAGCTTTTAATGATATAGACTACTGTTTAAAAGTTAGACAAAAACAATATTTGGTAGTTTTTACACCGTATGCTAAAGCGTATCATTTTGAATCAAAATCCAGAGGATATGAATATACACCAGAAAGTTTTGCTAGATTTAATAAAGAAGCCGAAAGATTCAAAAGCAAATGGCACAGTATTCTAACAGAAGGCGATCCTTACTATAACCCAAATTTAACACTTAGAAAAACAGATTTTTCTATAGTAAATAATGAAGATGTTAAAGAAGATGAAAAATATTCTATGGATGGTATTTTCCACCTTCGCAATTGTCTTATTGATAAGGCAAAAGAATCATTTAAACTTGCTTTAGAAAAAAACCCACTCAATATAGATGCACTATTTTGTCTTGGTGCTTTTGCTTTGAAAGAAGAAAACTACATTGAAGCAATAGATAAATTTAACTTTTTGATAAAAAACAACTTAATTACCCACGATATCAACCTTGCGTGTGTATACAATAATTTAGGCATCGCGCTTATTAAAACAAACAGAAAAGAAGAAGGCTATGGGCTAATAAAAAAGGCCCATAACTTAAACAATTACTATAGAGATGCTATAGAGAATTTAGAAAAAATCAATAACAATCAAGATGATTTTAAAATAACAAGGAAATTAATTGTATAGGAGAAATAGTATGTGGGAACAAAAGCTAAAAGAAATTATTGATGTAGGTAGTAATGAGTATTTTTACATGCTAGACTACTTACCTACTGATTTTATAGATAAATATGACAATTTTGTTATATTTGGTGCAAGCAGTGGTGGGGCTAAAACAAAAGAGTATTTAGATAAATTGGGTAAAAATGTAGTATATTTTTTAGATAACGATATACACAAAAAAGGCACAAAGTTTTTGGGTAAAACCGTAAAACGTCCAAGTGAGATTGTGATGTTTGAAAATAAAATTTTAATATCTTCACTATGGTGGTACGAGATTAAACAGCAGCTCGAAATAGATTTTGGTTTAATATGGGGTATTGATTTTTTTACAAGCCCTCTATTTTACGGATATACTGAAATGGAATTAGAAAACACACAAAGCAACTTTTTACTAAAATTAAAAAATGATTTTAACAATTATTTAAAAGTTTTTGATTTATTAGACAATGAAGTCTCGAAAGTTTTATATTTTAGAGTTTTAAAAGGTAGAATTTTTTATGGGGCAATAAATCCGCTTTTTCCACCTATGCCTAAGGTTTCTTATAAACAATACTTTCATAGTCAAGTAAAACCAGAAGATGGTGATTGTATTGTAGATGCTGGAGCAAACATTGGTGATACTATAGAAGATATTGTCAAAGAAAATATAGCTTATAAAAAAATTTACGCATTTGAGCCAGATGAACAAAACTATGCTAAACTTATAGAAAACACAAAAACATATCAAAACATAGAAACCTATAAGTATGGTCTGTGGGATAAAAGCGATAAATTGTACTTTAATGCCGAATCTAATGTGGGAAGCTCAATTACAAGCGATATTAGTAAATCTAACCAAACAATTAATACAATAAGCTTAGATGAGTTTTTTAAGGATAAAGAAAAACCAACACTAATAAAGATGGATATAGAGGGTGCAGAGTTAAAAGCTTTGCTTGGTGCAAAAGAAATTATTTGTAACTACAAACCAAAATTGCAAATATGCATATACCATAAGCCAGAGCACTTGTATCAAATACCAATTATTTTAAAAGAATGGGTAAAAGATTATAAATTATACGTAGGACATCACGAATCCGGCTTCGGTGACACAGTTCTTTATGCAAAGGTATAAATTTATGAAGTCTATAATTATATTGGGTGCTGGTGTTATGCAGGCAAGAGCCATACAAACGGCAAAAGACTTAGGTCTTTATGTGATAGCCGCCGATAGAGACAGAAAAGCTGTGGGCTTTGAGTATGCTGATTTAAAATTAGTGATAGATACAAAAGACATACAATCACTTGTTGATTTTGCCCTTAACAATAAAGACATATACAACATAAAAGGCGTTTTTGCCGCAGCAGACAATGCAATAACTGCAGCAGCGATTAATGAAGCGCTTGGTTTAATTGGCGTTAGTAGTTTTTCTGCAAAATCGTCAAACAACAAATGGCTAAGCAAACAGCTTTGGCTAAAAAATAATGTTCCTACACCACTTGCAGTAGAAGTAAAAACAATCAAAGATGCAAAAAAAGCTATTAAAGAGATTGGTCTTCCGTGTATGGTAAAGGCCATTGATAGTTCAGCATCAAGAGGTACACAAAAATTAGAAAGTATCTCAAATTTAGAAATTGCTTTAGAAGAAGCTTTTAGATATTCTTCTACACATAGTACGCTTATTGAGGAGTATGTAGAAGGTTTTGAGTATAGTGTGGAAACTGTAATGTATAATTCTAAGCAATACAGGTTTGGGATTGCAAAAAGAGAGTACGATTTACTGCCTTTGCCAATTGAAACAGGTCATATAAACCCTGCTGTTTTAGATAGCAAAACGCAAGAAGAAATGTACAATATTGTATACAATGCCGCTGCTGCGTTAAAAATTGATAATGCACCAGCAAAGGCGGATATGATAATTAGAAAAAAGGATTCAAAGATAATGATTTTAGAAATGGCAGCAAGACTTTCAGGTGGCTTTCACTCTCAATACACAACACCTCTATCAAGCGGCATGGATCCTATAAAGTTTGTTATGCAATTAACAATTGGTGAGAAACCTTCCATTGATACATATATGCCTAAAATAAATAAAGTTGCGCTGTGCAGAGCAATTTTCCCAAAACCTGGATATGTAGAAAAAATTGAAGGTATAGAAGAAGCACTAAAAATCAAAGGTATTAATAAAATATTTTTAACTATTAAAGAAGGCGATACAATAGAAGACTACAAACACTGCGCTCACAGAGTGTGCTATGTGATAGCAAGCGCTGATAACTATCAAGAAGCAGATAATGCTTTTAGATTAGCAAAAAATACAATTAATTTTAAAATAAGGAGCAATAATGCAACTTAAAACAAAACACTACTATGACGCAAACGGTCCGGTTAAAAATATTTATTTATCACATTTAAAGATTAATGGCTCGTTTGAAATTTTTGATAAAGAGTGCGAAACCGCCGTAATTTTGCTTTCAGGCGCAATAGAGGTATTTTTAGAAAAAAAGCATTTACTGCAAAGAAAAAATGTTTTTGAAGAAAAAGCAAGTGCTATTTATGTTCCGCGCAATACTAAAATATCCTTATTTGCAAGCAAAGAAAGCGAAATTGCTCTCTGCAAAACTAAAGTTAGTGTTGACTCACAGTTGTCTATAATTTTGTCCTCTGCAATAAAAGAACAATTAAGAGGGGATTATGGTTTTAGAAGGAAAGTTTATGATATTTTAGGTGAAGATGGGCCATCTGTGAAGCTTGTTGTAGGCGAAACGATAAACTTTAAAGGTGAATGGTCAAGCTTTCCTCCACACAAGCACGATACAAACAGCGCTATAGAAGTCAAAATGGAAGAAATATATCTATTTAAGTTAAACCCACCAGATGGTTTTGGTATGCAGAGGATTTATACACAAGATAAAATGCTAGATGAAAGCATCCATATAGAAACAAACGATATTGTGTTAATACCCAAAGGTTACCATCCAGTGTGCGTAATACCTGGATATGAGCTTTATTATTTGTGGGTCTTGGTTGGTGATTCTAAAAAGTTAATGCCCAATACACAAGAAAACTACAAATGGCTGATAAAGTAACTTTTCTACAATTTGGCACAGGTAAGTTTATAAAGGGCTATTTTGATTGGATGTTATCAAAAATTGATGCAAATGTGGAGGTTTTTGCAGCTTACTTTACGCCAAAACAACAATATATTGAATTAAAAAACAATAATTGTAAATATAATGTTATTTTAAAGGATACAGAATCTACGCAAATTGATACGGTAAAGGTAATTAAAGATGTTTTCTTTGTAAAAGATAAAAAAGTTATGCTTGAATTAGTTCATAATACAAATTTTATTGTATCAAATACAACAGAAAAAGGCATATTATCAAAAGACAATAAAAACGAAAGCTACCCTTTTATATTAACATCGTTTTTGTATGAAAAATTTAAGGTACAAAACAATCAAAAAACAGTTATTATACCTTTAGAGCTTGTTTTCAATAATGGCAATTTTCTTAAGAAAAGCGTTTTAAATTTAGCTCAAAAGCATTTTGGTAACAGCTTTAGGGAGTGGGTTATAAAAACATGCGAGTTTGTAAATATTTTAGTTGATTGCATTGTAGTCAAAGAAAGCAATTTAAATATTGAAAGAGAAAAATACTATGCATTTTACTCAAGCCACAATAGATTGCTTGAAACTCTATTTAGTAAAAAAAACCTAAATATTTATTTTACACAAGATATAGATAAAATAGCTCAAATAAAAATTAGAGTGCTAAATGGTATTCATACTTTTTTAGCAACTACAGCTTTTTTAGAAGGCAAAAGTACCGTTTATGAGTGTTTTTTGGACACAAACTATGCTAATTTAATTGATGAGATGTTCTACAACGAGATTTTGCCTACTATAGATTACGATAAAAATTTTGTAGAAGATTTTTACATTAAAACAATTAACAGGTTTAAAAACCCATACATAGAACATTATTTAAAAGACATTGCTGAAAATACTTATGAAAAGTTTTACGAGCGCATAACAAAAACTATTATAGATTATGAAAAAATATACAAAAAAAAACCAAAGATACTTATGAAAGCATTTTATAACCTAAAAAAAATGTACCCAAACAATGATAATGTAAGTAGTTTTGAAAGATATATTGAGAGTTTTGTAAATGAAAAAAGTTAAATTTTACCTTATTTTTCACTGCAATTTAGCGTTTTCTTCGATAGAAGAAGAGCAATTAACTAAAGTGATAAATAAAAGCTACTTACCTTTGCTGGAGGTAATTAAATCAACAAACACAAAAACCGGGATTGAACTTAGCGGATACACGCTTGAAAAGCTTATTGAATACTCAAGGCTTTTTGTAGATGAGCTTAAAGCTTTGATAAAAAGCGGTTTAGTTGAACTAATTGGCAGTGGTTACCAGCAAATTATTGGCCCTATTGTACCATATTTATTAAATGTAAAAAACCAACAGTTAGGGTTAAAGATTTACAAGCGCTTTTTAGGTATCAAACCATCCGTTGCCTTTTTAAATGAACAGGTATTTTCAAAATCGATGATTGATATTTACAAGAGATTTTATGATTGCATATGTATGGAGTGGAACAACCCCTACTCTCTTAATGCTTCATCTTGGGATGAATCGTTTGGGTTTGCGCCTGCTATTGCAAAAGGTGTTAAGTGGAATATGCCAGTTATTTGGACTAACTCAATTCTTTTTCAACAATTTCAGCGTACAGCAACTAAACTAAACACGCTAGAAAACTATTTATCTATGATTGAGCGTTTTATAAACAAAGGCTATAGGTATATACCTATATACTCATCTGATGTTGAGATTTTTAACTTTAGACCAGGCCGTTTTAATACAGAAAACACTATAATTTCAAATGAGTGGGAAAATATTGAAAAAATCATTTTGGCACTAAAAAACTACGGTGAGTTTTTATTACCAAACGAAATCTTGCAATTTGTAAACAAAAATATAGTGCTTGATTTGACTCACCCAAGTCAGCCAATAATTGTTAAAAAGCAACCAAAATATTCGCTAAGCAGATGGAGTGTTGCAGGTCTTGGCGGACATTACATTAATACTTTGTGTCACAATTGCTATGAAAATATAAAGGTTAAAACAGATGAGAATTTATGGAAGAATTTGTTAAAATTTTGGGGAAGCGATTATAGAACGCACACTACTTTCAATAAATGGCAAGACGCTGTAAGCTATTTAAAAAAATGCACCAACAAGGAATATAAGATGGGTGATTTTTTAGATGCTAAACCTATTGATTTTGATGAAAAGATTGGGAAAATTACACTAAAAGGTAATAACTGCAGTGTTACATTTTTAACTGCAAAAGGTCTTGCACTTGAAAGTGTGTACAAAAACAAAAAAAAGCTTTTGTTTGGAAGTGTTAATCACGGCGAGCTAGATTATATATCGCACGGTGCCGATTACTACACAGGCACAACGACAATAGAATCGTGCCAGTTTGGTAGGTTAGCTAACCTAAACCCAGCATGCAATGTTGAAGTTAAAATGATAAAAGAAAACAAATTTTTCGTGAAAGGTAAAAACCATATATCCGATTGGGCAACTGAAGAAAAAAATTGGGTTGTTGATTTTGATTTAAAAAAAATAGAGATTTATAATACTTTAGAGCTTTCAAAACCCACAAAAGCCTCAATAAGAATGAGCACATTTACATTACTACCTGTAAACAAAAACAGTAAATTTTGGTATACATGCAAAAATGGTGGCTATTTTAAAGAAAAGTTTTTTATTGATAGAAACACATCTATCTTACACCACTTGCCAATATCAATACTCCAAAGCTCAAACGGCGGGTTAGGTGTTACAGACGGTTATTTGTCTTTTGGTATAGAAAAATCAACCATAGCTAGGATTTTTATCAACAAAGCTTACGGAAGTCCTTTGGTATTGCTTCAAAACAGCCCTGATCACGATAAACACTTGACGCGCGTTTTTTTTAGCACTCAAGAGTTTGACGATACACTAAAACCTACAAGAACCACATTTAAAATTAACTATACCATATTTTTTTGAAAGATTTTAATTTATACAAAACAATAAACTTCTACCCTAACCTTACAATCTCCAGTGAGTTATTCGCATCTGGGTTTTTCTTAGATGGACCTCTTACAAGCACAAAAAAGGAATCTTGTTTGCCAACAAGCGATTGTACATAGCTTCTCCAGT